>Ga0172376_10005491_pt1 | contig 14137 bp, 9 predicted proteins | sample Lak35m_FD_121114 | JGI IMG/M metagenome (GOLD analysis project Ga0172376, IMG submission 121114) | Freshwater microbial communities from Kabuno Bay, South-Kivu, Congo - kab_092012_35m | ecosystem: Environmental > Aquatic > Freshwater > Lake | place: Democratic Republic of the Congo: South-Kivu...
CGGAGTCAGACCGCACTCCGCACGCATCTCAATCTTTTCCGGAAGATCCCGCGATATCTCAGGATCCGTCTTCTGACGTCGCAGTATGTAGGGCTGCACCAGTCGACGCAGACCCGCATACGCCTGACCATCCCCCTGCTCACTCAGCCGCTTCAAATAACGCCGAAATTCGGTCACTCCGCCCAGCAAACCCGGAGAACAAAAATCAAACAGTGACCATAACTCACCCACGTGATTCTCAATCGGAGTCCCCGTCATGACCAGCCGCCGCTGTGACCTCAGACCCTTCACCGCCTTCGTCTGAGCCGCCTCGGAATTCTTGATCGCCTGAGCCTCGTCCAGAATGATCATTGACCACGTCACCTGCTTCAGCCACGCCTGCCGACGCACCATCCCATAACTGATCACCACCAGATCACAGTCCGCAAAACCCTTCTCCGGATCCTTCGCCCGACGCTGCAGCTCCTCAGCCGGCATCTCTGAACCATGCACCACACACACCGCCAGACTCGGGGCAAAACGAGCTGCCTCCTGACGCCAGTTACCCAGCAGCGAAGCCGGCACGATCAACAGACTCGGAACACTTCCGCCATGACCCGACTGCCGCTTTCGCTGCAACAACAGGTCCAGAATCTGAATCGTCTTGCCCAGACCCATGTCGTCCGCCAGACATGCCCCCAAACCCAGCTCCATCATAAACCACAGCCACTGCACACCTCGCACCTGATACGGTCGCAGTGTCGCCTGCAAATCTCGACCCGGCTGACAATCCGTTAACCCCTCCGCAGTACGCATCCGCTGCAAAGTCTCTCGCAGCCAGCCACCAGCCTCAAATCGAGTCCACTCAGACGCACCTGCCGCCAGCTGCTCCGCACCCGAAATTGTCGCCCCCGCCAGCAGCCGCATCCCCTGCACCAGCTCCAGACCGTCCGGATGCGACGCACGCACCTTCTTCCAGTGATTCAGCGCCTCCCGAATTCGCTCCTGATCCACCTGCACCCACTTGCCCCGCAAAAGCTGCAGCCCCGCAGCACCCTGCATCAGCTGCCGCAGCTCAGTCTCAGATAACGTCTCACCATCAATCACCACCTCCGGACGAAAATCCAGCAGACTGTCCAGACCAACCTGAGACGGTGCGTTCGTGCCAATCTTCACCTGCACCTGCGGACGAACTTTCCTGCGAGCCGCCCACCAGTTCGGCAGACGTATCACCACTCCCGCCGACTCCATCACCGCCGATTCCTGCAGAAATCGATAAGCCTCAGCCGGCGTCCACGCCTGCGGAGCAAACAAACGCTTCGATTTCAATAACTCTCCCACCAGACCGGATTCCATCGCCGCACGACGCACCGGCTCCAGCAATCGCTCAAGCTGACCACCGTCACCCTCCGCCACAGACTGCTTCAGCGCCTCTGCCAGCGGGCGATGCACCGGCTTCGCCCCTGTTGAAACCCGATGCGAATACGTCGCCAAAAATGCAAACGGCCGCTCAGCGTCACGCTTGTTCTCAGCCAGATGAAACGTCACCCGACCAACCTGATGGGCCAAAGGATTCAGACGACGCAGCCACCCCTGAGCACCCTCAGGATCACCCTCACCACACTCCGCTGAATACTCACATAACTCCACCCACAAACGCCGCAACAGTCCCGCCGTTAAATACTCCAGACCCCTCATCGGAGGCGCCGCACCAACCAGCGAATGCAGCTCTGCTTCGTCCGGACAAGGCAGCTCCGCCCAGCCCGCTCCCGGCAACACATCCGCATAACACAACGTACGGAAAAACATCCGCACCCAGTCACGCCAGTACGCCAAAGATGCCGGTAATTCCACCGGCCAGTGCGGCTGCAACAGGTCCACCAGACCCGCAGCCGTCGAAACTGCAAACTGCTGCTGCAATCGATCAGGCTGCTGCGCAACACCGCCACCAGCCACCAGCTCTTCGTCGCAAATCACCCGCAAACAGCCGTCCGGGCCGATCGCCAGCGAATTCCAGTTGACGGTTTCCACTTTCACCTGTCCCAAACCACACCCACTGTCACGTCACCGCGCTGAACAACAGTCGCAACATCCCACCAGCCGGCTTCACACGAGTCTGATAAAGCAAACGCCCAGGCCCCGTAAAACGATTGATAAAACCTTCACCTGAAAAAAAAGAATCCGTCAGACGCTCACTGGACCGCACCAGTTCATACTGCAGCGAACTCGAAAATGCCACCACATAACGATTGTCAACCAGAAACTTCTCGCCCTCAGCCAGCACACGCTCACGAATCGCACCATAGGTCTGACAAAACAACTGACCCGGACCAGTAATCTGCAGCAAAAATAAACCCGTCTTCGACATCACACCCTTCATGCCACCATAACGAATGTCCAGACTGCAGTCCCCCGTGTGAGCCAGATACGAACCACGAGTCAGATACATGCTGTCACTTTCCGACAAGGCAATCGACAAAATCTCACCATAACTTTCCGGAGCCAGCAACAGCACCTGGTCGTCACGACGAGCCTCAAAGATCGCTCGGAAAAAAGACTCGCCACCCAGCAGACTGCGAAAACCCGCCCGCCAGCTTCTGCCCACAACTCCAGTACCCGTACTCGCCGATGCCCGGATCCGCATCCCCGAAGTCATCGACACCATACTGTCCGGCTGAGCAATCACCTGCTCACCACTGTTCAGCTGAAACTCAATCACACTGAACACCGGCGCACACTGAATCTGAAAATTCATGCCGCACACTCCGGACCTGACTCAATCCTCAAAGCCACTCGCATTCCGCTGCCTCAAATAATAACCGCCCACCGAAATGGCCGCCAAAATGCCAAGGAAAATCAACAAAGCCACAAATCGCGGCACACCCAGCACCTCCGAAATCGTCGTGATGCAAATGTCATAAATCACCACCCGAATCATCCAGCTGATCAGCTCGCTGAAAAATCCGCCACGCCGCGCCAATACCAGAAATCGCATCCGCACACCCCGCTAAACTCGCTTCTCACCCGCCAGACGCCAGCCACGCACGTGACCGTCAAAGTGAGCAGTATACAGATCTGCTCTAGTCGGATGCAGGTCCAGATCGAAAATATGCTCAGGAGTCGACAGCAGGTGAAAAACTTCCGCCGCACCCCCCTGCCAAAATCCAACCTCCTTCTCCAGCACACCCAGCAAAACACCGCTGGAATGATACAGCGCCCGCCACATCGTCGCATCCAGCTCCTTCTGACCACACTCCTGCAACGGCTGCTTCTCTCCCGTCAGCCAGTCAAACGACATCGCTACTCCACGCCGATTTCCCGCCGGCGCATTCGAAACCTTGTGCAGCCCTGAAACCGTCAGTCGCTCCGCACCCGGACTGAAAGTCAATCCAATCGCTCCGCCAAATGGCGCAATATCACCCACATGCGAAAACATCGCACCCGCATCAAATGACCGCAACACCACACCGTCGGCCACACGCCAGTGCAGCACGTTCCCACGGATGTCCCCACTCACCAGCTCCGCTGCACCCGGCACAAACTGCACACAATACGGCAGATCCACATGCCCCGAAAACTCCCGCACCAGACTGCCGTCCGCCGCTGACCAGACCTTCACCAGCCTGTCATTGCCACAACTGACCACCCACGCCCCGTCCGTGCTCACCGACAAACCCCTCAGCCAGCCACGATGAGCCTCCACAGACCGCACCGGCTGCAACACCCCAGACTCCAGATCCCAGCTCAACAGACGCCCGTCATAAGCACCCGAATACAACACCCGGCCGTCCGCCGCAAAAGCCAGGGCACGCACCCAGTTCTCATGCCCAACCAGCGAGACCCGCTCTCCCGTGTCAATCTCCCACCGCTGCACCGTACCGTCCGTCGCTCCAGCCACCACATAACGCCCCGTCGGATCTGTACGACAACACAGTAATCGCGCCGTATAAGCCCAGTCCGACAACGGCCGCGCTGACCGCGGATCAAATATCTCTTCAGTCATGACAGCAACTCCTCGATCGGACCAAATGCCGGATCCGCAATCGGAAACTTCCTGCCCCCAATCTCAAACTGACCCCCCGAATCAATACACACCGCTCGCAGCCAAGTGTGAAATAAATGCCGGTGATCCACCTTCCGTTCAGTCACCTCAACACCCTTCGCATCCGTGGCACCAATCACCGCACCATGCTGAATCCCGCATCCCGCTGCCGCCATCGACCAGGCCTTCGGATAATGATCCCGACCATACCCGGCGTTGATACTCGGAGTCCTCCCGAATTCCGTCATCACAATCACCAGCGTCCGCTCCAAAAGACCACGCTCAGACAAATCCCCCAAAAAACAGGCAAATGGCCCGTCAAAATCCGCCACATAATGCAAATGAAACTCAAAATTGTTGTGGTGAAAATCCCAGCCCGCATGCTGCACCTCAATAAACGGAACCTCCTGCTCAACCAGCCGCCGAGCCAATAACAGCTGCCGACCAAATTCCGACTTCCCATATGCCGCCTGCACCGCTGCAGACTCACGAGAAATATCAAACAGATCCCGCTTCTCCATCAGCCGCAACGCCTGCTCATAACTCTGCGCATAAGCATCCAGCTCCGCAGACTGCACCCGACTGCGATGACGACTGTTCACAAACCGCCGCCAGTCATGACGACGACTGTCCACTGCCACCGTCATACCGTCAGGCAGCTTCGCATTCACAATGCCACCCTGCTCAGCCCCCACACCCACACTCGCATACGCCGGACCCAGATACGCCGCATTGTTCGCACGACCACTCGCTCCTCCCGCCAGCGTCGTGATATGCCCAGGCAGCGGAAAATCAGACCGCTCCAGACCACGCGCCACCACCGCACCCAACTCCGGATACTCGGTGGCCGTGCGAGTCATCCGGCCGCTCCGCACCAGATTGTTCGCCAAACCATGATCATCCAGATCCGTACTAATACTGCGAATCAACGCCATGTGATGCATGTGCTGCGCCGTTCGCGGCAATAACTCAGAAATCTGCACTCCCGGCACCGTCGTAGAAATCTCCCGAAACGGACCACCGGTCTCCACATCCCGCTTCGGATCCCACGACTCAAACTGACTGATCCCGCCGTTCAGATACACCACCACCATCGAACGACCACGCGCCGCCAGCTCTCCAGCACCCAGCGGATGCGAAAACAAACTGGTGCCCGCCAACATCGCACCACCCGTCAAAAATTCACCCATGAACTGCCGCCGCGCAAGCCCATGATCAATCGTGCCGCATGGCTGATAACCCGTACCGCTCATTGCCACTCTCCGCCTCACAGCCACTCACATCGAAAACCGAAACTCCGTCGAAGCCAGCAACCCCCACAACAACTCCTGCAGCACCGCCGCACGCTCAACCTCCGACACCGCCAGCAAGCCCAGCGAAAACTCTCGCTCCTCGGCATCCGGCCGCCGACACAACACACTCAAATACAACTGCTCCACAATCTGACCCGCATCACCCATCGCTCCCAGTCGCTCCGACAGATTACCCTCTCCAGGCTTCAGCCAGCCCTGATACGTCGGATCATTCTGTATCGTCAGAGCCTGATCCACCGTCGCAAAGAAACTGTCCTGCGGGGCTCCCGCAGGAGCAGAAAAGCGAGATACCAGCAGATCCTCAACCGTGTCCCACTGATGCCCCGCAACCGCCGCAGCCACAAACTTCACCCGCGCACCCACATCGTCCCGCTCCGCAGGATTCTCCCGCACCCTCTCTGCCCAGTCCGACTCCGCCTTCCGCCTCACACCCTGACCCAGCTCCAAAGCCGTATATGTCGCTCCCGACATCTGCTCCGGATTCAACCCCCGCAAACCACGCACCACATAACTCCGCCGCCACAATTCCCGCAATGCCACCTCACGCCGACCCAGTTCCACCATCAGCTCACTGTCACCAGCCGCGTCCCCGTTACCCGCATCCGCCCCGCTCCGCAGCCGCTCACGCAGCTCCAGCCAGCCACTCAACATTCGCAGCTGCTCTGCCCGCTGCTCACTGTCCGACACCGCATCCAGCAGCGCCTGCCGACGCTGCTGCACCCGACGCTGAACCCCCCGCGCTTCCACAACAAACTCACTCAAGGCCAGCCGACGATTCGCCAGTGCCAGCACACGCACTCGCTGGTCCTCCACTCGATTCGTCGCTCGCTCCAGCAACTCCGTACTCTCCTCAACTCGCTCCTCATGGACCCCTAGCGCCTCCTGACAAGCCTTCAAGGACAGCTGCAGACGCTCACGCTCCGCCACCAGCACCTTGTCACCCATCAACTGCTGCAATGCCAGATCCAGTGACGCCAACGCCCCCTGCAACAGCTCCGCCTGCCCCCTGTGACGCTGCAGCTCCGGCTGCAGCCCCGCCAGACGCAACTGCTCCTGATCACGCTGCTCCGTAAATTGCTGTAACTGCTGTCGCGCTGACTGCACCTGGACCAGCAGTCGATCAACAGCACCCTCTGCCTTCTTCAGCTGCTGCAGCGCCTCAATACCCTCAGACTCATTCTGCTGCAGTCGCGGCTGCAACTCAGCACGCACCGACTCCAGCCGCAAAACCTCTCCAGCCAGCCCCGCCACTCCACCAGCTGGACCAGACCACCGCTCCAGATCCGGCTCTCGCACACTCCGACGATACGCCCGCGACCTCACAATCTCACGCACAAATCCACGCAGGTCATACCCCAGCTCCACCAGACCCTCCGACAAAATCCGCAACAATGCCGCAGAAATCGGTGGATTCCCGCCATGATGCATGTCCATAGGATGCACCACTCCCACACCCATCAGCTCAGCCCACAAACGATTCGCCAGATTGCGATTGAAAGACTGGTTCTCCGGATGAGTCGCCAGGACGGCAAGCTGCTGCCGACGACTGTATCGAGGCACCCCGCGACGGTCCTTGTCCGGCACCACCACATAGACATCAGCCGGATCACCAAACTCCGGCTCGGCATCCATCGCCAGCACCATGGGCAGCACCGGACGCGCCGCCACACGAACCGCACCCGGCTCAAATACCGAAGCATACTCCAGTAACCCCTCACCCCTCTCACCAAGAAACGGCAAATTGCCCCGCTTCTCGTCCTGAAACACATACGTCCGACTGACAAATGAGAGAATCCCAAAATACTCCGACTGCTCATAATCTGCCACCAGCGGATGATCATGACACTGCGCACACTGAATGTCGCGGCCAAAGAAAATTCGACCGATATCCCGAGTCACCTGGTGCGGCTCAGCCGCACGATTCAGCACAAATGCCGCCGCCGGACGCAGCTGCTCACCCGTTCCGTCAGCCGCCAGTATCTCCGCACATAACTCGTTCAGCGGACGACGCTCCTCCAGCCACCGCTGAATCCAGCCCCGAAACTCCAGCACCGAAATCGTCTCACGACGCTCCGTAAACATCACCTCCAGCACCCGCGCATAATACCGGTCAAACTCACCGCCACTCAGCAACTCCTCAATCAACTCTTCACGAATCCGATCAGCCGCCCCAGGCTCAGACTCCAGACGCCGAAAATACGCCTCACTCTCAGTGACCGTCGGACCTCGACCCGCCAAATCCAGATAAATCCGCCGCTGAAATTCCGCTGCACTCGCTTCCAAAAGCTCCAGACCCGGGACCACTCCCTCCAGCTCACGATCAATCCGCTCCGACAACGACAGCGCCGACAGCACCCCCTCAGATGCCGATTCGGACCCAGCCTGAACCCGCACCCCTGCCTGCTGCATCGCAACAGCCGGTCGGAACTGACCAGCAATCACCACACACATCAGCACCGCTGCACACACTCTCCCCACACACTCACTCATAAGGCACCTGCAGTCGCGATTTTGGATGATTCGCAAATACCCAGTCACCCCCCGCATAGCCAAAAGTCAGTTCAGGAGTCTCAGTGTGGCCACCTCCCGCTGCCAGCAGCTGCATGCACCGATCCAGCACACCCGTCGTCAACAATGTACGCTCCACCGGATACACCGCCCGACCCGCTCGCAGCGTCGCCTCAATCGCATCCACCAGATACGAAAAATGCCCAAACACCCCACCCTCCTGCAGCCGAAACCAGCACGCCAATGGCTCCTTTCGCCCCTTCAGCCGACACGCAAACGCAAATCCGCCCGCAAACCCGGCCGTCATTAACACCGCCGATCGCAGTCCGTCCGCATGCTGCATCACATATGCCGCCGGCTGATTCCGCACGCCCTCGTACTCTGCCTGCAGCGGATCCCAGCCCGCCGCTGAAGCTGCACCCCGCGGCAGCACCGACATCGCCGCCGCAAATAACTCACCCGACCACTCACCAGCACGCTCCAGCTCACGAATACCCGCTCCCACCGCAACTCTCACCCCACTCACACCCGACTCGCCGCCCCGCCGACGCTCCAGCATGCACTGATGAGCCTCCAGAGCATGAAAACCATAGTCCTCCAATGGCCCATAGCCCACTGTCAACGCCGACTCAATCTCACAACCCAGTGGCAACTCAAGCTGCGGAAATCGCCACGCCAATGGCACCGATGACCCCGCCAACAGCGGAAAACCCAGCCTGCGAGCCGTCGCGGACATCGCCTCAGCATCCGACCACCGCCAGCCCAGATGCTTGTCGTTGAAATATGGCACCACCGAACCACACCGCTGAAACGTCGCCACCGACTCGTCAAAAAATCGCCGCCGCGGATACATCTTCTGACCCGTCAGCTCCGTCACCGGATAGTCACCATGCTCCGCTATACTCAGCACACCCGCAACCTGCACTCGAGACGTCCCGAGACTAATCGCCTCGTCAATCGAACCACACAGCCGCACTCCATACCGACGAGCCAGCTCACCGCTGATGTCATGCGGATGCTGCTGCTCCACATACATCGAAACCAGCTTCAAACCCGGACGCGGCATCCCGCCGTTCCGCAAATAACCCTCCAAAATCTTCGACGCAATCACATCCGCATGACTCACCGGATAATAAGCCGTGATCAATGCCGCTACCGGCAGCTCAGCCTGCCCACCCCCCCCGCCAACACCCCCGCCAGACGCACACGAACCCAGCCACGGCAACGCAGCCGCACCCAAAAATTCACGCCGCCTCAAAGCCACCATCCCAGCCATCAAACACTCCTAAGACAAAATCCCCGTCACCAGCCGACCATGCACGTCCGTCAGCCGATAACGACGACCCTGAAACTTATACGTCAGACGCTCATGATCAATCCCCAGCAAATGCAGCATCGTCGCCTGCAAATCATGTATGTGCACTCCATCCGTCGCCACGTTATAGCCAAACTCACACGTCTCACCAAACACCATACCACCCTTCACTCCACCACCCGCCAGCCACACACTAAAACAACGCGGATGATGGTCACGCCCAAAGTTCGGCTGAATCTTCCCCTGACAATAATTCGTTCGGCCAAACTCGCCGCCCCAGACCACCAGCGTGTCATCCAGCAGTCCCCGCATACGCAAATCACGAATCAGAGCCGCTGCTGGCTGGTCCGTCTCCTGACACAGCTTCGGCAATGCTCCCGGTAACCCCCCGTGATGATCCCAGTCCTGATGATACAGCTGAATAAATCGCACACCACGCTCCGCCATTCGCCGCGCCTGCAGACAGTTCGCCGCAAATGTGCCCGGCTTCGTCACGTCCGGACCATAACTGTCCAGCACATGCTGCGGCTCGCCCGAAATATCCGTCGCCTCAGGCACACTCGACTGCATCGCATACGCCATCTCATAATGATCAATCCGCGAACGAATCTCCGGATCCGGCATCCGCTCATGCTGATGCTCATGCAGCTCACGCAGACGATCCAGCAGCAAACGACGACTGCCCGCGTCCACACCAGCCGGATTCCCCAGATACAACACCGGATCCCGCGCCGCCCGAAATAAAACACCCTGATGACGAGTCGGCAGGAAACCACTGCCCCACAAATGAGCACCCAAAGGCTGCCCGCTCTTGTCCCTCGTGATCAACACCACAAATGCCGGCAAATCCTCGTTGTCCTGACCCAGACCATAACTCAGCCACGCTCCAATACTCGGACGACCTGCTATCTGAGTCCCCGTCTGGAACATCGTCACCCCAGGCCCATGATTGATCGCCTCCGTATACAAAGATCGAATCACACACAACTCGTCCGCCACACCCGCCGTATGCGGCAGCAAATCACTAAACCACGCACCGCCACCACCATACTGCCGAAAACCAAACGGTGAACCCACCAGCGGAATCGATGACTGATTCCCCGACATCCCCGTCAGACGCTGACCACCACGCACCGAATCCGGCAACTGCTCGCCATGACGCTGCTTCAGCAATGGCTTGTAGTCATACAAATCCAGCTGCGACGGACCACCCGACATAAACAGATAAATCACTCGCTTCGCACGCGGGGCGAAATGAGACACCCCAGGCACTCCGGAAATGCCCGCACCCGCCACCGCCTGCTCCTCAACCTCCCCCGCACCCACCTCACGACACATCAAATCAGCCAGCGCAATCGATCCCAGACCCAAACCCGAATTCGACAGAAAAGTCCGACGATTCTGAAATAAAACGTTCGACAGCATGCACCGTCTCCTCACCACACACCACACACCACACACCACACACCACACACTACGCATACTACCGACGCACGACACACTCGTCGTAAGACAGCAGCGCCTGAGCCAGCACGGTCGCTGCCGCAGCCTCCGCCGGCAACAGTCCCGCTGCCGCCTTCCGCTGCCCCACCGACAACAGCTCCGCCGCACGCTCCGGTCGCGCCGCAAAATGCTCCAGCTGCTCCACCCACAACCGACGCAGAATCGCCAGCTCCGACGCGTCCGGCAGACGACTCCAGCACCGCAAACAACCCTCACGAATCATCGCCTCCACATCACCACCACTGCCCCGCCACAACTGCTCACCCAGCACCCGCGCCGCCTCCACATACTGCACTCCATTCAACAAAATCAAAGCCTGCAACGGAGAATCCGTACGCTCCCGCTTCGCCGTACACACCGCTCGCCTCGGAGCATCAAAGGCCAGCATCGCCGGCGGCGGACTCGTCCGACGCCAGCTCGTATACATACTCCGACGATACGCCTCGTCCCCACCACTCACACCCGCCGGCTTAAATGCCTCCGTCATCTCATAAGGATTCACCGGCGGACCACCAATCCGCTCCTGCAACAACCCCGACGCCAGCAGCACATTGTCACGAATCATCTCAGCCGATAACCGAAATCGCGGCCCCCGAACCAGCAACTCGTTGTCCGGATCATCCTCCATCAAACCGGCCGATCCCACACTCCGCTGCTGATACGTCCCCGTCTGCACGATCGCTCGCACCAGCCGCTTCACATCCCAGCCACTGCGAATGAAATAATCCGACAACTCGTCCAGCACCTCCGGATACAACGGACGACTGCCCTGACTGCCAAAATCCTCAGCAGTTCGCACCAGACCCCGACCAAATAAACTCTGCCAGATACGATTCACCGTCACTCGCGCCAGCAACGGATGATCAGGACTGGTCAGCCAGCGAGCCAGACCCAGACGATTCCGCGGAGCACCCTCGGGGAAAGGAGATAATGCAGCAGGGACTCCCGCCTGCACCTGCTCACGACGCTGATTATACTCGCCACGAAACAACACCCACGCTGGCTTCGGCTCCGCCAGCTCACGCATCACCATAATCTCCTTCAAACCCTGAAAATACTCAGCGGCGGCTCGCCGAGCCTCCTGCAGACGCTGCCAGGCCCCCTGATATCCCGCGTCCCGCCGCCGCAAATACCACTCCAGCAGCTGCCGCCGCACACCGTCCGATAAACCCGCTCCGCCCGCGCCCAGCTCCGCCGCCGCCGCCGCCGCATCAAACACCGCCAGACACTCCAGCTCCGTCAAACCCACATCAAACACCCGCACATCATCAATCAAGCCACCCCGAAATCCACGGTCCCGAAAACGCTCACCCAAAGCGATGTTGTCGCCGCCGCCACCCGTGATCTCGCGAGTCAGCGAGTCGCGAATGATGTCCGTCTCCGCTCGATGACCATTCACATAAATTGACAAACCCGACGCACTGCTGCTGCCGTCCGAAACCACCGTCACATGCACCCACTCATTCAGCGGCAGCTGCTGCCGCATACCCACCGATGCCGCATTCCCCGGCCAGAAATGAATCAGTGACCACTTCAAACGACCATCCTCAATCAATAACTCATAACCCCGACTGGCCGCGTCTGTCCACGCCCGCGAACGATGCATCACGACAGCACGAGCACTCACGGAGGGTGTCTGCAGCCATAACGACACACTGAAGGGCTGATGCCGATCAAAATTACCCAGCGGAAGATCTACCGGATCGTCTCCCGAAAACTGCACCGCCTCACCCACACGACCCGAGACCAGACGATTCTCACCACGCAGCACCGCCGGCTGATCCGCCCGCACACTGTTCTCCAGCCGGCCGCCCTGCTGACCGTCAAAACCAAACCGCCCCTGCTCACCAGACAGCAACGCCAGCTCACCAGGTACCACCCCGGCCAGCCAGCCGGAAAAACGCTCCGTACCCGCCACACGCTCGCCCTGCAAAACTGACTCCGCCTCCAGCACCCGCTGCCGCAGCTCCGACAGCTTCGACTCAGACCCGGCATCCGTCATCGTCAGTGCAGGAGTCGGCGGGGACAGCGTGAAATAAGAATACAAACCCGCCTCGTCAATGTTCTGAAACATCGAAAACAACTGATAGTACTCACGCTGAGTAATCGGGTCGTACTTGTGGTCGTGACAGCGAGCACACTCGAAGGTCAGACCCAAAAACGCCGTCGCAAAAGTCTGCACCCGATCACTCACATACTCCACACGATACTCCTCCTCCACACTGCCACCCTCAGACTCCTGCTGATGCAGCCGATTAAAGGCCGTCGCCAGAATCTGCTCCTGAGTCGCCTGGGGCAGCAGATCACCCGCCAGCTGCCACGTCACAAACTGATCAAACGGCAAATTGCGGTTGAACGCATCAATCACCCAGTCACGCCACTGCCACATCTCACGCTCACGGTCCACCTGAAATCCATAACTGTCCGAATATCGCGCCACATCCAGCCAGTCCACCGCCATCCGCTCGCCATATCGCTGAGACCCCAGCAGACGATCCACCAGATGCGGCACCGCTTCCGGATCAGCATCCTCCACAAACACTCGCACCTCACCCGCCGTCGGCGGCAATCCCGTCAGATCAAAACTGAGCCTGCGAATCAAAGTCTCTCGGTCAGCCACCGGCTGCTGCTGCAACCCCCGCTCTGACAAATGCCGACGAATCAGTTCATCAACCCGACCGCTGATCGTCGCGTCCGTCGCTGCACCACGCCGCACCGGAATAAATGACCAGTGACCCTCATACTCAGCACCACCGCGAATCCACTCCCGCAGCAAACTCACCTCCGGCGCACTCAACTGACCCAGCTTCGCATGCGGCGGCGGCATCACCGAGTCCGCGTCAGAACTTGTCACCCGCTGCAGCAGCACACTCTGGTCAGGATCACCCGGCACAATCGCCCCCGCAGCAATCGCCGCTTCACGATCGTCGAGACGCAGATCCGCCTCACGCTTTGCACCATCCGGACCATGACAGAAAAAACAACGATCCGACAGAATCGGACGAATGTCACGGTTGAACGTGGGAACCTGCTGAGCCCCCGCAGGAACAGCACAGAAACTTAGCAAAAAAAACAGCAAGACCGACAAGACAGCTTGCATGGAACATCCTCTGCAGACTCGAAAGGAAAGAAGCTGATAGTCGGTATCCTATCACGAGCCCGTCGGGGATGCCCGCAGAATCCGCACTGCGAGGGGAATTCCGAAAATCACTGGCACACGCGGCGGTACAGATATCCACCAGCGACTTCGTTTTTTTCGATACTCCCGAGAATTTCAAGAAAACTCCCCTTCGCCCCCTGAAGCCTCCCCCGTTTCACGGGTGCGAGGGGAGGATTGCGTGGTCAGTGGGCGGTCAGTGGCAGGCAGTTTGGCTCACGCGAAGCCGCGAAGCCGCGAAAGGGAAACGCATGGAGGGCGGTGAGGTGTGTGCTGAACTGCCTGCTTTCTCCTTTCAACTTTCGCGCATCTACTCTCTA
>Ga0172376_10005493_pt1 | contig 14136 bp, 8 predicted proteins | sample Lak35m_FD_121114 | JGI IMG/M metagenome (GOLD analysis project Ga0172376, IMG submission 121114) | Freshwater microbial communities from Kabuno Bay, South-Kivu, Congo - kab_092012_35m | ecosystem: Environmental > Aquatic > Freshwater > Lake | place: Democratic Republic of the Congo: South-Kivu...
ACCCCCGCGATCGCCAGCAGGACCGCGAGACTCACCAGCGACGCAATGGCCGGATATCGGCGCATCCATTTCCAGCCGCGTTCCAGCCAGCTCGACGGCCGGGCGCTGATCGGTTCACGCTGCTGAAACCGGCGGAGGTCTTCCGCCAGTTCCAGAGCCGTTGAGTAACGACGCTCCGGAGCTTTCGCGAGACACTTCAGACAGATGGTTTCCAGATCGCGCGGCGTCCGCGGCTGCAATCGCCGCGGCGGCACCGGTTCATTGCTGCGGACCTGCTCCAGAGTGTCAAAGAGTGTGGCTCCCCGGAACGGCGGACGGCCCGTCAGCAGTTCGTAAAGGATCGCTCCGAGGGAATAGATATCCAGCGCCGGGCTGGCTTCATCCGACACTCCCGCCGCCTGTTCGGGAGCCATGTAGCTGGGCGTTCCCAGCACCTGCCCGGTGGCGGTGAGGTCGCTGCGCGTTCCCAGCACACGCGCCAGTCCGAAGTCGCTGATCTTCGGCTGCGGACTCATCACCGATGACGGAGTCACCGTACTGGAGTCATCCAGTCGCATGGTGAGGCTGGTACGAATCTCACCCGGACGCTGCGTCAGCAGAACATTGGCGGGTTTGAGATCGCGATGCACGATGCCGCGTTCGTGCGCGAAGTGCGCGGTGCTCGCCAGCTGTTCGATCAACCGGGCGGCGTCCTGAGGCGGCAGAGGCTGGCCATCGAGCCATTCATGCAGCGTTCCCCCCGCCACAAACTCCAGCGACAGATATGGCAGACCACGATGCTCACCCACTTCGTGAATCTGCACGATACCGGGATGCTGAAGCTGAGCGACCGCGCGAGCTTCCTGCTGCAGACGAGCCAGCACTTCGCGACTGGCGATCGTTCCACCCAGCAGCATCTTGAGAGCGACCGTGCGGTTGAGAATCTGCTGCCGCGCACGAAAGACAACCGCCATGCCGCCGCGACCGATCTCTTCCAGCATTTCATATCCCGGCGGCGCATCGACCGGCATCTGGTCCCGGTAGCGCCGCGGCCACTTCGCTCGCTCCGGATCGCGGTCATGCTCCCAGTCCGTGGACGCGTCCGGAACTTCCAGTTCCGTCGCCTGCTCTTCACTCGACAGAGACGACGCATAGTCACCGCGCAGTTCGCTCTGCAGATCCTCATCCCATTGATCTTCGATCGCACCGTGGACCGCGAAGAGTCGCTGCAGCCGCTCGACATGCTGCGGAAATCGAGCGGTGTACTCATCGAGATGCGGAGATTCTCCGAACTCTTCGCGAAGGAGAATCTCGTGGTAGATCAGATCCAGCAGTTGTTCTTCGTTGGCAGCCAGTTGCTGAAAGAGCGGTCCCAGAGTTTCGATACGCACGCGATCTCCGCGCCGCCATCGCGCGCGAAGTTCGCTGGCCAGCAGTTCGATCTGATCGCTGAGCGATGCCGACAGGTCGTCGAGATTCTCGCGGTGATTTGCCGCACGGGAACCGGTCGCGCGCGCGACATCGCCGGACGAGTCTCCGGACTCAGCAGCAGGCGCGGCATGCTTAGACATGCGACTCCTCCAGACCCAGTTCTCCGGCCACCCGGTCCAGCGCCCGCGTCAGCCGCATCCGGACGGCATTGGGTTGCTCGCCAAGTTCCGCGGCAATTTCGGACCAGTTGCGGCCTTCCGCGCGCTGTTCCATCAGCCGCAGTTCGTCCGGAGCGAGCCGGTTCCGCACCTGCTCAATCAACTCGCGACTCACCAGCACCGAAACCGGGCCCGGCTCCCGCGCCGCGAACTGCGGAGATTCGCCGTCTTCGCCCGCCAGCGACACATCCCGCCGGCCATCCCGCCGGTCCGCCTGCGACCGCCTGGCCCAGTCGATCACGCGGTTGCGAGCCATCGTCACCAGCAGTCGCAGCAGTTCTTCCGGAGTCTCAATATCAAACTGCCCGGCCGCCGTTCGCACGAAGAAGCCGGCCAGTACCGACTGGCAGATATCAATAGAATCCACCAGCCGCCGGAGCCTTGCATCGGTGAGCCGCACGCGGATCGCCCGGCGGATCTCCGGTTCGTAAGTCCGCACCAGTTCCTCAGCCGCCGAAGCATCCCCCGCCCGAACTCGACTGAACAACTCAACAAACGCGGAAGCAACCATCCTCCCGGCCTTTCAGAACGTCCAGCCCGCTGACACCGACTCTCAAGCAGGCAGTCTACCGGTCGCTGGATGAAGATCGTCAGATTTTCTGCACAATCACCTGTCATTGAAAACCGCGCCGACATTCGATGACGGAAGAAAGATCAAACGACCGGTTGCGGTCCGCTGAAGACTGTGGGCAGGATGCTCCGCTCAGGTTGAGAAATACTCCGGAGGATGTGCCATGCTGACGCTGCGCGGAAATATCTTCGGGGAGAACCTTCCGCTGAGTCGGCGGAGTTTTCTGACTCTGGGTGGTCTGGCTCCGCTGGGGCTGACTCTGCCACAGGCTTTGTCTGCTCGCGAATCCGCCTCCTCAAAAGCCCGGCACGGTACGTCAGCGATCGTGTTCTTCCTGGCCGGCGGTCCTTCGCATGTGGACATGTACGATTTGAAGCCGGATCAGGTTTCTGAGGTGCGTGGACCGTTCGCTCCCATTCCCACCAGCCTGCCGGGTCTGGATGTGTGTGAATTGATGCCCCGGCATGCGGCCATTGCGAAGCACCTGTCGGTCATTCGTTCCATCACGCACGATCTGTCGGTGCATGACGACGCGACTCACTGGGTTCAGACCGGTTATCCGCTGCTCAACGCGCGACAGAAGGGACAGCAGAATCCCAGTCAGGGATCCGTGGTCTCCGCGTTACGCGGACCCTGTGTGCCGGGCATGCCGCCTTATGTGTGCATTCCGGAGGACTATCGCCGGCATCTGGGTTTCTATGAATCGGCTGCCTGGTTGAGTTCCCGGCACAACGCGCTGGATGGGGGCGGTGATCCGGCGCTGGGGAATTACCGGCCTCCTGAATTTCAGTTACCGCAGGAAATCACCGTCGATCGTTCCGGTTCTCGCCGCCATCTCTTTCAGAAACTCGATCGCCTGACCGCCCAGGTGGAATCCGAGTCCCGTTACCGTGATCTGGATGACGTACAGCGGCAGGCACTGGAATTGATCGGCGGATCGCAGACGCGGGCGGCCTTCGACCTCTCTTCAGAGCCACCGGAACTCAGGGACCGTTACGGCCGGCATGCCACCGGTCAGTCCGCTCTGCTGGCGCGGCGGCTGGTGGAAGCGGGAGTCACTTACGTCACGGTCAATCTCTATGAGAAAGATGTCGATTGGTGGGACGACCATTACACCATTGAAAAGAATCTCAGAAAGAGACTGCCGCAATACGACCAGGCTCTGGCGACTCTGATTGAAGATCTGCGCGAACGCGGGCTGCAGGATCAGGTACTGGTCGCGGCCTTCGGGGAGTTCGGCCGGGCGCCGCGGATTGACAGTTACGCTGGTCGAGGGCACTGGCCGAAAGCCATGCATGCCGTCCTGAGCGGCGGCGGTATCCGCGAAGGACTCATCGTAGGTTCCACCACAGCGAACGGTGGCGAACCAAAGGATCGACCGCTTGGTCCCGGCGATCTGCTGGCCACGATGTATCACGCACTCGGCATCGACCACCACGAAACACTGACGGATCGCCAGAAGCGGCCGATCCCGATTCTGCCGTCGGGAACTCCCATCCGGGAGCTCATCAGTTGATGCCGGCTCATGAAACGGATCGGTGAATTTCGATCTGTGCTATTGACGGTCTGCGAAGCCGACAGCACTCTGCCTGCCCGTTGCGAACTCGCTTGAACACTTTCCCGCTGTAACAACCCGCAAGGAAAGGGAACTCATGCTGACACTGACAGCCAGCCGTCGTACTCGTGACTGTGATGGAACAACCCGTCGCGACTTCCTGCGCGCCGGAGCACTCGGAGCCGGTTTGCTGTCGCTGCCGGGTTTGCTGAAAGCCAGAGCCGAAGCGGCCGAGTCCGGACGCGCGACAAAGAACACATCTGTGATCTGGCTCTGGCTGAGTGGCGGCCCGACTCACGTGGAGACCTTCGATCCGAAAATGACCGCTCCGGTCGAATACCGCAGCGTCACGGGCGAAGTGAAAACCAGTCTTCCGGGAGTCACTCTGGGAGCGAATTTCCAGGAAATGGCCGCGCAGGCTGAGCGTATGGCGTTCGTCCGCTCTTTCGCTCACACCAACAGCGGTCACGGAGGTGGAACGCACTTCCTGATGACCGGCTACGACAATCGCAGCATCGACAATGGAGGACTGCCGACACGGCCTTCGATCGGTTCCATCGCCGCGCGGCTGCGGGGAGCCAATCATCCGGATACCGGTATGCCGACCTATGTCCGACTCAGCTCAATCGGCTCCGACGGACCGGCCTTCCTGGGAACGCCATTCGCGCCGTTCGGAACGACCGGTGAAGCCCGCGGCAACATGTCCCTGCGAACCACGCTCGACCGGGTCGAGGACCGGCGGACTCTCCTGCAGGACTTCGACCGCTTCAGCCGTCAGGCCGACCAGTCCGGGTTGATGACCGGTCTGGATGCCTTCGAGAAGCAGGCCTTCAGTCTGGTTCTCGGAAACGCTCCCAGAGCGTTCGACATCACTCAGGAAAGCAGTGCAACACGTGCTCGTTACGGCAAGGATCTGGGCGAGCAGCTTCTGATCGCCCGGCGTCTGTGTGAAGCCGGTTGCGGATTCGTGACGTTGAACTACGGCGGCTGGGACATGCATGGTCAGATTCAGAGCAACATGAACCGTCGCGGTCCGGTTGTTGATCATGCTGTCGCCGCGCTGATTGAAGACCTCCACGAACGAGGCATGCAGGACAATGTTCTGGTCGTGATCACCGGAGAATTCGGACGCACTCCCCGCATCAACCGCAACGCCGGGCGCGATCACTGGGCGCCGCTCAGCACGCTGGCTCTGTCCGGTGGTGGATTGAAGATGGGGCAGGTCATCGGCGAGTCGGATTCCAAAGCAACCCGGCCCGCGACCACTCCCGTCACACCCCAGGATCTGATGGCCACCGTGTTTCACGTGCTCGGCTTCGATCACCGGACACAGCTCATCAACCAGGCCGGACGGCCCGTCTACATGGTTGAGGATGGCAAGCCAATTCCTCAACTGGTCTGAGCCATTTCAGCAGGCCTGAGCAGACCAGCCAGGCTTCCCCGATCCAGCAGCCTCGCGCGGTCATGATCCTGCGCGAGGCTTTTCCACTTCAGGACCATTGAAGCAGGCCACGATAGAATGACGCGTCCGGAGTTGTCTGACACGCTCAGTGCTGGAACATCAGGTGGCCTGAACAGCCTTCGGAATGAGGGCCATCGTGCTCCATCCCCGGAATCAGTTCCGACCGGATGATGGCCACATCGTCCGGAGCCTCAATACCAAGCCGTACTGTATTGCCGCGAATCTCGATCACTTTCAGGATGACCTGATCGCCGATACGGATGGCCTCATTCTTCTTGCGTGACAACACGAGCATGATTCCCTCCCTGGGATGAAAGGCCGGCAAACAGCCGGCATACCTGCAAGACGGTTCTGAAGCCCGCCTCCTTACGGCGAACCTCTGACTCTTCATGTCATCAACCGTCTGAATCCGTAAAACGTCCAGTCACTTCACGGCGTTGGATATCACGTTGCAGAAACTTCTGTCGGTGAGACATCGCACAGTTATTGATTCATTCTGCACAGGTCGCACAGAGGAAATGTGCCGATCACATCAGGTTTCGATCAGCCAAACCGGCGGCAACTGTCGGCTTGCGGGTAGCCTCCCAGCGGAGCATCGGTAGAATCCTTTCGTTTTTCTGCGGGTTCCAGCGATCACGAGAGTACCGATGACTGCGAACCGAATGCTGGTAATCTTACTGACTGCACTGATCTCCATTTCCGTGCCGGCCGGTCGAGCCAATGGTGCGGAGCCGGAGAATGGCAAATCCGATGCCGCCCAGTCCGGCAGAATTCAAATTGAGCCCCAGTCGCCTCGGCACGGAAGCTGGTACTCCGACGACGGGCAGGTGAACTGGGCTTATTTTCGCGTCCGAGTTACCAGTCGAGCGGAATCTGATATCACCATCCCGCTCAAGAGCTGGCAACTGGAACTCGACGGCCAGAAGCTGACGGCGCAGTCAGCCAGCCCGGACATTCTTGAGAATGTGGGACCGTTCCTCCCGGACGATGATCAGATCCGGGCCGAACTTTTTCGCCCGCTGATTCTGAAGCCGGAAGGATCCGGGGAAGTCCAGTTGATCTTCCGGGGTCTGCCGGAATGGGACAGTCCCCCGGATATGAAACTGCACTGCGCCACCGGAGACGGAATCCAGCTCAGCCTCGACATCAATGACTGGTTTCAACAGCGACTGCAGGTCGGCACCGAACGAATCGGACCGGGAAAAATCGTGGCGCTGGTTCAGATTTCCGGCGATCTGAACTGCGTTTCTGCGGGAAAACTCATATCAGAACTCGACCGGCTGACTGGTCAGAAAGTGACACGAGTGGTCACGTTCTGGCCAGACAATGCGAAGACGCCCACTGACGAGAGCCTGTCGTGGCTGCAGGATGTGGCTTCGCAATCCGGCTACAGCGACGAATCCTACGACGACACCTTCCCGCCGGTTCCGCCAGGGATCTCCGACTTCCACGTGGTCCTGCCACAGGAAAAATCCGGTCCTGAGTCTCCTGCCAGGGATGAATCAGCTGGTCGGAATGCCGATCCGGAAGTTGATCGCTGGCTGCCGAGAAATTCGCACCGCACTCTGCCGGAGGCCGTCAGCGCCGCCATTCGGACGGTCTGCGATCAAATGAGCCGTGATGCGGTACTGGCCGAACTGGAATCCGGACATGCCCTGACCCGTCCCGCCGTTCTGGAACATGCCAGCGACAAACTGCTGGAACAGGATCTCCCCGGAGTTCTCCGGCTGGTCGCCAGTGAACGAGCCGATCTGCGACGGTCAGCCCTCATCGCACTGCGGCATTTCGATCAACCGGAAGCCGTCTCCACGCTCACCAGACTGGCTCAGTCCGCCGATCAGATGACCGCCCGAGGCGCTCTCGAAAGCCTGGTCCTCTCGCGGTTCGCATCTGTCCGTAGCGAGCTGCCGCGGCTCCTGACGTTGAATCATCCGACCCTGACGGAACGTGTGATCGACGCCATTTCCCGGCATCCACGTCCGGAGTTCGCTGAAACTCTGAGGAACGCTCTGCGGCATCCGAATCTGACTGTCCGGCAGGCCGCTCTTCGCGGTCTGAGTATGACCGGCCATCCAGAGATTCTCACGATCCTGAGAGAAGCACTGGCCAGCCCGGACGGCGACATGCGCAATACAGCGTTTGAACTGCTGGTCCTTCGCACGGATCCGGAGAGCGAACGACTCGCCTCGGAATGGGTTCTTCGCAGCCTGGAGGATGGACCGCCGGGAAATTCTGTTCTGCAGTTGATCCGTCGGACTCAGGAGACGCGTGCCGTCCCGTTGTTGAAGCGATATGCCGCGGACACTCGCACTCGATCGCAGGGCCTGATCTCGACGCTGGTTGCGATTGGAGACGACTCGGTTCTCGATGACGTGTCCGCGAAGTTCAGCGAACTGTCCAGCCTCGAAAAGCGATCGGTGCTGCGAACGCTGCTGGAGCTTCGCAGTCCGCGTTTTTCCGAACTGGTCGAACCGCTGCTGACCAGTCCTGGCAGCGATGATTTTGAAACGGCCGTGGAACTGCTTGGCAGCGAAGGCAGTCCCCGCTCTGTCGAATGGCTGGTCCAGGCCGCCGGCCGCTGTCAAACCGGAGAGCAACTCGAGCCTGTCGCCGAGGCACTCTTCACCGCCGGAACACAGGAAGCCCGGTCCGCTCTGCAGAAGTCCTATCAATCGGCGAAAGGCGAGCAGCGAAATGTCCTGAAGCGACATCTGCAGGCACTGTATTCGCGATCGCCGGCGATGGAGCCATACCGCATCGCCCTCTCGCTCTCGGCCAACGAACGACAGAACGAGGCACTGCGAGTCATCGATCAGGCCATCGAACTCGATCCCGATCTGCCGGACGCAAGGCGTTCGCGTTCGAGCATGATTCTGCGGCGGGAGAAACTGACGCCCGAACTGCTCGCAACCGCGCGTCGGGATTTTGAGAAGCTCCACGAACTGGGACTCAATGCCGCCGAAGGCACAACGGGGCTGGGCCTGGTGCTCGTCCGGGAAGGCCGGATTCTGGAGGGCATCGCGCTTGGCGAGCAGCAGCGGACCAGGCTTGAAGAACCCGATCCACTTTTCTTTTACAACATGGCATGTATCTACGGCCGCGCCATCGAAGCGTTCAGCCAGCAGTCGTCAGCCTCCGGCGACCAGCAGAAGCTGATCACAGACTGGACTCAGCAGGGACTGAAAGACCTGCGTTCGTCTCTGGAAGCGGGACTGGACGATTTCAACCGCGATTGGATGAAGCGCGATCCGGACCTGCGACCGTTTCAGACTCTGCCGGAGTTCAAAGCGCTGTTTGAATAAGATCCTGAGCACGCTGGATGGTGGGGGAGCCGCATCGTGCGGCGCTGCCAGACTTCCGCGCGATGGCGGGTCATGAGCTTCCAGGGATCAGGGTGTCCGAAATGATGAATCCCCGCCGGCAGCCGGATGTCACTTCGCGACGGAATTTCCTCCTGCAGGCCGGTGGTGGTTTCGGAGCACTCGCGCTGACCGCGCTTCTGCAGCGAGACGGGCTGACAGCCGATCCCGCCGGCTCCGGATCGTCAGCAGGACTGCATCATCGACCACGCGTGAAGCGAGTGATCCAGCTCTTCATGAATGGCGGCTGCAGTCCGATGGACACCTTCGACTACAAGCCGGAACTGGAGAAGCAGCACGGCAAGTCGATCGACTTCGGGATCAAGGCCGCAGCGACCAGCACGCCCGGCACGGTCATGAAGTCCCCGTTCGAATTCCAACCGCATGGCGAATGCGGACGGCAGGTCAGCAGCGTGTTTCCGCACCTGGCAAAGTACGTGGACGAGCTGGCTTTCCTGATGGCGATGGCCTCGAAGACCAGCGTGCATGGTCCGGCGAGCTATCTGCAGAACACGGGCTTTCTCGCGCCGGGATTTCCGTGCCTGGGAGCCTGGCTGTCGTATGGACTCGGTTCGCTCACCGACAATCTGCCGACGTTTGTCGTACTGCCGGACTCGCGCGGACTGCCCTACAACAACGCGGGCAACTTCTCGGCCGGCTTTCTGCCGATGGCTCATCAGGGAGTCATCATCCGTCCGACAGCCCCGGTGCCGATTGCTGATCTGTTTCCACCTGCCTCCGCCCGGCACATCACGGCGGAAAGTGAAACCGCCGGTCTGCGGGTTCTGCAGGAACTCAACCAGGCGCATCGGGCGGACCGGCCGGGTGATTCGCGTCTGGAAGCGCGGATCGCTTCGTATGAACTGGCGGCCCGCATGCAGCTCAGCGCGCCGGAGGCGCTGGATGTCGCCAGAGAATCAGAGTCGATTCAACGCGCCTACGGACTCACGGAAAAGCATACGGCTGACTTCGGACGCAACTGTCTGGTCGCAAGGCGGCTCATCGAACGCGGCGTGCGGTTCGTGCAGGTCTGGAGCGGTGCTGGCGGACCCAGCAACAACTGGGACAATCACAACAACATTCACACCGAGCTTCCCGCCATTGCGCGCAGTGTCGATCAGCCGATCGCGGCGCTGCTCGTTGATCTCAAGAGTCGTGGTCTTCTGGAAGACACGCTGGTGATCTGGACGACCGAGTTCGGGCGCATGCCCTTCACTCAGGGCGCCACGGGCCGCGATCACAACGGAGGATCGTTCGTCACATGGCTGGCGGGAGCCGGCATCAAAGGAGGAACCGCCTTTGGACGAAGCGATGATTTCGCGCTGAACGCGGTCGAAGATCGAACGTACTGCTACGACCTGCACGCGACCGTTCTGCATCTGCTGGGGATCGATCACGAACGTTTGACGTACCGGCACAACGGCATCAATCGCCGACTGACCGACGTGCATGGCCACGTCATCCGACAGATCCTGACGAATCCGGAGTCTGCCTGAGCAGCCGCGCGTCGTCATCTTGAGCAACCGGCGCGAAGGCCTGTATCTTCGCACTCAAAGCTGGCTTCGGGTGTTGTTTGAGGGAGAGGTTTCATGCGCTATTTCGCTGGTTGCCTCATGTCTGCGGTGCTGGGCAGCCTGCTGACCGTCTGGCTGACAAACGACCTGCGCCAGCCGGAAGCAGTGGCCGACGACCGGACAGGAAACGGGACTGGACCGACGCTGAAGATCCCAGCCGGACCGCGCGGCATGGTTTCGTACTTCGATGAGGACGGACTGACTCCGGAAGAGGCCATTAACGTCGCGGTTTATGACCGGCTGCATCGCAGCGTGGTCAACATCACGTCGCAGACCGTGCGTGCCGAACTGTTCTTCGCGGAAGCGTTGTCAGAAGGGTCTGGATCGGGTTCTGTCATCGACAAGACGGGGCACATTCTCACGAACTGGCATGTGGTGGCCGATTCACGCAGCATCGGCGTCACGCTGTTCAATGGCGATACCTATGAAGCGCGCGTCGTGGGCTTCGACCCACCCAACGACATCGCCATCATCAAGATCGAAGCACCGGAAGATGATCTGTTTCCAATCTCCTTCGGCGACTCGGCTCAGTTGAAAGTCGGTCAGCGCGTGCTGGCGATCGGCAATCCCTTTGAACTGGAACGGACGCTGACCACCGGCATCATCTCCAGCCTCAACCGCTCGCTCGAAGTCAAAGAGAACTGGGCCATCAAGTCCATCATTCAAATCGACGCGGCCATCAATCCGGGTAACTCCGGCGGTCCGCTGATCGATCTGCATGGTCGCCTGATCGGCATCAACACGGCCATCGCCAGCCGGACCGGACAGAGCGCCGGAGTCGGTTTCGCGATCCCCGTGAATCTGGTGACGCGAGTTGTTCCGGACCTGATCGCGCACGGGAAAGTCTTCCGGCCGGAAGTGGGCATTCAGCGCGTCTTTGAAACGGAGGAAGGCATCCTGGTGGAACGGCTGACTCCGGGCGGCCCCGCCGAACAGGCCGGCCTCCGCGCTCCCACGCTCGTACGGCAACGCCGCGGACCGTTTGTCTTCGAGCGACTGGATCGCAGTACGGCGGATCTGATCGTGGCCGTTGACGGCAACGCCGTGAAGACTGTGTCCGATTTCCGCGAAGCTGTAGACCGCCACAAGCCCGGCGACTTCCTCACGCTCACCGTGATCCGGGACAAGAAGAAAGTGGATGTCCGCCTGCAACTGGGTGGCGGCCCTCCAGCCGAACGTGGAACCGGTACGCGTCTGTGATCGCCAGGCTCTGATGCCGATCCTTCGCGGCTGTCGGAGTCAATTCCGGCCCGACTCAATCTGTCGGGCACCCTGGGATCGCTGTCTCATCCGGACTAGACTTTGAACGAACATCAGTCGGCTGGTCCCCCGCGACCGCCGCATTTTCGGGAACTCAAGAGAGGAACAGCCATGCGAGCATTTCACATCACCGGAAGAGCCGTTCTGGCGGGAGCGGCCCTGCTGCTGAGTCAGGCGGACGTTCGCGCGGAAGGCGAGGCGAAGGCGCCGGCCGCTGTGAAAATCGAACTGACCGATGCCGACAAGGCGGCTCTCGCGAAGATCAGGGAACTCGGCGGTCAGGTTCTGGAGGTTGCTCAGAACGACAACCGACTGGATGTATCCTTCCACCTGGCCGACGGAAAGATCGGCGACGATCACCTGAAGCCACTGGCCGGGCTGAAGTGTGTGGTCTCTCTGAATGTGCGGGGCAAGGACATTACGGATGAAGGCCTCGCTCACCTCGCCGGAACCACCGGGCTGGTCCGCCTGCATCTGGAACGAACGAAAGTCACCGACGCCGGACTGAAACATCTCGCGAAGCTGGAGAACCTCGAATACCTCAATCTGTATGGCACGGAAGTGACAGACGCGGGACTGGCTGCACTCGAACCCCTCAAGAAGCTGAAGAAGCTGTACCTCTGGCAGACCAAAATCACTGAGGACGGCATCACGAAGCTGACGACCGCCCGACCCGAACTGCAGGTCGTTCCCAATCCGGTGAAAGAGAAGGCGCTGGCGGAACTGGAAGCGAAACGCAAGGCGGAAGCGGAAGCCGCTCAGAAGATCGAAGACGAGAAGAAGAAAGCGGAAGAGGCGAAGAAGAAAGCCGAAGAAGAAGCGAAGAAAAAGGCGGAAGAAGAAAAGAAAAAGGCCGAGGAAGAGGCGAAGAAAAAAGAAGAGGAAGCAAAAAAAGCTGAAGCGGACAAGAAGGCTGAGGCGGACAAAAAAGCCGAAGCCGAGAAGAAGTAACCTGCCTGGACCGACGAAACATCCGCTTCAGACATCTTCAGAAACAAAGACGCTGTCACTGACCGGAACTTTCCTCAGTGACAGCGCCTGTTCCGCCTGAATGCCCCCGGTTGCTGATCAAACCGTCGCGATTTCTTCCTGAATCCGCCTGGCTTCCTCCGCATCCACATAGTCGCTGTGACAACTGGCCTTTGAAGTTTCGGCAGGAGCCACCGCCTTCTTCGTCTTGCTGGCCAGCTTGTGGATTTCGTCCGGGCTGAGCACTCCACGCGACTCCAGCACCGCCAGTTGATCGGGATTGAGCGCGCTGCTCACCTTCGCCTTGTCCCACTGGTATTCCTCGTCCTTGCCGCTGACGAACATTTCGATCTCTTTCGAGATGCGAACGCTGCACCAGTCGTGACCGCACATGGCGCAGAAGTCGGTGTCCACATCGAGATCCTCATCGTGCAGCGCTCGCGCGTATTCGGGATCAAAGCTCAGCTCGAAGTGCTTCTCCCAGTTCAGCGCCGCGCGGGCTTTCGTCAGTTCATCATCGCGGTCGCGCGTTCCGGGAATGCCCAGTGCCACATCCGCCGCATGCGCCGCAATTTTGTACGCAATACAGCCCTGCTTGACGTCATCCTTCTTCGGCAGACCCAGGTGCTCTTTCGGAGTCACATAACACAGCATGCTGGCACCGTGATACCCGGCCGCTGTCGCTCCGATGCAGCTCGTGATGTGGTCGTAGCCGGGGAAGATGTCCGTCACCAGCGGGCCGAGCACATAGAACGGCGCCCCGTGACACAGCCGGCGCTGCAGCTTCATGTTGAATTCGATCTGGTCGAACGGCACATGTCCCGGCCCTTCAATCATGACCTGCACGCCCTTTCGCCACGCGCGCTCGGTGAGTTCCCCCAGCGTCTCCAGTTCAGACAGCTGTGCCCGATCCGTCGCATCGGCCAGTCCACCGGGACGCAGACCATCGCCGATCGAAAAGCTGACGTCATATTCCCGCATGATGTCGCAGATGTCTTCCCACAGTTCGTACATCGGGTTTTCGCGGTTGTGCGTGATCATCCACTTGGCCAGCAGCGATCCACCACGACTGACGATGCCGATCAGACGCTTCTCCACAAACCTGAGATGCGCCATCCGCACGCCGGCGTGAATCGTGAAGTAGTCCACGCCCTGCTTCGCCTGATGCTTCAGCATTCGCAGAATGTCTTCATGCGTCAGATCCTCGATCTTCCGGCCGATGATCATCGAGTAAATCGGGACGGTTCCAATTGGCACCGTGGCATTGCGGATGATGGCCTCGCGACACTCATTGAGATTTCCGCCGGTCGAAAGATCCATGACCGTGTCGGATCCCCACTTCTCGGCCCACTTCAGCTTGTCCACTTCCTCATCGGTGCTCGAAGAGACGGGAGAAGCTCCCATGTTCGCGTTGATTTTCGTCTTTCCCGCACGGCCGATGCACATCGGATCGAGCTGATAGCCGAGATGGACCCGGTTGGCGGGGATGATCATCCGCCCGGCGGCGACTTCGTCCCGGACCTGAGCTGGTGTCAGATGCGGTTCGCGCTCCGCCACACGCTGCATCTCCGGCGTGATGATGCCGCATCGCGCCGATTCCAGTTGCGTCACCGGTGTGAATCCCGCCGGTGGCTCCCACGCCTCCGCGCATTCGTAGTTTGACTCGAAGCCGGGTTTCAGAGTCCAGTCTGAAGGCATGAAGTCCCACGCGGTCCGGTCCGACGCGGCGGGCATACCCGGCGTGTCCGGTGACGAGAA
>Ga0172376_10005498_pt1 | contig 14134 bp, 9 predicted proteins | sample Lak35m_FD_121114 | JGI IMG/M metagenome (GOLD analysis project Ga0172376, IMG submission 121114) | Freshwater microbial communities from Kabuno Bay, South-Kivu, Congo - kab_092012_35m | ecosystem: Environmental > Aquatic > Freshwater > Lake | place: Democratic Republic of the Congo: South-Kivu...
CTGAAGGCGGCGGCGAGTTTCGCGCAGGACATGGGCGCGTACGACCGCGCGAGCGAGTTCAACGAGGGCGCCGAGCGGATGCGCGGCGCGATGATCCGCCACATGTGGGAGCCGGAGCGCGGGCGCTTCGCGCGCATGGCGACGCCGCTGTCGGACGGCACCTATCGCCTCGACATGACGATCGACTCGAGCGCTTACGCGCTGTTTGCGTTCGGCGCGCTCGACGCCCGCGACCCGAAGGTGATGGCAATGATGGAGGCCGTGCGCGAGCGCCTTTGGGTCAAGACCCACATCGGCGGCATCGCCCGCTACGAGAACGACTACTACCACCGGGTCGAGCACTCGAACCTGAAGGACGTGCCCGGCAACCCGTGGGTTATCTGCACCTTGTGGGTGGCGCAATGGCTGATCGACTGCGCCGAGACGGTGGAGCAGCTTGAACTGGCGCTCCCCTACCTGCACTGGACCGCCGACCGGGCGTACCCGTCGGGCGTTCTCGCAGAGCAGTTCGACCCTTATACGGGCGCACCGATGTCGGTCAGCCCGCTCACGTGGTCGCACGCGACGGTCATGATCGTGACCATCAAGTACCTCCTGAAGCACGCGCAACTGACCGGGAGGCCCTCGGGCAGCCTGGCCGAGCGGGCCCTCGGAAAATCGCGATGATGCGGCACGGTTCCGGCGAATCCGCCCGGTGGATTTCCCGAACTGACCCCGCCTGCAGGAGTTGCGGGCGACGTCCGTTTGCACCGCGTCCGTGTCCGTCGCGTTCCTCCCATGCTTCCACTCGACCGGCAGTTTGCTGAAACCATCGACGGCGTGAGTCGCGCGCTCGCGGAGTGGTCCATCGGTCTCCTCTTCGAGCGGAACCCGGGCCTTGAGGGGCGTTACGGCGCTCAGGCGCGGCCGCTCTGGAAGGGCGAGATGTCGAACCGCCTCCAGTATCTCGCGGAGGCGATCGCCGCCGACCGCGCGGTGATCTTCATCGAAAGCGTGCAGTGGGCGCGCGCGGCATTCCTCGCCCGCGAGATGGAGCCGAACGATCTCGTCGAGAGCCTGACGGCGCTCGAGGAAACGGTGCGCGCGGAGCTGCCGACGCAGGTCGCCTCGCGTGCGGGACGCTTCATCTCAGAGGCGATCGCGTCGCTTGAGCGCGCGCCCGAGGGGCCGACCGTCACCGACACCTCGCTTGATGATCCGCGATTCGACGGCACGCGCGCGCGGCTCTACCTCATGCACATGCTTGAGCGCAAGCAGTCGAAGGCCGTCGAGGTGCTCGTCGATGCGGTGCGCGATGGTCGGACGGTCGCCGAGGTCTACGAGACGGTGATCGCGCCTGCGCTCGTCGAGGTCGGCCGCATGTGGCACCTCCGCGAGGCGACGGTGGCCGACGAGCACTACGTGACCGCGGCCACCCAGTCGGCGATGTCGGTGCTTCGAACGCGGCTGCCCGAGGGCCGCTCAAACGGTAAGTGGGCGCTCGCCGCGAGCGTCGGTGGCGATCTCCACGACGTCGGCATCCGCATGGTCGCCGATCTCCTTGAGTCGGAAGGTTGGCAGGTCGATTGCCTCGGCGCCAACATGCCGACGATCGACATCCTCGATCACATCCGCGACGACGTCGCCGACACTGGCGACGGTACCGCGAGCCGCGTGAAGTTCGACCTCATCTGCCTTTCGGCGAGCACCGGCCTCGTCGTCCGCTCGATCGCCGATGCGATTACCTCGATCCGTCGCGAGTGCGGCAGCGACTGCCCCGCGATCCTCGTGGGCGGCGGCCCATTCCGCGCGATCCCCGACCTCTGGAAGGTCGTCGGCGCCGACGGCTGCGCCCTCACCGCAAGCGACGCTGTTCGCGCGGCCGCCCGCGTATGCGGGTAAGTGGGTCGGCAGGAGGTTGGTGTCACTACACTCGCCGCATGTCGTCGTCAGGAACAGCCCCCACCGGCCGTGAGCGGCTGCGCGCGCGCGTGGTCGAGCGCTGCGAGCGTTGCCGCGCCGAGCGGGCGGTTGGATCGCCCGCCGTGTGCCGCTGCAGCGAGCCCGCGTGGCGGCCGTTCTGCTCGCGCTGTGCCCGGGCGTTCGACGCCGCCGCAACCAACGGCCTCTGCCCAACCTGCCTCGAGACCGCGCGAACAAACGGCGCGAAGTTGCGTGCGACGCTTGAGACGCGCCTTGTGCGCGACGGCGGTCTCGCAGGCGCGATCGCGGCGAGCGCGCGCCTCGAGACTCGCGCCGCGAACACCCTCGTGCAGTTCGGGCTCGCTGGCGTCGTGCCCGCGCTCCCTGCCTTCGCCGAGAAACTCGCCGACCCCGCGGCACCCCTGCCGCTCGGTGCCTCGGCGTCGAGGGCGAAAATGGCGGCGATCTCGGAACTGAGGCTCGAGGCCGCGTCGGTGCGCCTCGCCCTTGAGAAACTCGGCTACCTCGGGCAGCCGGTCGAGACGAAACTCGCACGGGTGGCCGCCGAAACGGCCGCCGCGGCCCGGCGCCTGGCCGCGTGGGCCGACCCCTCGGACAGCCTCGCCGCCGACGGCGCCCACGAGGGCGAACTTCGCGAGGCCGCCGAGACCCTCGCAGGTGGCCTGACCGCCGCCACCCCCCTTCTCGACTCGGTCCGAAACCGCGATCTGAGCCGCCTCGTCGAAGCCGTTGTCCGACGCGACCGGGCCGCCCGGCAGGTCGGCGCCGCGCTTGGCGTCGCCTGAAAGACTTCGCTTGCCTCCGCGTCAACACCTCGAACTGGTGTGAAACCCGCGAAAACGCCGACCTATACTCCACGACTATGTCAGTCCTTCAATCCTCCAACCCCGTCCTTTCCGATTCCGCACTCGACCGGATGATCGCCATGAATGGCGGCGCCGTCCGGTCCAACACGGCGACCGTCCAAGGCGTCATGGCGAAGACCGGCATCTGCACGGTGCTCGCGATCGCGGCCGGCGCCGTCGGCTACTACTTCGTCGCGCAGAACCCGACCCTGACGATGGTGGCCTTCATCGGCTCTCTCGTCGTGTCGCTCATCGCGTTCTTCGCGCTGATGGCAAAGCCAACGCTCGCCATCGTGGTCGCCCCGGTTTACTCGATCACGCAGGGCATCGTCCTCGGAACGCTGAGCGCCCTGCTCGGCTCCATGCTCGCATCGAAAGGAATTCAGGCCGCGGGCGGACTTGCGCTGCAAGCCTTCATCATCACCGGCAGCCTGATGGCGACCATGCTCGCCCTCCACACCTTCGGCATCATCCGTGCAGGTCCGCGCTTCACCTCGGTGCTCGCGCTTGTCACGATGGGCTTGATGGTCGCCATGCTTGTCGGTTGGATCGTCAGCCTGTTCGGCGTGTCGATCCCGTTCCTCAACCTCGGCTCCGCCTTCGACGGTGGTAAATCAGCTTGGATCGGCCTCGGCCTCAACGCGGGCGTTCTCATCCTCGCCTCTCTGTGGCTTCTCGTCGACCTCGCGCAGATCGACGAGGCGGTCGCCGCCGGCGCCCCGAAGTCGATGGAGTGGTTCCTCGCGTTCGGCCTCATCGTGACCCTCGCGTGGGTCTATCTCGAGGCCCTCAAACTCGCGTTCCGCATCGCAGCGATGTTCGGCGACCGCAAGTGATCGGACGGTGAACGCGCGCCGGGAAGCCTGGCGCGACCCTCGCAAGATCCGACGCAAAGAGACGAAGCAACGCAAAAAGACGCCGGCGCTCTCGAGACTCGAGAGCGCCGGCGTTTCCTTTCCGCCTACGTCGGCCCGGTGAGGGGCAAGCGCTGGCGGTTCCACGTGTTCCGTCCGACGGGCGTCGATAGAGGCGCGTGCGACTCACGCCAGTTCTCGGCCACTCGCCGGCTTTGGTTTCGCTGTCCCGAGCCATCGGGACGGTCAGAATGTAGCACCGATTCAAAGTATCTCGGCAGCCAAACTCGCCAAATTTGACCGTTCCGTCTTCGAAAGCGACACGTGCCCGGCGATCCGCTGGCCCTTGAACCGCTCGATGGCGTGCGCCAGACCGTTCGACTGGGCATCCAAGTACGGGTTATCGATCTGGAGAATGTCGCCCGAGAGGACGATCTTGGTGCCGTCCCCGACGCGCGAAACGATGGTCTTGATCTCGTGGGGCGAGAGATTCTGGGCCTCGTCCACAATCATGAACTGGTGCGGGATCGACCGCCCGCGGATGTAGGTCAGGGGTTCCATGACCACTCGGCCAGTCGCCATCAACTGATCGAGCCGCTGCTCTGCGGTGCGGCTTTCGGGCCGCTCGTCGACGTGGCTTCCGCGCGTCGACAGCAGGTAGGTGATGTTGTCGAAGATGGGCTGCATCCACATCGACAGCTTCTCGTCCTTGTCGCCGGGCAGGTAGCCGATGTCGCGGCCGAGCGGCATGATCGGGCGGGCGGTGAGCAGCTTGTCGAAGCGCTCCTCCTTGATCGTCTTGTGGAGGCCGGCCGCGATCGCAAGCAGCGTCTTACCTGTGCCCGCAGGGCCGGTGAGCGTGACGATCTTGACGTCGTCGTCGAGCAGGAGCTCGAGCGCCATCGTCTGCTGCACGTTGCGGCCCATGATCCCATAGACCGGCTTGCGCGGCCCGGTGACGGGAATCGCCGCGCCTGTATCGGCGAGAATGCGCGCGAGGCCGGTGTGGTGCTCGTCGAGTTCGTCGACGAGCATGATGAACTGGTTGGCGATCGGTTCGATCGCGAGTGCGTGCGCGCCGTCCGGCGTGCGAGCCTCGAAGCCCTCAAGCCGCTCGATCCGCAACTGCCGCTCGTCGTACAACTCGTCGATGATCTCGCCCGGCACCTTGGCGACCACGTAGCCCGCGTGCAGGAAGTCGGCGGCGATGTGGTCGTGCTCGAAATCCTCGGCCGGGATGCCGAGTGCGTCGCTCTTCACACGAGCGTTGATGTCCTTCGAGATGAAGACCGTGCGCTTGCCGCCGGTGTGGAGGTCGTGCGCCACGCCAAGGATGCGGTTGTCGGCCTTGTCGAGGTCGAGCGAGAAGTCGGCGTGCGCGCCGCAGCGCGCGACGCGGATCGATCCGCCCTGCTCGTTCCAGACCACGCCCTCGAAGAGTGCGCCCTGCGCGCGCAGCCGGTCGAGCGCGCGCGTCACCTGACGGGCATTGCGGCCGCGCTCGTCGTTGTTCTTCTTGAACGTGTCGAGTTCCTCGATGACCGCGAGGGGAATCACCACCTCGTGCTCGGCGAACTTGAAGATCGACTGCGCGTTGTGGAGGAGCACGTTCGTATCGAGAACGAAGTGCTTGCGCGTCGCGCCTCGCGCCGGTTCGGTGCGGGCGGGCGCGGTGTGTCCGAAGCCTTCGGTCACGCCATCCGTGCGGTCTTGGTTCAGCATGCAAGCCCTCCTGTGGCTGGAACTACGCTGATATACGCTTGTCCGTAGGGATAGTCGGCTTGGTTCGCTGACCTTTCAACCGCGTGGGGCAAAGATCCGGAGAATTCTCGCGATTCCCCTCCGAGCACCGTGCTTGGCCGCTCACGCAAGCGGATCGACGTCGGCCACCGAAACGCGGAACTCGACCCCGACCGCCTCCGCGTGCGCCGACAGCAGGGTGGCCAGCCGCGGCAGGTAGCCGCGCTCGGTGTTCGTATGCCCGGCAAGCAGCACCTCGAGGCCAAGCGCGTGCGCCCGGAGCACGTCGTGGTGCGACAGTTCACCGGTGACAAGCAGCGTGGCGCCGGCCGCGGCGGCCTTCTCGAGAAGGCTCGCGCCGCTCCCGGCGCACACGGCAAAGCGGTCGTGCCGTCGTGCGCTGCCGCGCGTCCGTGCGATCACGCCGCCGCCAAGGGCCGGACGCACGGCCTCGGCGATCTCGGCAGCAAGCTTCGCAGCGGAGAGCGTGGCAACACGCCCGGCACCCAGCCGAGGGTCGCCAGGAAGAGGCGCCAACGGCACCAGGTCGAAGGCGGGCTCTTCGTAGGGATGCGCGCCGCGCAACGCGGCGACCACGCGGCCGAGATCGCGGCGGTGGAACACCATCTCAAGCCGGACCTCGCCCACACGCTCAAGGTGGCCGGGCTTGCCGATGGCGGGATTCGAGCCTTCGGCGCCGAAGAAGGTCCCCTCGCCGCGCACCGTAAACGAGCAGTGGGAATAGGCGCCGATTTGACCGGCATTCGCCTCGGCGAGCGCGGTACGCACCTCTTCAAGCGCCGCCTCGGGAACGAAGACGACGAGTTTGTGCGTGTGTTCGCCCGTCGCCGCCGCCGGAGCGAGCGCGCGCACGTCGCGCGCGGCCGGATCGACCGTTTCGACAAGCCAGTCGTTGATGCCGCCGACCACGGCGTCGAGCGCCGTGTGCGGCGCGTAGATCGCGATGTTGGCGCGCACGGCGTCCATCGCCACGCGGCACTGCCACGTGGCGCCGTCAAGGCGCTCAAGCGGCCGGAAGAGCAGCGGGTGGTAGCCGACGATGAGTTGTGCACCAATCGCGCGCGCCTCCGCGAGCACTGCGGGCGTGACGTCGATCGCCAGCAGGGCGCGCCGAATCTCGCGGCCGTCTCCCGCCACAAGGAGACCCACGCGATCCCAATCCTCGGCAAGGGAAAGAGGTGCGATCTCACCGAGTGCGCGAACGAGTGCGTCGAGCGATGGCATGTCTGGGAGTGTACGGCGAACCGCTCACGCGCCGACGAGCATCGCCGCCCCGAGCATGCCCGCATCATCGCCAAGCGTGCTCGCGAGGATGTCGGTCTTGCGGAGAATCGACGGGAACACCGCGCGGTCGAAACTCTTGCGCACCCGGCCGACGTACGCCTCACCGAGCGCCTCGGTCACGCCGCCGCCGAGGACAACACAGTCGATCGACAACATCGTGACGATGTTCGCGATCGCGACTCCGAGGAACTCGGCGCTCCGATCGACCACCTTCCGCGCCAGTTCGTCGTCCTTCTCGTAGGCACGCGCGATCGTCGTGGATCCGAGCGCCGCGTCAATGCCGCGCTCACCACCCTTCTCTTGCTTCTCCGGCTTCTCCTGCTCGCGCTCCGTAAGTTTCTCGGCGATCAGCCGATGCAGCATCGAGTCGGGATGCATCGGAAGAAGGCGACGGATCGCGTTCACGATGCCGGTGCGCGAACAGATGTCCTCGACCGTCATGAAGCCCGGCTGCCCCGCGGGGAAGAGGATGACCTGCCCGATCTCGCCCGCGGTGTGCCGGGGCCCGCGCCAGAGCGCGCCGCCGAGAACGAGGCCCGCACCCACGCCCGTGCCGACCCACACCGCAAGCATGTTTGCGCGGCCACGCGCCACGCCGAGTTGCGCCTCGCCCCACGCGGCCACGTTGACGTCGTTGTCGAGCGCGACTGGCACGCGCAGTTCTTTCGAGAGGATCTCCCGAAGCGGCACGTTTTCCCAGCCGAGGTTGCCTGCTTTGAGCACGAGGCCTTTGTCGAAATCGACCGCGCTCGGGGCGCCAACGCCAACCGCAAGCAGCCGCTCGCGCGGCACGCGCGCATCGTCGAGCGCGCGACCGACACCTTCGCACAGGCGCCGTACGACCTCGTCCTTCCCCTCGTGCGCCTTCGTCTTTCGCTTGGCGCGGCCGACGACCTTGCCCTCGGCGTTCACCACGCCGATCTGCATGTTGGTTCCGCCGAGATCGACGCCGACCACGACCATGTCCTTCGGGATGTTCGCAAGCCTCATGAAGACGAGTGTACCGGGTGCCGTGTTCAAACCGCGTGAGGCGGCGACCGCTCAACTCACGAAGGGCGATGCCTCGCGCGGAAGATCGGCGCGGCCCGTCCACAGCCGCTTCACGAGCCGCACGAAGTCGTCGATCACGACCATCGTCGCGGGCAGTGCGAAGAGCGTGAGCACCGTCGAACTCATGAGACCGAAGACGAGCGAGATCGCCATCGGGATCAAGAAGCGCGCTTGGAAACTCTGCTCAAGCATGAGCGGCGCGAGACCCGCGAGCGTGGTCACGGTGGTGAGCGTGATCGGTACGAGACGCAGGCGCCCTGCCCTCGCGAGCGAGTCGTCGAGGCGCACGCCCTTCTCGCGCATCTCGTTCGAAAACTCGACGAGGATCAACGAGTTGTTGACGACGACACCCGCAAGCGCGACAAATCCGATGAGCGAGAGGAACGTCATGTCGAAGCCAAGGAGAAGGTGGCCCCACACGATGCCGATGACACCGAACGGAATCGCGAGCATCACTGCGAGCGGCTGGAGGTAACTCTCGAAGAGCCACGCGAGGATCACGTAGATGCCGAGGAACGCGGCGGCAAGCGCGAGCGGGAAGTTTGAGAACGCGTCGACGAGATCCTTCTGACGCCCCGCCGCGTCGATCACGACGCCGGGATGCGCCGCACCGATGCGATCGACCTCGCGGGCCATCGCCGACGCGACGATCTCGGGATTGGTGGCGTCGTCGCAGTCGGCGCTCACGGTGACGGTGCGCGCGCGGGCGACGCGGCGGATGGTCGAGTAGCCGCGACCCTCGCGCACCTCGGCCACCTCGACAAGCGGCACGGCCTGCCCCGTCGGGCTCACGAGCCAGAGTTCCTCGAGCGTCGCGAGCCTGCGCCGCGACTTTTCATCGAACTGAACGCGCACGTCGACATCCTCGCGGTCGGCGCTGAAGGTGTGCGCCTCGACACCGAAGACGGACGTCCGCACCTGCCGCGCGACATCGGCGGTGGTGAAGCCCATCGCGATCGCCTGCGGCGTGAGCGAGATGCGCAGTTCGCGTTGCGCGTCATCGGCGTCGTCGCCGATGTCCTTGACACCCGCGAACTGTCCGAGCGCGGCTTCGAGTTCGGCGACCACCGCGTCGATCTCGGCGTCGTCCGATCCGCGCACTTCGTACGAGATGTCCGCGCCTGCCGGGCCGCCCGAGACTTCCTGGAACTTGATCTTCTCGGCCTCATCGATCGCCCCGGCCGCGATGCGAATCGCGTCAATCACTTCGGCGCTGCGACGGTTGCGCGACTCGACCGGCGAAAGTTCGATGAAGATCTGCCCAAGATGGGTGGCGGCGGCATTCGTGGCACCCGTCTCGAAATCGACCGAGCTGCCGAGGCTGGCCGTGAGCGCCTGCACTTCGGGCTGCGCGCGCGCCGCATCCTCGATCCGCTTCGCGACCGCGCTCGTCTGCTCCATGGTCGAGCCGATCGGCAGTTGGAAGTCGACGATCACCGTTTCTGTGTCGTCGGCGGGAAGGAACACGAATGCGAGGCGCCCGCCGAAGATCATGCCCGTCGACACGAGGAGCACCGCGAATGTGCCCGCAAGCACGATGTAGCGCTCGCGCAGGCACCATCGAACGACCTTCTCGTAGCGGTTGAGAATGCGCTCGATCGACCGCTCGCGCAGGTCGGCGAGCGGCTTGAGCACACGGTCCACGCGCGAGCCGCCGCGCGCGGCCTTGCGCTCTTCACGAACAAGCGCATGCGCCATGTGGTTTGGCATCATGAACGAGGCCTCGAAGAGGCTCGCGAGGAGCGCGATCAGGACCACGGTCGGGAGGTTCCCGAGCAGTTCGCCGATGTTGCCCTTGATGAAGATGAGCGGCACAAACGCGACGATCGTGGTGGTAACGCTGCCGACGACCGGCCAGAACACCTGCGTCACGCCGTTCACGGCGGCGACAAGCGGCGGCTCGCCGAGCTCCTTGTGACGCTTGACGATGTTCTCGCTCATCACGATCGCATCGTCCGCCAGCATGCCGAGCACGATGAGGAGGCCGAACATCGTGATGAGGTTGAGCGTCACGCCGGTCGCCTGCATGAACATCAGCGTGCAGGCGATCGCGATCACGATGCCGGCCATCACCCAAACGCTGGCCACGCGGTTGAGGCCAAGCAGAAGGACGAGGAAAACGAGTACCGCGCCCTGGATCGCGTTTGTCGAGAGAAGCTCGAAACGACCCTCGATGATGCGCGCAAGATCGTTGTGCTGCGCAAGCGTTCCGTCGATCGCGGGACGCGAACGGCCGAGTTCGTAGCCGCGCTCCCAGGCGGTGGTGATCACGCGGTCGCCGAGCCGATCGCGCGCGGGCTCGCCATTGCGGCCAGCCACGTAGCCGCGCACCAGTTCGGCGATCTCGACCGCGTCCTGATCGCCTTCCTTGAAGGCAACAAGCGTGCCCGCGGGCTTTCCGCCAAAGCGGCGCACCTGCGGGATGTCATCGAAGTTCTCGTGGACGTCCGCGATTTCGCCGAGGAGGAGGCGCGATCCGTCGGTCGCGCTGCGGAGGACGATGCCGCGGATCGACTCGACATCCTCGGCGCTGCCGACCGTGCGGACCGAGAGATTCGCGGCGTCGGTGCGCACGGTGCCGCCCGGCACCTCGGCCATCGCCGCCGACACGAGATCGCCCACTTCGGAGAGACGAATGCCATGCCGCAGCAACGCGGCGGGATCGACATCGACGTGGATCTCGCGCGGGCGAAGCCCGATCTCGACGAGCGTGCCCATCCCGTCGAGCGTCTTGAGGTCGTCGCGGATCGCGCGCAGCTCGCGCTTGATGTATTCCTCACCCGCGTCCGACGCGACGGTCACCATGATCGTCGGGAAGTTCGGCTTGAAGTCAAAGACGCGCACGCGCTCGGCTTCGGGCGGAAGATCGGTGATCTGCTCGATCGCGAGGCGGATATCGTCGATCGCCTTGTCAGCGTCGGTCCCAGCCTTCAGTTTGACCGTGATACCGCCCGTACCTTCGGAAAGCCGCGTCTCGATGCGGTCGACGCCTTCGACATCGACCACGCGGTCCTCGATCTTGCGCGCGATCGACTCCTCGATCTCCTTCGGCGAGGCACCGGGATAGACCATCACGATGCGCGCGGCCTGCGGCGCCGTTTCGGGGAAGAACTCGCGCCGCATCGAGAGGAGCGCGACGGCTCCACCGATGAGGAGCGTCCACATGAGCAGCGTGACCGGCACACTGCGCCGGACGCAGAAGTCGACGAGCGTCCGAATCATGCGCCGTCACCTGCGCGCGGCGCGTTGGCGGAGGCACCCGACGCGGGAACACCGCTCGCGGCCGCGGCTTCGGCGGGATTCACCGGCGAGATCTCTTGGCCCTCGGCGAGACTGCGCGAACCGTCGAGAACGACGAGCGTGCCCGAACCAAGTGGCTCGGACAGCACGGCCCAATCGGTGTCAGCGATGCCCGTCGAGGGAACAGGATCCGAGTGGGCGTAGTCGACGCTCACGCGATGCTGGTGAACGCGTCCATCCTTCACGACGAGGATGAAGTCGTCGCGGATTGCGCGGCGCGGCACAAGCGTGCGCAGCTCGGGGCGGCCTGCGGAGATGCGTGCCTCGACGAATGCACCGGGGGCGAGCAGAGTCGGAGCGGGCCCGCTCGCGCCCTCGCGTGTGGCACCCTGCGTGAACTCGACGAAGACCGTGGCGGTTCGTGTGGCGGCGTCGTCCTCGGGCGCCACGCGAACGATCTCCCCGTCGAATCGGCGACCATCGGCGCGCACTACAACCTCGGCCCGCGCACCGACCGGTGCAAGCGAGCGTGCGGAGGCAGGAATCCGCAGCGGAACCTCGATGCGCGTACGGTCGACAACGCGCGCGATCGTCTGTCCGGGGCTGACCGACTCGCCCACTTCGAGCTCGGCCAGTTGCAGGCTTCCCGCGATCGGTGCGCGGATCAGGCAACGGTCGGCGGAACTTTCCGCGAGTTTCAATCTCGACTCCTCAACCGCCTTCTGGGCCGCGAGTGCCTGAAGTCGCGGCGCGATCGACGCGACGGCGTCCTCGGCAGCGACGGCCGCGCGCGAGGCGGCGATCAGCGCGGCGCGCGCGAGATCAACCTCGCGCGCCTGCGCGGCGCCCTCTCGCGCGGCGTTCTCGACGCGCTCGAGATCACGCGCGGCAATCTCGCGCTCGCGCCCGACCAGTTCGGCCGTCTCGCGCGCGGCGCGCGCCTGCGTCTCAATCACCGCCACCTGCGCTTCAATCGCGTGGATCGCCTCGCGCGCGATCTCGACCTGCTGACGGAAGTCGCTCGCGTCGAGTTCGACGAGGATCTCGTCCTTCGCAACCGGACGACCGACGGCGTAGTTGGCGCCAAGCCTCACGACGACCGCGCCGACGCGCGCGGGCACATCGGCACTCTCGACCGCGCGGGCCGTGCCATAACCTCGCACGAAGCGCTCGATCTCGATCGGAGCCAACTCAAGAACGGCGACGCGCGGCGGCGGCGCCTTGGTCGCGTTACGGCCGGCGTCAGGCTTCGTCGCGACAAGTGCGCCCACGATGCCGAGACCAACGCCGACGAAGGCAAGACAGACGACCGTGCGGAAGACGATCGCGGAGAGAGGCAAACGTTGGTTCGAAGTGTCGGACATAGGTGGCCGGGGTGCGCGGATCGGGGACGGCTGCGGCATTCGTGCGCCCCGGGCGTGCGGACGCAGACGAAACCGGGAAACGTGCCCGTCGGGGTGGTTCGCCGGGAAGCAGGCACTATAGGTGGACCCTTGCGGCGGCCCCGCGGGCAACCATCGCGAGGGCCTGCGGGTTCTCGGTGTCTGCTACCTTTCGGGGATGTCCGGAACCACCTCTGACACCGCCGGCAGCGGCCTCACCGACGCCGATATCCGGAAGGTCGCCAAACTCTCGCGCCTCCAGATCGACGACGCGCAGGTCGGCGCCGTCCGGGCGCAGCTTTCATCGATTCTCGGCCACATCGCGAAGCTCCAGGCACTTCCCACCGAGGGCGTCGAGCCGATGGCGCATCCGATGAAAATCGTGAACCGCCTCGGCGCAGACGAGCCAAAGGCCTGTATGCCGGTCGAGGAACTCCTCAAGAACGCGCCCGCGGTCGAGGATCGCTTCCTCGCCGTTCCGAAGGTGCTCGGCGACGGAGGTGGCGCGTGAGTTCGACCGGAAGCCCCCTGCCAGCGCTTGTCGCTGCGAACTCGAAGCCGCTTGCCGAGATCTGCTCGGATGTGCGCGCCGGACGCGCCACGGCGCGAAGCCGCGTCGACGCGTTTCTCGCGCGCATCGCCGCGCATGACGGCGAAATCCACGCCTTCAACGAGGTCCACGCCGACGCCGCGCGCGCGATGGCCGATGCCGTCGACGCCGCCGTGAAGGCCGGTCGCAACCCGGGTCCGTTGGCCGGCGCCGTGATTGCGATCAAGGACAACATCGTGATGCGCGAGGGGAAGACGACCTGCTCGTCCAAGATGCTCGCGAACTACCGCTCGCCTTTCGATGCGACGGTGATCGAGCGTTTGCGCGCGGCGGGCGCGATCTTCATCGGAAAGACGAATCTCGATGAATTCGCCATGGGCTCGTCCACCGAGAACAGCGCATTCGGCGCAACGCGCAACCCGTGGGATACCGCGCGCGTTCCGGGCGGAAGTTCGGGCGGCAGCGCGGCGGCGGTCGCGGCCGGTTTCTGCGATGCGTCACTTGGTTCGGATACGGGCGGCTCGATTCGCCAGCCTGCGGCGCTCTGCGGTTGCGTTGGTTTCAAGCCGACGTACGGGCGCGTCTCGCGCTACGGCCTCGTGGCGTTCGGTTCGAGTCTCGACCAGATCGGACCGTTCGCGCATTCGGTCGCTGATGCAGTGCTTGTCTACGACGCGATCGTCGGACGCGACGAACTTGACTCGACGAGCGCCGACGCGGAGTGCGCACCTCTTGCCGCGAAGGTGGCGGAGCCACTTGCGAAGCTGCGCATCGGCGTACCGCGTGAGTATCGATCAAGCGCAAATGCGCCCGGTGTTGCGGCGGTACTCGATCGCGCGATCGAGGCGGCGAAGGCGCTCGGCGCCGAGATCATCGATGTCGATCTTCCGCTCACCGACATCGGTATCTCGACCTACTACGTGATCGCGCCGGCCGAGGCGTCGAGCAATCTCGCGCGCTACGACGGCATCCGCTACGGGCACCGCGCGAAGCTGGTGCCGGGAGAGGATCTCGAAGACCTCTACTCGAAGTCGCGCGCGGAGGGCTTCGGCCCCGAGGTGCGGCGGCGCATCATGCTCGGAACGTATGTGCTGAGTTCGGGCTACTACGACGCCTACTACAAGCGCGCACTGCAGGCGCGGCGACTGATCAAGCAGGAGTTCGACCGCGCCTTTGAGAAGTGTGACGTGGTGCTTGGACCCACGTCGCCAGTTGCGGCGTTCACCTTCGGCGGCAAGAAGGATC
>Ga0172376_10005504_pt1 | contig 14127 bp, 15 predicted proteins | sample Lak35m_FD_121114 | JGI IMG/M metagenome (GOLD analysis project Ga0172376, IMG submission 121114) | Freshwater microbial communities from Kabuno Bay, South-Kivu, Congo - kab_092012_35m | ecosystem: Environmental > Aquatic > Freshwater > Lake | place: Democratic Republic of the Congo: South-Kivu...
GCCGCGGCGAGGTCGCGGTCGCCGGCACGCGCGGTCGGCACAAGCTCTGGGACCTCGCCGAGCGGATCCACGCCGACGTCCCCGCGCTCCCGTACGAGGAGGCGCTCCGCGCGCGCGACCGGCGGCGCCTCGCGTCGCTCGGGCTGGTGCGGGAGAAGGCGCGCGCGACGCCCGTGGAGCCCGCGGGGGTCGGGGCCGCGGGTGAGCCGGCGCGCGTCGAGGGCGTCCGCGGGATCTGGCGGGTCGACCCGGCGGCGCTGGCCGCGGTCCGTGACGGCTTCGCCGGGCGGGTGGCGCTGCTCTCGCCCTTCGACCGGTTGCTGGCCGACCGCGCGCGGGTCGCCGACCTCTTCGCCTTCGCGTACGTCCTGGAGATGTACAAGCCCGCGGCCCAGCGCCGGTGGGGCTACTACGCCCTGCCGGTGCTCCGCGGCGACACCCTCATCGGCAAGCTCGACGCGCGGGCCGAGCGGGACGCCGGCGTCCTCCGCGTCCATGCCGTCCACGAGGACGGCGACTGGAGCGCGGCCGCGCGGCGGGAGGTGTGGGCCGAGATCGACGCGCTGGCCGCGTGGCTCGGACTCCGCGTGGCCCCCGACGCGGGCGTACGCCGGCCGTGAGCGGGGGAGCCTGAGGTCATGGCCGCCTGCGTGTTCTGCGCGATCGTCGCCGGGGAGAAGCCCGCGACGGTGGTGCTCGACGAGCCTGACCTGCTCGGCTTCCTCGACGTCCGCCCGGTCTTCAAGGGCCACGTGCTGCTGGTCCCGCGCACCCACGTCGTCACGTTGCCGGACCTCCCGGCCGGCCTGCGCGACCCGTTCCTGCACGCCGCGCAGCGCCTGGCGACCGCGATGGTCGAGGGGCTGGGTGCTCAGGGCTCGTTCGTCGCGATGAACAACACCGTCAGCCAGTCGGTCCCGCACCTCCACCTGCACGTGGTGCCGCGGACGAAGGGCGACGGTCTGCGGGGCTTCTTCTGGCCGCGCACGCGCTACGCCGAGGACGAGGGCGAGCCGGAGGCGTACGCCGCGCGGCTGCGCGCCGCGCTCGCCCCGCCCGATGAGGACAGCCTCAGCACAGGTAGGTGAGGCTTCCTTGTCTGGAATCATTCCAGAAAATCTGGGCATGATGTCGCCATGACCACCACGACCGAGACCACCACCTCCGCCACCCACGCGGCGACGCCCGCCTTCACGGCCGACCGGCAGCTCGCGGTCCACCTCCAGCAGCTGCACGTCGACCTGATCGACCTGCACCTCCAGGGCAAGCAGGCCCACTGGAACGTCGTGGGGAAGAACTTCCGCGACCTCCACCTCGCGCTCGACGAGGTCGTGGACGCGGCCCGCGAGTTCTCCGACCAGGTCGCCGAGCGCATGCGCGCCATCTACATCGTCCCCGACGGCCGCGCCGCGAGCGTCGCCGAGCAGACGAGCCTCCCGGCGTTCCCGCACGGCGAGGTCGACACGGCCGCGTGCGTCGACCTCATCGTCGCGGCGCTCTACGCCACGGCCGGCACGGCCCGCCGCATCCACGACAACGTCGACGCCCAGGACCCCACCACCGCCGACATCCTCCACGCGATCCTCGAGCGTCTGGAGCAGCTGGCCTGGATGATCGACGCGGAGAACCGCGTGGCCAACCGGAGTCAGCCGGCCAACGTCGCCCCCTGATCCGGGCGCCGGCACCATCTCCCACCGTCGTGGCCGCACCCTCTAGGGTGCGGCCATGACGCGTTTCGAGGGACGAGTGGTGGTCGTGACGGGTGCGGCGCGCGGCATCGGTGCCGCGACCGCACAGCGGTTCGCAGACGAGGGGGCGGCCGTCGCCGTCCTCGACCTCGACGAGGGGCAGGCGGCGGCGACCGCCGCCGACCTCGGCGCCGCGCGGGCGATCGGCGTCGGCTGCGACGTCTCCGACGCCGCCGCGGTGGAGGCCGCCGTCGGCCGGGTCGTCGAGGAGCTCGGCGCCCTCCACGTGCTGGTCAACAACGCCGGCATCACACGCGACAACCTGCTGTTCAAGATGTCCGAGGACGACTGGGACGCCGTCATGGGGGTCCACCTTAAGGGCGCCTTCCTGATGACCAAGGCGGCCCAGGCCCACTTCGTCGCCCAGAAGTACGGCAAGGTCGTCAACCTCTCCAGCATCTCCGCCCTCGGCTCCCGCGGTCAGGCGAACTACTCCGCGGCCAAGATGGGCCTCCAGGGGTTCACGCGCACCCTGGCCATCGAGCTCGGACCGTTCGGGGTCAACGTCAACGCGGTGGCGCCCGGCTTCGTCGTCACCGAGATGACCGACCAGACCGCCGTGCGCCTGAAGATGACGCCCGAGGACTTCCGTCAGGCGGCCGCGGACGCGACTCCCGTCCGCCGGATCGGACAGCCCGCCGACATCGCGGCGGCGGTCGCGTTCCTGGCCAGCGACGAGGCGTCGTACGTCACCGGGCAGACGCTGTACGTCGACGGAGGACGGGCTCTCGGCGGGTGAGCCGTGCCGGATCGGGCAGCCCGATCGGTGTGAGGTATCTCGCGGTATACCGGTGACCGGGCCCACCCGCCCCGCGGGAATCGGCGTCGCGGAGTGGCGTGGGTCACGCGAGCGTGTCGTGCCGGGTTGGAAATCGCCCCCGGCGTCCGCCTAGCCTCGCCCAGGCCGTCGGGCCGCTTGCTCCCAGCAAGCGCTCCGGGCCCGCCGCTCCGTCCCTGAGGTCGGAGGGCGACAACTGCACAGCCGGCCGCGGACACGCCGAGTCCTGCCCGCCGCCGCCGGCCCCTGTCAGCGAGTCGATGATCAGGGCAGGAGTGGGGGACCCACACGCATCACCGTCCGCGACGCCGACCAGCGCTGGCGGACTCGGGGTGAAGCCGCCTCCCGCGGCCGGGCACCTCCCCGCCCGAACCCGACAGCTCACCTCACAGGCGTGGGAGAGGACCACCCTGCGATGCCCCGTACCACTGTGCTGCGCGCGCCTGCGCGCATCCTGCTCGTCCTCGTCACGACCCTCGCGGCGAGCTTCGCCGCCGGCGTCGTCACCGCACCGGCCGCCGAGGCCGGCAACCTCGACAACATCCGCAAGGCGGTCCAGGTGACCGCGAACCAGAAGGGCGACCCGTACAGCTACGGCGCCGCCGGGCCGGACCGCTTCGACTGCTCCGGCCTCGTCTACTACGCCTTCCGCAAGGCCGGCTTCCGCAACGTGCCGCGCACCTCGAGCCAGCAGTCCGGGTTCGCCAAGCGGATCAAGCGGTCGAACATGCGCCGCGGCGACCTGATCTTCTTCCACAACGGGGGTCGGGTCTACCACGTCGGCGTCTACGGCGGTCGCAACAAGAAGAACGGCAACCGCTTCATGATCCACGCGCCGTACGGCAACGGCGTCGTCGAGCGCTCGCCGATGTGGACCAACTCCTGGTTCCCCGGCACCCTGCGCAAGCGCGGCTGATCCGCGGATCCTCGGTGTGTCGCCAGGGCCCCTGTCCGATCGGACGGGGGCCCTGGGCCACACTGGGGCGGGTGCTGACCAGATCCGTACGACGATCCGCACGCTGATCCCGTTCCTCCCAGGAGTCCTCTGATGCGTTCCCGTCCCGTGCGCGCCCGGCGCGCCCTCGCCCTGACCGCGACCACGGTCGTGACCGCTCTCGTCCTCGCGGCGTGCGGCAGCAACGAGGAGCCGCCGGAGGCGTCGCCCGAGCCGCAGGAGACGGTCGAGGGGTCGACCCTCACCGCCCAGTCCCCGCTCACGGGCGAGCCGGTCGAGGGCGCCGCGCCGAAGCATCCGGTGATGGTCGTCAAGATCGACAACAGCGCGGCGAGCAGCCCGCAGGTCGGGCTCGGCGACGCCGACCTCGTGGCCGAGGAGCTCGTCGAGGGCGGCAGCACCCGCCTCGCGGCGTTCTTCTACTCCTCGCTCCCGGCCGAGGTCGGTCCGGTGCGCTCCTCGCGGGCCACCGACATCGGCATCGTCGAGCCGCTCGGGGGCGTCCTCATCGCCAGCGGCGGTGCGCCGGTCACCCTCGGCCGGCTCCAGGCCGAGGGCATCCGCACCGTGACCGAGGGCGGGCCCGGCTTCTTCCGCTCCAGCCAGCGCCGCTCGCCGTACAACCTGATGATGAACCTGCGCGACCTGGCGAAGACCCTCAAGCCCAACGCGCCCGACCCGTACTTCACCTGGGGCACGGCCGAGGACTTCCCGGGCGGACGCCCGGCCACCCGGATCGAGGCGACCTACTCGGGCGGTCGCACCTCGGTGTGGACCCATGGCCGCCGCGGCTACACCGCCGAGAACGGCTACGCCGCGCAGGGCGACGGGTTCACCGCGCAGACGCTCGTGATCCTCCGCGTCCAGGTCGGCGACGCGGGCTACCGCGACCCGGCCGGCAACCCGGTGCCGGAGTCGCGCTTCGAGGGCCGCGGCCAGGCGTTCGTCTTCCACGGCGGCGAGGTCGTGCGCGGCACCTGGACCAAGCGCGGCTTCGACGGTGCGGTCACGCTGCAGACGCAGGCCGGCGAGCTCACCCTGCCGCCCGGCAAGGTCTACCTCGGCCTCGTCCCGGCCAACGGCGGCGACGTGCAGTTCAACTAGCCGGCAGCTAGTCGGCGCGGGCGTCGAGGATCTCGTGGGGGTCCTCGACGCCGACGCCGCTCTCGGCGAGGGCCTGGATGGCGGCCAGCAGGTAGGTCACCGCGGCCTCGACGCGCGCGCTCGCGAGCGCCGGGTCCTCGGCGGCGTTGATGGACTCGCCCGCCGAGGAGAGGGCGCCGAAGAAGATCCGCGACATGGTGTCGACCATGCCCTCGTCCAGCGCCAGGTCGGCGGCGGCGAAGGCGCTCGCGACCATCTCCCGCACGAGGCCGAAGGTGCTGCGCTCCTCCTGCTCGCGGAAGCGCTCGTAGCCCAGCACCGAGGGGCCCTCCTGGATCACGATGCGCCGGTAGTCGGGTCGCTGGACGATGTCGAGGAAGGTCCGCAGGCCGGCGTACGCCTTCTCCCACGGGTCGCGGGCCGAGCGCATCGCGGCGTGGATGGCGGCGACCGCCTCGTCCTCGACATGGAGGAAGACCGCCTCGAACAACGCCTGCTTGCCGGAGAAGTGGTGGTAGAGCGCGCCCTTGGTGACCCGCGCGCCACCGACGATCGCGTCCAGGCTGGTCGCGGAGTAGCCGTGGTCGCTGAAGAGCCGCGCGGCCACGTCGACCAGCCGCTTGCGCGTCCCGGCGGAGTAGTCCTGTCGCCGTCCGCCGCCGGGGACCTTGGGGAGGCCGCCCAGCACCTTGCCGGGCACTTTGCCGAGCTGGCCGAGGTCCTTCGCCGAACGGGTCACCCGCGCAGCATAGGAGCCCGCCCGGATCCGGGGGAGACGGGCGCCACATCGGGTGTGCGAGGGATCACCGGCCGCGGAGGGGTGAGTTCGGCGGATCGGGACATACTCTTGGTACGTACCGTTGGTATGCAAGCCAAGGAGCCTGTCATGACCTGGTCCACCGTGCACCGTCGTGGGGAGATCCTCCGCGCCGTCGCCGCCACTGCCGACGCCCGCCTCGACGGGCGCCTCCCGACCGACGTCCCCGGCGTCGCCGACACCTTCCGCGACGAGCTCGACCTCGTCGCCGCCCTCCAGCTGCGCTGGCACACCCGCCTGACCGGGGCCATCGACCGCGCGCTGCTCCACCAGCCGACCGACCTCGACGGCGCCATCGTCGGCGCCTGGGTCGCCACCGCCGAGGAGCTGCCGGGCATCCGCGCGATCCTCGACGTCCAGGCCGAGCGGCCCGCGACGCCCGAGATCGGCACGGCGATGGCCCGGGCCGAGGCCAAGGAGTACGAGATGCTCGCCGCCATGGCGGGCCGCTCGAGCTACTCCGACCACCGCGCGGTCCTCGCCGGGCGTGCGCTCGTCGAGCGGGCCCGCGCCGAGGCGGAGTCCCGGCGGGCGGCGGCTCCCACGCTGCCGGCCGCTCACGCGGGCAGCGCCGGGAGCTTCCTCGAGCGCCTGCGCGCGGCGGTCTCGGCCGCCTGACGCGGGCTGCCCGACGCGGGCTGCCTGGACGCGCCCCGGTGATGTGAGGATGGGTGCGTGCCTGCACCCAGCGTCTCGAACTCCATCACCGTCCGTCTCGACCTGCCGGCCGGCACGGCCGCGGTCAGTGACCTGACCGCGGCCGTCGAGGGCGTCGGCGGGCTGGTCACGGCCTTCGACGTCTCGGCCTCGGGCCACGACCGGCTCCAGATCGACGTCACCTGCTCGGCCTCGGACCAGCAGCACGTCGAGCGGATCGTCGAGGCCCTGCGCGCCGTCGACGGCGTGACCGTCCGCAAGGTCTCGGACCGGACCTTCCTCATGCACCTCGGCGGCACCATCGAGATGGCCGCCAAGCACCCGTTGCGCAACCGCGACGACCTCTCCATGATCTACACCCCCGGCGTCGCGCGGGTCTGCCAGGCGATCGCGGAGAACCCCGAGGATGCCCGCCGGCTGACCATCAAGCGCAACACCGTCGCCGTCGTGACGGACGGCTCGGCGGTCCTGGGGCTCGGCAACATCGGCGCCGCCGCGGCCCTGCCGGTCATGGAGGGCAAGGCGGCGCTGTTCAAGCGCTTCGGCAACATCGACGCCTGGCCGCTGGTGCTCGACACCCAGGACCCCGACGCCATCGTCGAGATCGTGCGGGCCGTGGCGCCCGGCTTCGCGGGCATCAACCTCGAGGACATCTCGGCCCCGCGGTGCTTCGAGGTCGAGGCGCGGCTGCGCGAGGTGCTGGACGTACCCGTCTTCCACGACGACCAGCACGGCACGGCGATCGTCGTGCTCGCCGCGCTGGAGAACGCCCTGCGGGTGGTCGGCAAGCGCCTCGAGGACGTCCGGGTGGTCATGTCCGGCGCGGGTGCCGCGGGCACGGCGATCCTGCGGCTGCTGCTGACCGCCGGTGTCGGCGACGTCGTGGTCGCCGACATCGACGGCGTCATCCACGTCGAGCGGGAGGGCCTGCACGACTCCTTGCGCTGGACCGCCGAGCACACCAACGCCCGTGGGTTGCGCGGCACGCTCAAGGAGGCCGTGCGCGGCGCGGACGTCTTCGTCGGCGTCTCGGCGCCGAACCTGCTCGACGCCGACGACATCGCGGCGATGGCCGACGACGCGGTCGTCTTCGCGCTCGCCAACCCCGATCCCGAGATCGACCCCGTCCTCGCCCGTCGGCACGCGGCCGTCGTCGCGACCGGGCGCTCGGACCACCCGAACCAGATCAACAACGTGCTGGCCTTCCCCGGCGTCTTCCGCGGCCTCCTCGACGCCTCGGCGCGCGAGGTCGACGACACGCTGCTGCTCGCCGCGGCGCGGGCCATCGCCGGCGTGGTGACGGCCGACGAGCTCAACGCGCACTACATCATCCCGAGCGTCTTCCACGCCGACGTGCACCAGGCGGTGGCGACCGCGGTCCGGGAGGCGGCGGAGGCCGCGCTCGCGGCGGCCGATCGGGAGGGCTGAGGTGGTCGACCGCCCACGCGCCGGCGACCTCCTGCTGGCCGGCCCCGCGCTGGTCGACCCGAACTTCGCCGGCTCGGTCGTGCTCCTCGTCGACTCCGACGCCGACGGCGCGCTGGGAGTGATCCTCAACCGCCCCTCGCCCGTGGCGGTGGAGGAGGTCCTGCCGGGGTGGGGCGCGGTCGCGAGCACCCCCGACGTCGTCTTCCAGGGCGGTCCGGTGAGCGCCGAGGCCGCCTTGGCCCTCGCGCTGTGTCCCGCCGGGGCCGCGCTGCCGCCCGGCTGGCGCACGATGTACGACGACCGGCCCTCCGGCGCGCGCGTGGGGCTGGTCGACCTCGACGCGGACGCGGCGGTGGTCGGCGCGGCGGTGACCGGGCTCCGCGTCTTCGCCGGCTACGCCGGCTGGGGCCCGGACCAGATCATCGACGAGCTCGAGGAGGGCTCGTGGTACGTCCTGCCGTCGATGCTGGGTGACTGCTTCGGGACCGGTCCGGAGGGCCTGCGCGAGCGGGTCCTGCGCCGCCAGACCGGCATGCTCTCCTGGGTGCTCACCAAGCCCGCGGACCCGGAGCTGAACTGAGCCGGTGGGCCGGCCGGGGACCGTTACGATGGTCGACGTGAGCAGGCATTCGACGCAGCCCGTGCTGGCGGACGGCGACCCCCAGGTGCTTCCCTCGGGTGGGGTCGGCACGCTCACCGAGGAGCAGACCCGGACCATCCCGACCGACGCCGGCGACCACGAGCGGTTCTCGCACTACGTGCCCAAGGACAAGCTCATGGACGCCATGGTCAACGGCACCCCGGTCGTCGCCCTCTGCGGCAAGGTGTGGGTGCCGACCCGCGACCCCGAGCGCTTCCCGGTCTGCCCGGAGTGCAAGGAGATCTGGGACGACCTGCGCAAGGACGACGACGCGTGACGGGCGCCGCTCCGCGGCGCCTGCGTCGGTCCCGGCCGGGACGGGTGCGGACGCGCGCGCTCGTGGCGGCGGCGCTCGCACCCGCGCTGGCGATCGGGCTGCTCGCGGCGGACGTCGTACGACCCGCGGAGGCGGCCGCTCCCGAGTGCGGTCCGGGCGCGGCCGGGCTGCGTGCGGGTGACGTCGTCCGCACCGAGGCCCAGCGTCGGCGGGTCGACCGGCTCGTGGCGCGCCGACTGGCCCATGGCGCCGCTCCCGCCCGGGTGCCCGAGCCCGCCCTCCGCACCGTCGACGTGCACGTCCACGTCATCGAGGGCGCCGGTCCGGGCCGGCGAGGACCGTCGCGCGCACGGGTCCTGCGCCAGCTGCGCGTGCTCGACGACGCGTTCGCCGGTGGACAGTCCCGGCGCGCCGTCGACACCGCCTTCCGCTTCCGGCTGCGCACGCTCGAGCGGGTGCGGGCGCCCCGCTGGCGGACCGCCGCGACGCCCGAGGCCGACCGCGACGCCGTGCGGATGCGCCAGGCGCTCGCCCGCGGCGACCGCCGCCAGCTGAACCTCTACATCGCCGCTCCCCGCGCCGGCGGCGAGGACATCCTCGGTCACGCGACGCCCCCGTGGGAGCGCCGCCGCGCGCCGCGCCTGGACGGGGTCCTGGTCCACCAGGGCACGCTGCCCGGGGGCCGGTTCGCGCGGTACGGCCGGGGTGACACCCTGGTGCACGAGGTCGGGCACTGGCTCGGGCTCTACCACGTCTTCGAGGGCGGGTGCACGGGCCGCGGCGACCGCGTGGCCGACACGCCGGCCCAGGCCGTGCCGAGCATGCGATGCGACCTCGACCAGGACTCGTGCCCCGACGACCCCGGGAAGGACCCCGTCCGGAACTTCATGTCCTACTCACCCGATGCCTGCATGAACCACTTCACCGCCGGACAGGCGCGCCGCATGGCGCGGCTGTGGGCTGCCTTCCGCGCGTGAGGGGGCCGCGACGATGAGTGATCCCGAGCTGCCCGAGCTGCCGCTGTCCCCGGCCTACCCCGACCGCGCCGCGTGGGGGACGGCGACCAAGCTCCGCGCCTGGCAGCACGCGGCGATCTCGGCGTACGTCGAGCGCCAGCCGCGCGACTTCCTCGCGGTGGCGACGCCCGGCGCCGGGAAGACGACCTTCGCGCTGACGGTCGCCTCCGAGCTGCTCGCCCGCCGCATCGTCGACCGCGTCGTCGTCGTCGCGCCCACGGAGCACCTGAAGGTGCAGTGGGCCGAGGCGGCGGCCCGGGTCGGCATCCCCCTCGACCCGGCCTACTCCGCCGGGGCGGGCCGGACGAGCCAGGACTTCGTCGGGGTGGCGGTGACCTACGCCGGCGTCGCAGCCAACCCCTTGGCGCTGCGGATCCGGGTCGAGCGCTCGAAGACGCTGGTCATCCTCGACGAGGTGCACCACGCCGGCGACGCCCTCGCGTGGGGTGAGGCGGTGCGCGAGGCGTTCGAGCCGGCGCAGCGGCGGCTGGCACTGACCGGGACGCCCTTCCGCTCGGACGTGAACCCGATCCCGTTCGTCACCTACGCCCCGGGCCCCGACGGCGTCCCGCGCTCGGTCGCGGACTTCACCTACGGCTACGCCCACGCACTGGCCGACCACGTGGTGCGCCCGGTGCTGTTCCTCGCCTACTCCGGCGAGATGCAGTGGCGCACCCGCGCGGGCGACGAGGTCGCCGCGCGCCTCGGCCAGCCGCTGACCAAGGACCTCACCGCCCAGGCGCTGCGCACGGCGCTCGACCCGGCGGGGTCCTGGGTGCCGTCGGTGCTCGAGGCCGCCGACCGTCGCCTGTCCGAGGTGCGCCGCCACGTGCCCGACGCCGGCGGTCTGGTGATCGCGACCGACCAGGAGTCGGCGCGGGCGTACGCCACGATCCTCGCCGGCGTCAGCGGCGAGAAGCCGACCGTCGTGCTGTCCGACGAGAAGGCCGCCTCCAAGCGCATCGCGGCCTTCAGTGCCGACGACAGCCGGTGGATGGTGGCCGTGCGGATGGTCTCCGAGGGCGTCGACGTGCCGCGTCTGGCCGTCGGCGTCTACGCGACGACGACCTCCACCCCGCTGTTCTTCGCCCAGGCGGTCGGGCGCTTCGTCCGCGCCCGCAAGCGCGGCGAGACCGCCTCGATCTTCCTGCCCTCCGTGCCGGGTCTCCTCGCCCACGCCTCCGAGATGGAGGTCGAGCGCGACCACGCGCTCGGACGTGTCATCACCGACGAGGGCGACCTGTTCGCCGCCGAGGACGCGCTGGTCGAGCGCGCCCAGGCGAGCGAGGCCGCCTCCGACGAGCTCGACCAGGCCTTCGAGGCGCTGGGGTCCCAGGCGACCTTCGACCGGGTGCTCTACGACGGCGGCGAGTTCGGCCACGCCGGCGAGGTGCACGTGGGCTCCGAGGAGGAGATGGACTTCCTCGGCATCCCCGGTCTGCTCGACCCCGACCAGGTGCGCGACCTGCTCCACCAGCGGCAGAGCGACCGCGCGCGCCGGCAGCAGGCGTCGCGTGCAGCGACCGAGCTGGCCGCGGCCGAGGACCTCGCCTCGCCGGCCCGTCACGAGCAGCTCGCCGTGCTGCGGCGCGAGCTCAACGGGCTGGTCGCGGCGTGGTACCACCGCACCGGTCAGCCGCACGGCGTCACCCACGCGGCGCTCCGCAAGGAGTGCGGCGGGCCGGCCGCCGCGGTCGCCTCCGCGGCGCAGCTCCACGCCCGGATCGACCGGATCCGGGAGTGGGCGCTGCGCCGCTCGGGCTGAGCCGCCGGGCCGTCAGGCCGAGAGTCGCCGGCCGGTCTCGGTGTCGAAGACGTGGACGTGCTCGGGGTCGGTCGTCACGTGGATGACCTCGCCCTTGGCGAGGCCGCCGCGCGCCGCGGTGCGGACCACGACCGTGCCGGGGGCGCCCTCGACGTCGCAGGTGCCGTACACGAAGGCGTCGGCGCCGAGCTCCTCGACCACGGTGACCGTCACGGGCAGGCCGCCGTCCTCGGGACCGACGAGCCGCCAGTTCTCCGGGCGTACGCCGACGGTCACCGCACCGCTCATCTGCGCCGCCGCGTCACGGTCCACGGCGACGGAGTAGCCGCCGATCGACGCGTTGCCGTCCCCGGCCTTGGCGTCGAGGAGGTTCATCGCCGGCGAGCCGATGAAGCCGGCGACGAAGAGGTTCTCCGGGCGGTCGTAGAGCGCGAGCGGGGTGTCGACCTGCTGGAGCAGGCCGTCCTTGAGGACCGCGACGCGGTCGCCCATCGTCATGGCCTCGACCTGGTCGTGGGTGACGTAGACGGTGGTGATGCCGAGCCGCTGCTGGAGGGCGGCGATCTGGGTGCGGGTCGACACGCGCAGCTTGGCGTCGAGGTTCGACAGCGGCTCGTCCATGCAGAAGACCTGCGGCTGCCGCACGATCGCGCGGCCCATCGCGACACGCTGCCGCTGGCCGCCGGACAGCGCCTTCGGCTTGCGGTCGAGGTAGTCCTCGAGGTCGAGCAGCTTGGCCGCCTCGCGGACGCGCGCGATCCGGTCGTCCTTGCCGACGCCGCCCATCTTCAGCGCGAAGCCCATGTTCTCCGCCACGCTCATGTGGGGGTAGAGGGCGTAGTTCTGGAAGACCATCGCGATGTCGCGGTCCTTGGGCGGGAGGTCGGTGACGTCGCGGTCGCCGATGCGGATGGCGCCCTCGCTCACCTCCTCCAGCCCGGCGAGCATGCGCAGCGAGGTCGACTTCCCGCAGCCCGAGGGTCCGACGAGGACGAGGAACTCGCCGTCGTGGATCTCGAGGTCGAGGTGGTCGACCGCGGGTCCATCGGCGCCCGGGTAGTGCCGGGTCGCGCCGTCGTAGGTGACTGAGGCCATGGTGAGACATCCCTCCACCGGCAGGTACGTGCCGGACGATCCGTCGTGAAGTGGACCCTCACCCTACGTCGCGGGTGTGGCGTGCGTCACGAGAGGCAGCACCCGGTGCGGGATCTGGGTGGCCAGCGCGATGACGGTGGTCGAGCGGACGATGCGGTCGTCGGCGAGCACGTGGTCGATCACCCGCTGGAGGTCGGCGTTGGAGCGCGCGACCACCCGGCACCACATGTCGCCCGCGCCGGTGATGGTGCAGGCCTCCAGCACCTCGGGGATCGAGCCGAGGTGCTCGGCCACGCCGTCGTGGCCGGCGCCCTGACGGATCTCCAGGGTGAGGAAGCCGGTCACGGGGTAGCCCAACGCCTCGGGGTCCAGTCGCGGCGCCCAGTCGGCGATCACCCCGGCGGCGGCGAGCCGGTCGAGCCGGGCCTGCACCGTCCCGCGCGCGACGCCCAGCCGGCGCGAGGCGCCGAGCACGCCGATGCGGGGTTCGGTGCTGATGAGGGTGAGCAGAGTGCGATCCAGATCATCCATCGACGGCCCCGATGCTGAGCAGATTGTCCAGTGTGTCGCCCGAGTGTTGCACAGTCTGTCGGTCGGTCCCACGCTTCGACCATGACGCCGCCCACCGCGACCTCCCGCGCCCTGACCGCCGACGAGCTCAAGGCCGACCTCAGCCTCGAGCAGCTCCAGCAGCTGGTCGGGCTCGTCGAGTACGACGACTCCCGTGACCCGTTCCCGGTCACCGCGATGGACGCGGTGTGCTTCGTCGTCGGCAACGCCACGCAGGCAGCGACCTTCTACCAGCTGGCCTTCGGCATGGAGCTGGAGGCGTACCGCGGGCCGGAGACCGGGCACCGCGAGTCCAAGAGCTACGTGCTCCGCTCGGGCTCGGCGCGCTTCGTGCTGACCGGAGGCGTCACGCCCGACAGCCCCCTGCTCGACCACCACCGGGCCCACGGCGACGGCGTGGTCGACCTCGCGCTCGAGGTGCCCGACGTCGACCGGTGCATCGCCCACGCCCGCGCGGTCGGTGCGACCGTGCTGGTCGAGCCGCACGACCAGACCGACGAGCACGGCACCGTGCGCATGGCGGCGATCGCGACGTACGGCGAGACCCGCCACACGCTGGTCGACCGGTCCGCGTACGCCGGCCCCTACCTCCCCGGCTACGTCGCCCGCACCTCGGGCATCGAGCGGCGCGGCCGCCGGCTCTTCCAGGCCGTGGACCACTGCGTCGGCAACGTCGAGCTCGGCCGGATGGACGAGTGGGTGGAGTTCTACCACCGGGTCATGGGCTTCACGAACATGGCCGAGTTCATCGGCGACGACATCGCCACCGAGTACTCCGCCCTCATGAGCAAGGTGGTCGCCAGCGGCAACCACCGGGTGAAGTTCCCCCTCAACGAGCCGGCGATCGCCAAGAAGCGCTCCCAGATCGACGAGTACCTCGAGTTCTACGACGGCGCCGGCTGCCAGCACATCGCGCTCGCCACCAACGACATCCTCCGCTCGGTCGACCTCATGCGCGCCCACGGCGTGGAGTTCCTCGACACCCCGGCCTCCTACTACGACGATCCCGAGCTGCGCGCGCGGATCGGCGAGGTGCGGGTGCCGATCGAGGAGCTGAAGAAGCGCGGCATCCTGGTCGACCGCGACGAGGACGGCTACCTGCTCCAGATCTTCACCAAGCCCGTCGGCGACCGCCCGACCGTGTTCTACGAGCTCATCGAGCGGCACGGCTCGCTGGGGTTCGGGAAGGGCAACTTCAAGGCGCTGTTCGAGGCGATCGAACGCGAGCAGGACGCCCGCGGCAACCTGTGAGGCCGGGCCGGGGCCGGGGAACCCGC
>Ga0172376_10005505_pt1 | contig 14124 bp, 13 predicted proteins | sample Lak35m_FD_121114 | JGI IMG/M metagenome (GOLD analysis project Ga0172376, IMG submission 121114) | Freshwater microbial communities from Kabuno Bay, South-Kivu, Congo - kab_092012_35m | ecosystem: Environmental > Aquatic > Freshwater > Lake | place: Democratic Republic of the Congo: South-Kivu...
AACCATTTAGGTATTTATAAATTAAGCTTCATCTTTTTGGCTAAAAATCTTCAAAAAGCCTCAGCTGTATGAACATACAGCTTCATTTTTTAAAGATTTTTATCTCAAAAATCTTGTCGTTGCTTAAGCACGACTTTTAAAAATATCTTGCTTAATTGATCATTTATTAAGTTGAAATGGTATAAATTCAATATCTTTAAAATTTTTAAAAAATATTAAAATTTAAATTTTTTTTAAACATAATTCACTAATTTTGCAATCTTGACAACTGGGCTTTTGAGCTTTGCAAACATATCTGCCATGAAGAATAAGCCAATGATGTGCATGATAAAGATAGTCTTTGGGAATAATTTTTAAAAGAGCTTGTTCGGTTTCTAAAAAATTTTTATTTTTAACAAAACCTAAGCGATGTGCCAAGCGATAAACATGGGTATCAACAGCAATTGTTGGCTGATTAAATGCACAGTTTAAAACAACATTAGCGGTTTTACGGCCAACCCCTGGAAGGTTTTGTAAATCAATAAAATTATCAGGAACTTGACCGTTAAAATTTTTAATTAAAATCTCAGACATCTTAATAACATTTTTTGCCTTGGTGTTATAAAGCCCAATATTGGCAATATATTTCTTTAGTTTATTTTCACCAAGTTTTAACATCTTTTGTGGACTATCAGCAATTTTAAATAATTCTTTAGTAGCTTTGTTAACTGCTATATCAGTGGATTGAGCTGATAGAATCACTGCAACCAGAAGGGTATAATGACTATGATAAATTAATTCGGTTTTGGGGTGAGGATTATGCTGATGAAAAATTTTGAATATTTCGTTGATGTTTAGTTTAGCTTTGTTTATCGCCATTATTTATGCATTTTTTGTTTTACAAATAAATTTTAATGTTTTTAATAGTCAAAAATAATTTATTTAAGATTAATGATAAACTACTATTTTAAAAATATGAATTTAAATATTAAGCAGTTAAAACAGCAAAGTAAAATCCATTTTATAGGGGTTGGTGGCATTGGCATGAGTGCCTTGGCTTTTATTTTAAGGCAGTGGAATGTCAAGGTGCAAGGTTCAGATTTGCGAGAAAATTATCTTACTGAAAAATTAAAAAATGCTGGAGTTACATATTTTGTTGGCCATGATGCTAAAAATATTGATAGCGAAGTTTCTTTGGTTGTTCAAACCTCGATTATAAAAACAGATAATCCTGAAATTTTAGAAGCTCAAAAAAGAAATATTTTGATTATTACCAGAGCTCAAATGTTGGCGCTGATTATGCAAGAATATATTGGAATTACAGTTGCAGGAACGCATGGCAAAACGAGTACAACTGGGATGATTTCTGTGTTGTTGGATGATGCTGGTTTAAAACCAACAGTAATTAATGGTGGAATAATTCATTATTTTCAAAGCAATTCTAAAATAGGTGAGGGTAAATATTTGGTTGCTGAATCTGATGAATCGGATGCAAGTTTTGTGAGTTTACCAACTAAAATTGGCGTAGTTACCAATGTTGAAGCTGAGCATCTCGAATTCGCAGGATATCAGGGTAGTTTTGATAAACAAAAAGCTTGTTTTGAGCAATATGTTCAACAAATTGCTGAAGATGGGATATGTGCAATTTGCATTGATGATTTTGAGGCTAATAAAATTTATCAAAAATATAAAATCTCTAAAAAAAATTTATTGAGTTATTCAATTAATCAACAACTGATTGGCATTGCTGATTTAGTTGCTAAAAATATTACTATGGATATAAGTGGTTTAACCTTCGATGTAGTTTTTAAAAATGGTCAAGAAATTAAGGCAATTAAAATGCCAATATATGGCAAGCACAACGCTTGCAATGCTTTGTCGGCAATTGCTGTTGCAAAGTTTTTAGGTTTAGATGATAATAAAATTAAACAAGGTTTAGCAAAATTTAATGGCGTTAAACAAAGATTCACTAAAGTTGGTGAATTTAATGGAGTTTCAATAATTGATGATTATGGTCATCATCCTACTGAAATTAAAACAACCTTAAAAGGAGCAAGAGATTTGGTGGGGAAAAACCAGCAAGTTATTTGTGTGGTTCAGCCTCATAAATACAGCAGGGTTAGAGATTTATTTGATGAATTTTGCAAGGCTTTTTTTGATGCTGATATTGTAATTGTAGCCGATATTTATTCAGCTTCACAAGCTCCAATTGCAGGAATTAATCAGGATAGTTTAATTGCTGGAATAAAAAAAGCTGGTCATAAAAACGTTATTAAATTAGTTAGCGAAAATGATTTAGCTGGCATGTTAAAACCATTGATAAAATCAGGGGATTTGGTTTTTTGTTGTGGTGCTGGAACAATTACCGCTTGGGTTGCCAAACTGCAACACCAACTTGAAAATTTAAATTAAGCAAAATGGAAATTATTTATGGAAATTATTTTTAAAATTGCTAAAAATTCTCAGGAAATGAAAATTGCTCATGACTTGATTATTAAGCACTATCAGCATTTGAACATTGATCAAACAATTTTTGAAGAAACTATTGATGAAATGGTTAAAAGAAATAACTACCAAATGTTATTGGCTTTTGCTAAAAGTGCTGATGGCTTAGAATTATTGGGTATAGCTGGTTTTTGGGTGTCAAGAATGTTTTATTGCGGAAGATATTTACAAGTTTCAAATTTAATTGTTAATGAAAAATTTCGTAGCAATGGAATTGGAAAAAAAATTTTGCAATATTTAGAGATCATTGCATTGAAACAGCAATGTTTAAAAATTGTTCTTGATTCATATACTGAAAATAAACGTTCACATTCACTTTATTTTGGTGAAGGCTTTTATATCAGAGGTTTTCATTTTGTAAAGGATCTATAAAGTTAAAATTAGAAAATCAAATTACTGCCGATTTATTTTTTGCAAATTAACTACAATATCATTTCGATCATTAAAAAAAATTATAACAAAATTTTTTTTAATGATAGAATTTTTATAAATTATTATTGAAGCTTTGTTGTAAAATTAGATCAAAATTATCATCGATTTTTTTTCCTAAATCAGCAAATGATGTAACTCCGTAATCTTTAATTCCGCAGGGAATAATTCTTTGAAAACCCGATAGATCGCAATCGATATTTAAAGCGATGCCATGATAACTAACCCATTTTTTTAATTTGATGCCAATGGCCGAAATTTTTTTTTCGCTTAAAGGATCACCTTTCTTGGTTTCAACCCAAATTCCAACTCGATCTTTGTGAATTTTTCCAGCAATTTGATAATAACTTAAAAGATTAATAATCCATAGTTCGAGGAAATTGATGAATTTTGCGACATCGGGAGGATTGGGATAAAAAAATTTTTTTAAATCAAGCATAACATAAATTATTTTCATCCCAGGGCAATGATAAGTATATTTTCCTCCGCGATTGGTCTGATAAATTTTTTGATCCGTGATGTTTAATAAATCTTCAGGCTTGGCACTGACTCCTGCCGTGTAGAGCGCTGGATGTTCTAAAACCCAAATTAACGATTTGGCTTGCTGATTAATTATTTTGTCAACTCTTGAAGTCATAAATTCCAGAGCTTCATCATAATCAACTAAATTATTGCTAAATTGCCATTCCAGATTGTCGATAAAATTGTTAAAGTTTGCTTGAATCATAAATTTGCGTTAAAATTTAAACTAGATTTTAATTTGTTTGAATGTAAATTGAAAGATCTAGATTTATGGCATTTCAACTTTAAAGTTGATCATAACAAAAAATAATAAAAAATATGATTGGGAAACTTTCAGGAAATATAGATCAGGTTAATGATGATCACTGCATAATTGATGTTAACGGAGTTGGTTATGTGGTGCATATTTCCCAAAAAACAGCGAGCTATATTCGCCAATATCCTGCCAATAATAAAATTAGTTTGGTTATTGAAACTAGGGTTAAGGAAGATGCTATTGAGTTATTTGGTTTTGCTAATGCTATTGAAAAAATATGGTTTATGGAATTGTTAAAAGTGCAGGGTGTGGGAGCAAAAATGGCTCAAAAAATTCTCAGTGCTTTGAATATTGATGAGCTTGCCAAAGCATTGGTTGCAAATGATACCAAAACTTTTAGTAAAATTTCAGGAATTGGTCCAAAATTAGCTTCAAGATTAACTACTGAATTAAAAAATTCTCCGCAAAAACTGGGAATTGATTTAGGTGATTTTGAGATTTCAAATATTGCTAATCAAACCTCGAGTTTGTCACAAATTATGCAAGATGCCCTTTCGGCTCTTGAAAATCTTGGCTATAAAAAACATGATTGTTTAAAAGTTCTTGATTTTTTTACTGCTCAAGATCAAGATATTACCCTAGAAAATCTTATTACAACAAGCTTAAGAGAGCTTGCTAAAAAAAGATAAAAATTATTAAAGTTAGTTATTAAATAATTAAAAATGTTGAGAGTTAACAATTATGAAGCAAACCAATTTAGCAACTAATTTAGCGAGCAAAGGAACAATTCTTGATCCTAATTTAATTGATAGCGAAATAGCTGAGATGAGTTTACGGCCATCATATCTTAAAGATTTTTTAGGACAAGAAAAGCTTAAGGAAAATCTTGAGGTTTTTATTCGTTCAGCAAAATCAAGAGGTGAATGTTTGGATCATGCTTTATTTCACGGACCTCCCGGCCTTGGCAAAACAACTTTGGCCCAAATCATTGCCCATGAAATGGGGGTAGGGTTTAAAAGCACCTCTGGGCCAGTAATTTCAAAATCAGGTGATTTAGCGGCTATTCTTACTAACTTGCAACATGGCGATGTTTTATTTATCGATGAGATTCATCGACTCAATAAAAATGTTGAAGAGGTTTTATATTCGGCGATGGAAGACTATAAGCTCGATATCATAATCGGCGAGGGACCCAGTGCCCGAGCAATCAAAATTGATTTGCCAAAATTTACCTTGGTTGGAGCAACAACGCGAATTGGTCTGATTGCCAATCCTTTAAAAGATCGTTTTGGTATTCCTTTACGAATTAATTTTTATAACACTCAAGAGCTTGAGCAAATTGTTTTAAGAGATTCAAAAATTTTAAATATTGGTATTGAACAACAAGCTTGTAATGAAATTGCCAAGCGATCACGAGGAACTCCTCGAATTGCCATTCGTTTGCTTAAAAGAGTTAGAGATTATGCAACTGACAGTGAAAAAAAACAAATTGATTTGGCGATTACAAATTATGCATTGCAATGTTTAGAAATTGATAGCCATGGTCTGGATTCTTCAGATCATCGTTATTTACGTTTTATTGCTACGAATTATCGAGGTGGTCCAGTAGGTATCGAAACTATTGCTTTTGCGATAGGCGATGAAAAAGATACCATTGAAGATAGTATTGAGCCATATTTGATTCAACAAGGTTTTATTGAAAAAACTCCACGAGGCAGAATCATTACCGAAAAAACTTGGGCAATTCTAAAAATTTTATGAAAAAAATTTTAATTATCATTACAGGTAGCGTAGCATGTTACAAAACCCTTGATTTGATCCGCTTGCTTCGAAAAAAAAATTATCAGGTTAATTGTATTTTAACTAAATCAGCCAGTGAATTTATTTCGCCATTATTGGTCTCTTCGCTATCAGCCACGCCAACTTATCATCAGCTTTTTGCTCTTGATGATGAAGTTAAGATGGGTCATATCAGGCTAGCTCGTGAAAATGATTTAATCGTTATTGCTCCTGCGAGTGCTGATTTTATTGCTAAAATTGCTCATGGCAATGCTGACGATTTAGCTTCTTGCGTTGTTTTGGCAAGTGATAAAAAAATTATTCTTGCCCCAGCCATGAATGAAAAAATGTGGTTAAATGACATCACTTCGCAAAATTTAAAAAAATTAACTGAGCAAGGTATTGAAATTATTGAGCCAGAAAATGATCTCCTAGCCTGCGGTGAGGTAGGTATTGGCAAGATGGCAAATATTGAAAAAATTTTTGAAGAAATTGAAAATTTTTTAGCAATTGAAAATTTATTAAGTGGTAAAAAAATTTTAATCACCGCTGGATCAACCCGTGAAATGATCGACAGTGTTCGCTTTATCGGCAATAATTCCTCAGGAAAACAAGGCATCGCTTTAGCAAAAATCTTAAAACAAGCTAATGCTCAAGTAACAATGATTGCTGGAAATATTGTTTTGCCAATACCTCTTGAATCGAGTAATGTCAAAAGGGTAACAACTGCACAACAGATGTTTGATGCAGTTAAAGAAAATCTTCACGAGGTCGATGTTTTTATTGGCTGTGCAGCTGTTGCTGATTTTAAAATTAAAAACCCTAGCTATGATAAAATTAAAAAAAATATCCTAAAAAATTTGGCATTGGAATTTGAGCTAAATCCAGATATTTTAGAATTTGTTGGTAACAATCCCAATCGTCCTGAAATGGTTATTGGTTTTTGTGCTGAAAGTCAAAATTTGTTGGCTAATGCCAAGGATAAATTATTGAAAAAAAATTGCGATATGATTATTGCCAATGATATTGAGCAGGGCAAAATTTTTGGCAGTGATTTTACCAAAGCAATTATTGTTGAAAAAAACTTTTTGATAAATTCAAAAGATTTAGAGATGTCTTCAAAACCAGATAAATCAATAGTTAGCAATGATTTAGGAAAAGTTAGTAAACAACAATTAGCATTAGTTATTTTAAATAAAATCAAAGAATTTTTTGTTAAAATAAATAATCTTCAAGAAACAAACTAAATTTTTTTATAATCAACCCTTGAAATAGAATAAACTAACTATTAACTATTTTTGGAAATATTTTTTTAAAAATTTAAAAGCACGTAAATTATTATGACTAATAAAAAAAATTCAAAAAACACTAAAGAACATAACGTTAAAGAGCAGAACGCAAATGAGCATTTTGATCATGATCATCAAGGTGAAGAAACTCATGGCGATAATCATAAATCCAAAAAAACTTCTCCACATCATAAAGCTCAAGTTAATAATAACGATGGTGATAAATTTAATTTTAGTGTTGAGGTTGGCAAAGTTTTACAACTGATGATTAATTCACTTTATACCAACAAAGATGTGGCATTGCGGGAGTTGATTTCCAATGCTTCAGATGCTTGTGATAAAATGCGTTATTTATCAACGCAAAATGCTAATATTCTTGATGATGAGTTGAAAATAACAATTACCACTAACAAAAAACAAAAACTATTAACTATTACTGATAACGGTATCGGCATGAATCGTGAAGATTTGCTTGCAAATCTTGGAACCATTGCCAGATCTGGAACTGAAAATTTTATTAAATCTTTGACAGGCGATAAGCAAAAAGATGTGCAGTTAATTGGACAATTTGGGGTAGGTTTTTATTCAAGCTTTATGATTGCAAATCAGGTTGAGGTGATCTCAAAAAAATATGATGATAACAAGGCTTGGCATTGGCAATCAAGTGGTGTTGAGCAATTCGAGCTAAAAGAATTTATTGATGAAAATCCTGATGACCAACTCAAAAGAGGAACAAAAATAATTCTTCATCTTAAAGACGATGCCGAAGATTTTCTTGATCGTTTTCATATCAAACATGTCGTGCAAACTTATTCCGATCATATTAATTTTAAAATCGATTTTATCCCTGAAAATTCAGAAGAAGGTGCCAAAGTTGAAACGCTCAACACTGCCTTAGCGTTGTGGAAAAAAAATAAAGATGAAATTAACGCTGAACAATATCAAGCATTTTATAAAAATATTGCTCATTTACCCGGTGAGCCATTTATGACTATTCACAGTGTGGTTGAAGGTTTGGTAAGTTATACTAATTTGCTGTTTATTCCGTCAATGAAGCCTTTTGATTTATTTCATCCCGATCGAAAATCTTGCGTTAAACTTTATGTTAAAAAAGTTTTTATTAGCGAAGAGTTGAGTTTGGTTCCAGCTTGTATGAGGTTTTTACGAGGTTTGATTGACTCAGATGATTTGCCGTTAAATATCAGTCGTGAAACTTTGCAACACAGTGCTGTGCTTGATAAAATCAGAAAATCAGTGGTTAATAAAGTGTTAAGCGAGTTGAAGAAAAAATCTCGTGATAATGAGGAAGAATATTTAAAATTCTGGAATAATTTTGGAGCGGTTTTAAAAGAAGGGTTGTGTGAGTCATCTGATTTTCGTGAGAAAATTTTAGAAATTTGTCGTTTCAATTCTTCAAAATCGCCAGAAAAATTAATTACGATTTCTGATTACATCGAGAGAATGAAGGCTGGACAAGAGCGAATTTATTTTTTAACTGGTGAAAATATTGATAAAATTAAAGCTTCTCCGCAACTAGAAGTGTTTTTACAAAAAGATATTGAAGTGCTTTATTTAACTGATCCAGTCGATGAATTTTGGGTGACGGTGATGATGCCATTCAAGGAAAAAGAATTTCAATCAATCAATCGTCATGATGTTGATTTAGAAAATATTGATAAAAATCCTCAAGATAAAAAAGACGATGAAGAACAAAAAGATGAGCAGATTAAAGATGCAACTCTTAGCAAATATGATGGGCTTTTGGCATTTTTCAGCGAGGTTCTGGTTAATAAGGTTGAAAAGGTCAGGGTTTCAAAAAAATTAACTGGTTCACCAGTTTGTTTAGCGGTTGGTGCAGGGTCAATGGATATTCGCTTGGAGCGTTATTTACTTGAGCAAAAACAAATTAATTCAGCTTCGGCAAAAATTTTAGAAATTAATCCGCAAAATCCAATTATTCAAAAATTAAATAACGAATTTGCAGATCAAAATAAAAAAGAACAGAATAGCGATATCGTCAGAACCTTGTTTGATTTAGCCTGCGTAATTGAGGATGAGCCAATCAAAGATACCGCAGATTTTTCACGCAGAATCCAAAAAATTCTGCAAATTTAAATTTTGATTAAAGATTTATAAATATTGTTAATCATCATTATCTTTCTTGCAAAACTCTTTTAAATCGTTAGCTTTGAGCAATAATTGTTGGTCGTTAATATTTTTTTTATCTAATTTATTAATTATTTTATTGGCAATTTTTAAACATTTTTCTTTTTGCTCAATCAATAAATTAAATTCAGCTAAAGCAAGGTTAGCGTTGGTTTCGTCGTTTATTTTAATGTAAGAGCTAGCGAGAGTTTTAAATAAAATCGGATTATTTTGCTCATATTTTTGAGCTTCTTTAAGTTTGCTAATTGCCAATTTTATCAAATCATGATCATGATCTTTATTGCTAATTAAGGCTAGAGCAAAACTAATTTTTGTTAAGGCTGTATCCTTGGCAGATAGCATATTGATGGCTTGATTATAGGCAAGAATTGCTTGTTGATTTTTACCGCTTTCAAATAAAATTTGTCCCAATAAATCATACAAAAATCCAGATTTAGGTTTTTCTTTTATTAACCAATCAATATTTGATAAAGATTGATCAAGTTGACCTTTACGAAAATAAGCTATGGCTTTGATGTATCGTGAATAAAAATCATGATTATTTTGATATTTTGTAATTAATTCATCCGGATTTTCAAGAAAACCTTCGAGCTTGGCAAGAACCATATTCATTTGCGGTTGTAACTGCTGATTTATTTTGTGATTGGAATATTTATTTTTTGCAGTGCGAGCTTTGATTAACTCAATTCTTTTACTGCTGATTGGGTGAGTTAAAAGATATTCGTCAATTTGTTCTTTATAGCCAATCATTTGGCTATTAAAAAAATTTAAAACTTCAACCAAGCCATTAGCAGGATAGGCTAGTTTATCGAGATAATTTAAGGCTTGCGAATCAGCAGATTCTTCTTGTCCACGGGTGTATTTAATCATCAAGCGTTGAGCACTTTGTGAACCTCCCATGATTATCGCTGAACCTGCATCAATTGAGCCAGATGCCATTGCTCCAATTCCCAGTAGATAACTTAAAATCATGGCATTTTGGGCATCTTCATAACCTTCATTGGCTCGAGCTAGATGTCCTGAGGCGATATGACCTGTTTCATGAGCAATTACTCCGATTAGCGAGTCTGGAGTTTTATATTTGCGGATTAATCCAGTGTTAATAAAAACCTTTTGACCATTGCTAACAAAGGCATTAATTGAATCGTCATTGATGATATATATTTCAATTTCTTTGGGATTAAGCCCAGCTTGAATAAAAATTGGATCGGCAAGTTGATGCAAAAATTTTTCAATTTCACGATCACGAATTATCGCAATATTGGCAAAACTTGAGCTAAGTGTAAAAAAATTGATTATAAAAAAATGCAAAATAAATATTGCAAAAAAAGATAATATTTTTTTATATGAATGATTTATATTTAAATTTATGAACATCTAAAGTTTTATAAAATTAATTAAACAATGTAGACTAGGATTATTAGATTTTGCAAGTTTTTTTTAAATAAATAGTTTTAAATTACAGAGATAAAATATTAAAATATTTAACAAAGTTATGGGTAAAGGCTATATTGACCAATCTATCTTAAACACTCTTAAATCCTTGGTGGTTTTGGCATTATTTATTTTATTTTTTGCAGTTTTTATTCATTTGGCGAAGAGCAATTTTCATGTTAATCAAAAAGAAGTAACCCTTAAAATTGATTTAAAAAATAAAATTAATCTTTGTCTTCCTGAAAAAAATAATAAGGATAACTAAAAGTTAACAAAATTTGTGAATAATCAAGAGTTAATAACTTTATTTATTGAAAAAATTAAAGCTGAGGATGGTTTAGCGATTAACACTGCACTTTCCTATCAAAAAGATCTTGAATTATTTGCAATTTTTTTAAATAAAAATAATCATCAAAATTTTTTTATTAACATAGAAACTATCCGCGATTATCTTTTTTACCTTGATCAACAAGGTCTTCAGGCATCATCAGTTTCCCGAAAAATATCATGTTTAAAAAATTTTTATAAGTTTTTATTGCAAGAAAAATTTATTGCCCATAATCCAGCATTTGAATTAGAAAGACCAAAAAGAATCAAAAAAATTCCCAAATTTTTAAGCGAAGAAGAAATTTTTAAAATGCTTGAGATAATTAATTCCAATCAAAGTGAATTTGGCATAAAGCTTGGAACCATGCTTGAGCTCATGTATTCATCGGGATTAAGAGTTAGTGAATTAGTTTCGTTAAAAATTAGTGATTTAAATTTTGAAAATAAGCAATTGAAAAATTATTTAATAGTCAAAGGCAAGGGAGGAAAAGAGCGTTTAATTGGCTTAAATAAAGCAACTCTAAAAATTTTGAATAAATATTTAGATTATCGTCAGGCTATTGGCTTAAATGATTGTAAATGGCTATTTGCAGGAAATTTTCGAGCTAGCAAATCAAAAAATATTGATAAAATTAGTAAAAAAAAATCTTTAAATTATAGTCATATCACAAGACAAAGATTTCATTCAATGCTCAAAGAATTAGCTGTTAAATCAGGAATTGAGCCATCAAGAGTTCATCCTCATGTAATTCGTCATTCCTTTGCAAGTCATTTATTAAATAATGGCATTGATTTACGATTGTTGCAAGAGTTGCTTGGGCATAGCGATATTTCAACAACAGAAATCTATACTCATATCATGAATAATAAGTTAAAACGAACCCTTGAAGACAATCATCCGTTATCCCTTGGCATTTCTAGCATTGTTAAAACTTAATTAAATACCAGTTAAGATTATAAAATATTTTAAATTTTGTAACAATTCAATATTTCGTTGACTTTAAAAAAAAACAATTGATTTTTAAGATAACCTAATTTATAAGTTAAAAAAATATTAATTTTTATGGCAATTGGCGTAAGGGGTATTTCCTTGTTCAGCAAATTAAAAAACAGATCCCTTGAAAATTTGAGTTTCAATGCTGATTTGTCTGATCCTGATCTAATCAGCTTTTTATTGGCCCTTAGCAACGAAGAAAGGCTGAAAATAGTCGAGCAATTTAATATTAATCCACAGATAATTAAAAACGTTATGGAACAACAAAATTTTTCTAATAATCTTCAAAAAGTTATACAAGATATTAATACTGAGAATAATACTGCAAGATCAAACTCTGGTGAAGTTGCAAGCCAATCTAGTACTCCCTTTCTAGATCCTTCAGAAAAGGCTAGAAAAGCTGAATATGTTCGAAGAGTCTTAGAAGGATTAAGGGCAGAAAGCACTTCATCCTCGAGCTCTACGGGTTCTTCCACGGGTTCTTCTAACGCTTCATTTTCAGATGATTTAAGAAATAATCAAAACAATCTTGATAACCCAAATAGTCAAGTTAAGGTAAGTGATTCTAAATCCCAAAAAATTTCTTCAGCAAGAGCTCAGGAAATCCATACAAATATTTTTGACGATCAAATATCTGGATCAAGACAAGGAAAATTAGAAATCGAAAAAAAATTATTACAAACTCTTGAAGAAAAATTCAATTTATCTAAAGAATCTTTGCTTGCAGATGAGCCAAATCCAAAATTTAGTGAAATTCTAAAAAATGCTTTTAAAGCAGGTGGTGATCAAGATCCTAAGCTTGCTGAAGTTAAGATGTTGGTTAGCGCAATCGGTCAAGCTAATGATAAAATCAATCAATTAGAAATAAAAAAACAAGATGAAAAATTAAGACAAGAAATGATAAAAATTCTTGAAGAGTCTGAAGAGATGATTGCCTTTCAACTTCATCAAGAAAGAAGAATGAGAAATATGGTGATTGTTGTTCCAGCCCATAAAGCTCAATCAATTAACGAAATTTTTGGCAATGCAGGAATTATTCACAATGCTAGCCAAGTTGAAAACGAAGGAAATCAAAATAATCCTAACGGTAATTCACAATCAGCAAATCAAAATCAGCAAGCAACTGAGCAACCAACCCAAGTTGTTGAAAAAGTTGTGTTAATAGAGATAGCATCTCCAGTTGAGCATTTTAATCAATTATCAACAAACCAAGAAGCAAAAGCAAATGTTCCAGCAAAACCTCAATTATCATCAAATACTGCTCAAGGAACTTTGCCAACAACTCAAGGGCTAGGAGAGGCAAGTAAACCAGTTGTTGGAAGGTACACTGCGATTGTTACGGCTAGACTTGGTAACAACGAAAAAGTTGTTGGAAATGGATTATTCAAGGGATAAATACTAAAGTTAAAGTTAGATAAAAAATCAATTTATTTAACCCTAACCATTTATAAATTCTTTGTTAATAATTAACGTAATTTCTTGAGATATTTTTTTGTTAACTTGTTCTACTATTTTTAGCTCATCCTCACTAAATTTGCTTAAAACATAATCAGCTATATCAAATTGTAAATTAATGGGTCGTGAAATTCCTAAACGAATTCTTAGATATTCGTTACCAACCATTTCACTGATTGATTTCAAGCCATTATGCCCAGCATTTCCTCCTGCGGTTTTTATTTTAATTCTGCCAAGTTCTAAATCGAGCTCATCATGTAAAACAATTAGATTGGCAAGATTAATTTTATAAAAATTCATACATTCCCTAACCGCATTTCCTGAAAGATTCATGAAGGTTTGCGGTTTGATTAAAATAACATTTTTATTGGCAATTTTACCGCTAAAAAATTCGCTGTTGAATTTTAAACCATTATTTTGAAGATTATAATCAGCAATGATTTGATCGGCTAATAAAAAACCAAAATTATGGCGTGTAAATTGATATTTTTTGCCATAATTGCCAAGTCCAACTATTAGATGCATAATTAAAAATATTTTGAGATTTTTGGCCGATAAAATAAATTTAGAGTTGAAATGCTATAAGTTCTAATCTAAAAATATTTTTTAAAAACTTTATATTAAAACATGAAAAATTTTTTTGCATCGATAATTTTATTTTCAGTGATTTTTGGCTGTGCAAAAAAAATAAATTATGAGCCATATATAATCTCACAAAATCCTCAGATTAAAAGAATTGAAAGAGGTGATCATGATGTTTGTGTTTCGCTAAAATTAAATTTTGATAGCCAAGATATTAACCAAAGTAAATTATATTGGCGATGTCGGTTAACTTTTGCGAAATTTCGTCTAAATACCCGAGGTTCTCAAGTGCAAAATCAACAGATTAGCGATGAGATAAGCAATTTAGTTGCCCAAATTTCTTTAAAATTAGCTAGTGATTCTTTGGAAAATCTTTATTCACAAAATCTAAAATTAGATAATTTTCA
>Ga0172376_10005508_pt1 | contig 14119 bp, 9 predicted proteins | sample Lak35m_FD_121114 | JGI IMG/M metagenome (GOLD analysis project Ga0172376, IMG submission 121114) | Freshwater microbial communities from Kabuno Bay, South-Kivu, Congo - kab_092012_35m | ecosystem: Environmental > Aquatic > Freshwater > Lake | place: Democratic Republic of the Congo: South-Kivu...
AATGACCGGTTGGAAATCGTTCCGAAACGCCTGAAGGGCGCGGAATGGTTCTTCGTGAGCGCACAGAACGGGAACTGGGAGGAGAAGATCAGATCGATTATCGGGATAGCCGAGGCCGAAGGCGTGAGGCTGGCTTACAATCCGGGACAGCACAATCTCCGGGAAAATCCCGCGCTTGCGATGGAGATGGTGGCCAAGTCGGAAATCCTTGCCATCAACAAGGACGAGGCGCTCGAGCTCGTCATGAAATCGCATCCGGAAGCGACCCCGGAAAACCTCAACGACGAGAAGTTTCTCCTCACGGCGCTTCTTTCGGCCGGTGCAAGGACAATCGGCATGACCGACGGGGACCGTGGTTCCTGGGGAGCCGACGGGACGGGTTTCTGGTATTGTCCGATCGGAAGCGTCCGGAAGGTCGTCGATACGACCGGGGCCGGCGACTCGTTCACGTCGGCGTTCTTCGCGGCGATCGCGTTTCACGGAAAGACCGTTCCAGAGGCCTTGCAATGGGGTATCGCCGAAAGCGGAAGCGTGGTCGGGGAGTACGGCGCGTCCGCCGGTCTGCTCGATCTCGAACAGCTCGAATGCCGTGTCAGGGAACTTTCCGTGAGCACGCTGTGACCTGTGCTATACTGTAGGGGCTTGTCGGGACATGCGCGACGGAAACGGTGGTGAGATTTTCCGACAGGCCTTTCGAACACAAATACGTTCCGTATCCCTATGGGTTTGTTTTCCAATAAAGGAAAGAAGGACATCTTCCTCGCTCTCGATATCGGGACCGAGGTCGTCAAGGCCCTCGTATGCCGCCTCGACCGCGAAGCCTCGCGCGCCGAGGTTATCGGCGTCGGAAGGACATTCCAGAAGGCGGGGAACATGCAGAGCGGCGCCGTTTCGGATATTTCCGGCGTCATCGTCTCGTCCCGCGAGGCGATCGCGCTCGCGAAGAAGAACGCGGGTGTGCGCGACGTCAAAAAAAGCATCATCGGTATCGCGGGGGAACTCGTCAAGGGGACCACGACGACCGTCCATTACGACCGGGTGAACCGGAACATCCGTATCGGGATGCAGGAGCTCCGGATGATCATCGAGAAGGTCCAGGAGAAGGCCTTCGAGCGTATCCGCCGCCAACTCGCCTGGGAGACCGGTCAGGACGATATCGAGGTGAAGCTCATCAACGCGGCGCTGGTGGACGTACGCATCGACGGGTACCGCAAGACGAACCCGCTCAATTTCCAGGGCGGGGACGTTTCCATGAGTGTCTTCAACGCGTACGCGCCGATGGTGCACCTCGGGGCGCTCGAGACGATCGCGGGCGAACTCGGACTCGACCTGCTCAGTGTCGCCGCGGAACCGTACGCGGTCGCCCGGGCGATCGAGGTGGAGGACATGATGGATTTCAGCGCCGTCTTCATCGATGTCGGCGGTGGCACGACCGATATCGCCGTCGTGCGGAACGGCGGGCTGGAGGGGACGAAGATGTTCGCCTTGGGCGGTCGGGCGTTCACGAAACGCCTCTCGCAGGTATACGGCGTCCCGTTCGATGTGGCGGAGAAACTCAAGATCGATTATTCTTCCGGCAAACTTTCCCCGGAGCGGACGGCCGAAGTCGCGAGGGTTTTCGAGGAGGATTGCCGGGTCTGGCTCGGCGGGGTGGAGCTTTCACTTCTCGAATTCGCCGAGACGGATCTTTTGCCGCACCGCATCTTCCTGTGCGGCGGCGGTTCGGCCCTTCCCGGAATAAAGTCATCGCTCCTGTCGGGACAGTGGTCGTCCGGACTTCCGTTCGGACAGGAGGTCGAGGTCGGATACCTCCAACCGAAGGATGTCGTTCGTGTCGTCGATACGACCGGATCGCTCACGAATCCCCAGGACATCCCGCCGCTCGGATTGGCCAATCTGGTCCTACTTGATGAGCTCGAAGGGGAGCGTATGATCACCGACCTGCTCCGTCGGAGCATGGAATCGATCGACAAGAAATAAAAACGCCTATGCCGCAGACGTTCTATGCCACGCAGGACGAGGAGATCCTCTCGATCGTCGGAAAGCTTCGTTCTTCCGAACTGCTCGAGAACGTGTTCATCATCCCGAAACGTGCCCTGGTCCTGCAGAGCATCGTGAACCTGCGCATGCTGGCGCGCGAGGCCGAGAAGGCCGGTAAGCAGGTGGTCGTCGTCACTCAGGACGAGAACGGACGGCGGTTGGCCGAGAAGGCCGGGCTCGCGACCCGTCCGTATTCCGAGGAGCTGTCCCGGGAGCCCGAGCCCGTCATCCGCGAGCAGCCGGAAGATGAGTCCGAGCCACGGCATCCCGGAGTATCGGCCGCCTCGATCGGTTCGTCCGGCTTTTTCGCGACGCCGGAAGAGTCGGCGTCGCCCGTCCGGGTCGTGCCGAGTCATGTTCCCGAAGCTCCCGCCCTGCAAGACGGAATGCGTCTCAGGGTCAGGAACGCCTCTCCGGTCCGTCAGACCGCGCTCAACTCGCTCCGGTCTTCGGAACAGCCGCAATCCGTCGCCCAGGCCGTTCCCGGCATACCGGAAGTTCCCGTCGCCCAGGCCGTTTACCGTCCCGTCCCGCCATCCATGCGACCGGCGACGGTCCCGTCCCCGATGCCGCAGCGCGAGTCGATCGAAAACGGCGGAACCGGACGATTGTCCCAGGTGTTCGCCTCTTCCCGTCCGACGACCGAGCCAGATCCGGCTCCGAAGAAGGTTGCCGAGCGGAAAAAGAAACGCGAGTCGGAATCGACCGTCGACGGGAAAGGCAAGGCCCTGTTCGCCTTTTTCGTGACGATATCGGTCCTGTTCCTGCTCGGAACCGGCGCGTTCATCCTGTTGCCGAAGGCGGACATATCGATCATCCCGCAATCGGTATCGCAGGATCTCGGATTGGAATTCGAAGGAAAGGCCGACGCGTCCGCGGAGGGCGACAATGTCATCCCGATGAGGCTCGTCGAGAAGGAGGAGGAAATCACCGTTACCGGGACGGCGTCCGGAGCATCATCCGGGAGCGGTTCCAAGGCGTCCGGGAAGATCATCATCTACAATGAATTCAGCTCCGAGCCCCAACCGCTTGTCGCGACCACGAGGTTCCAGTCGGGTGATGGCAAGGTGTTCCGCCTTTCCAAGGGCGTGACGGTCCCCGGGGTTTCCATACGCAGTGGGCAGAAGGAACCAGGCGTCGCGGAGACCGAGGTCGTCGCGGATGCCACCGGAAAGGAATACAATGTCGGTTCCACGGATTTCTCCATCCCGGGATTCTCGGGAAGTTCGAAGGCGGGCAAGATCTACGCGAAATCGAAATCGCCGATGGTCGGCGGTTCCTCGTCCGGATCGTCCGAGACCACCGCGGTTTCCTCTTCCGATATCGAGCGGGCGAAGAACGATGCCGTCGGGAAATTCCGCGATTCGTTCGCCGATTCGCTCGGAAAGGATATCGCCGGAAACGAACGTTTCATCAAGGAGACGTTCGATGTCTCGCCTGTCGGAAGTCCGTCGGTTCCGACCGTCGGTTCGGTGGCGTCCTCGTTCGAGTATCGCGCGACTTTTCATGGCAAGGCGTTCGTTTTCTCCGAGGACGAGCTTCGGGATCGGGCGGCCGCGACCCTTCGGAAAAAGGCTTCCGTCGGGGACGGTTTCTCCACGAAGAACGTCGCGTTCCGGTATGACGGTGGAACCCCGGACTATTCCGCCGGAACGCTTCATTTCAAGGTCGGGGTGAATGCACTGTTCGTGGCCTCGATCGATACCGTTGCCCTGCGCGAGGATTTTCTCGGCAAGAAGCAGGATGAGATCAGGCAAGTGCTCGAGAGCCATCCGGAAGTGAAGAACATCGATATCGAGATAAAGCCGAAGGGACTCTCGTTTGCCGTTCCGAAGGATAGGACGCGGGTTTTCGTGACGGTCGTCGAGCCCTGATCGGGGTCTTCACGAAACCGAAAAAACACGCTATGATACCGAACCGATCAGGAAAGGGGAACGATGCCGGGAACCGTGAACGGATGACGGTCTTTCGCCGCCTCCAATCGGAGTCCCTCATCATCGATCAGGACATCCGCAAGAAAAGCCGATATCACGAGAACCTGGTCGCGGAGATACGGAAGATGAAATCGGATCTTTCCCGCCTCGAGACATCCCTGCGGGAAAAACAGACCGAAGAGGCCAAGTTCGCGCGCGATCTGGCATTGCTCCAGGCGGAAGCGGGCCGCGTCAGGAAGCGCATGAACCTGCTTTCGTAGCGGCTCGTCCCTCCGACTGTATCTCCACGACGGAAATCCATTTTCTGTCATTTTTCCGTCATTTCCGATAAGCAGAGAATAATATGACCATCACCGCCGACGAACTCCGAAAGAAATACCTCGACTTTTTCGCGTCCAAGGGACACGCGATCATTCCGTCCGCGTCGCTCGTCCCGAACGAGACCGACGCGTCGACCCTGTTTACGACGGCGGGAATGCATCCTTTGGTACCGTATCTCCTCGGTGAGAAGCATCCCGGCGGTACCCGGGTGGCGGACGTACAGAAGTGTGTCCGCACCGGCGATATCGACGATGTGGGCGACAACCGTCATCTCACGTTCTTCGAGATGATGGGAAACTGGAGTTTCGGTGACTACTTCAAGCGCGAGGCGATCGAATGGAGTTTCGAGTTCCTGACCGATCCCCTGTGGCTCGGCCTCGACAAGAACCGTCTCTACGTGACCGTCTTCAGGGGGGAGGACCCTGCCCGCAATGCTTCGCATAGTGATGCAGGCGGGGGGATACCGCGCGATGAGGAATCGATCGCTGTCTGGCGCGAGGTGTTCGAGCGCGCGGGGATATCGAACGGTGTCGCGGGCGACGATGAACGGATCGAAGGCGGCATCCGCATCATCCCGCTCGGGACCGATGACAACTTCTGGATCGCGGGCACGACCGGTCCGTGCGGCGGCGATACCGAGATGTTCTATGACATGCGTCCGGAAGACGGGCCGCTTGCGGGGAAATTCGGCGAGCTCGTGGATGGCTTCCGTATCATGGAAGTCTGGAACGACGTGTTCATGGAGTTCAACAAGACGACCGAAGGGGCGTACGAGAAGCTCGCGAAGCCGAACGTCGATACCGGCATGGGCGTCGAGCGGACATTGGCCGTACTTTCCGGCAAGACGACCGTTTTCGAAACCTCCGTTTTCGAACCGATTTTCCGGACGATCGCGACGCTTTCCGGCGTGGACGGGAGCGGACGCGACGGCTGGTACGCCTCGCTCGACGATGACCGGCGTCAGTCGGCGCGGATCGTGGCGGACCACATACGCGCGGCCGTTTTCATGATCGGCGACGGGGTCCTGCCGTCGAATACCGAACGGGGCTATGTCCTTCGTCGCATCATCCGCCGCATGATCCGACACGGTCGGACGCTCGGCATCGGGACGGGCATGACCGGACCGTTGGCCGAGTCCGTGATCGGACAGTTCTCCGGATTCTATGGGAACCTGTCCGCGGATCGGGAGGCGATCGTCGCCGAACTCGCCAAGGAGGAGGCGAAGTTCCGTGAAACGCTCGAGCGCGGCATGAAAGAGTTCGCGAAGCTTTCCGAATCCGGCATATCCGGCAAGGAGGCGTTCGATCTCTATCAGAGTTACGGCTTTCCGTTCGAACTCACCGCCGAACTCGCGGCGGAACAGGGCATCGCGATCGACGAGAAGGGGTTCCGGGAGGAGCTCCGGAAGCATCAGGATCTTTCCCGGACCGCCTCAGCCGGCATGTTCAAGGGAGGATTGCAGGACCAGGATGAGAAGACGGCACGTCTTCATACGGCGACACACCTTCTGCAGGCCGCGCTCCGTCAGGTGCTCGGGACGCATGTGTCGCAGAAGGGGTCCAATATCACTCCGGAGCGGCTCCGGTTCGATTTCGCACATCCCGAGAAGATGACCCCCGAACAGATTGCGAAAGTGGAGGAACTCGTCAACGAGGCGATCAGAGCCGATGTGCCGGTCGTCTGCGAGGAGCTGTCCGTCGACGAGGCGAAGGCCCACGGTGCGCTCGGCGTGTTCGACGCGAAGTACGGCGATACCGTAAAGGTCTATTCGGCCGGGGAATTCTCCAAGGAGATCTGCGGCGGACCGCATGCGAACCGGACGGGGGAGCTCGGTTATTTCCGTATCCAGAAGGAGGAAGCGAGTTCGGCCGGCGTAAGGCGCATCAAGGCCGTATTGGAATAGTCGACGGATTCCGTCGAAAAAGGCCTTCTGTTGACAAAAGGCGGGGGAAGGGGTAGGATAGATACATTGTAAAACTCTTACGAACAAGGGCTATGTTGGCGATTATCCGCACCGGAGGCAAGCAATATCTGGTTTCCGAGGGAGAAAAAGTGAAAGTCGAGACGATCGATGGCGAGGTCGGAGGAAAGGTCTCGTTCGAGGCGCTCTATGTCGGTGACGGCAAAGAGGCGGCGGTCGGTGCGCCGGTCCTCACGGGAGCGAAGGTCGAGGGAACGATTCTCGAACATGATCGCCACGACAAGGTCACCGGCATCAAATACAAGGCGAAGAAACACTACAAGGTCAAGTTCGGTCATCGGCAGGACTATACCGAAGTCGAAATCACCAAGATTTCCGCGGCGAAGACGAAGTAGCGGACATCCCCCGAAAGGGGGATTTTTTTTGTCTCTGTATCCCGGGTTTTGTGTTTTCCGTTTCTTTCGACCCCGTAAAACCTCGCCGCCTCTTTCCCCGTATTCGTTCCCTCCTTTCGACCCCGTAAAACCTCTCCGCCAACTCGGCCACGGGGCATGCTTCGTTCCCCACGCCTGTCATGCCGGCCTTGAGCCGGCATCCATGGACCCCGGGGCATGTCTTGTATTGTTCGGGACAGATCCCTCCACTCGCAAAACCTCGGTCGGGATGACAGTGGGAAGCGGCTTCCCGTTCCCACTTTCGACTTTTGACTTGTGACTTATGACTACTCTCCGACTTTTCACTTTCGACTTTTGGCTATTCTTCACCGTTCTCGCTCCCATTTCGAAATTCAATCCGCCGGCTGGCGGACAAAGTTAATTTCCTCCCGTTCCCCGTTATCTGTTCAATGTTAACTGTTTCCTGCCTTACCCGAGTGCCTCCCGATTTTTCATCGCCGAGGTAAGGGTCGCCTCGTCGGCATATTCGATGTCGCCGCCTTGGGCGAGGCCGCGGGCCGGGCGCGATATGCGCACGCCGAGCGGAGCGAGTTTCTTGCGGAGATAGAGCGTGGTCAGGTCGCCTTCGGTGGTCGGGTTCAGGGCGAGGATGACCTCCCGCATCCCCTCGTTCCGTACCCGCGAAACGAGTTCCGAAATCCGGAGCGCCGGGTCGGTGTCGCCGTTTCCGGTCCGCATGACCCCGCCCAGGACATGATAGAGACCCTGGTGTCCGCCGGCCCGTTCGATAGCGATGACATCCATCGGTTCCTCGACTACGCACAGAAGCGTCTGATCGCGCTTGGGATCGGCGCAGACGTCGCAAAGGGGTCCTTCGGCTATATGGAAGCATCTGGTACACAAGGAGAGGTTCTGGAGCGCCTCAAGGCTCTCGGCGAACGAGAGGAGGCTCCCGTGCTCCTGCTTGAAGAGGTGTAACACGATGCGTTCGGCCATCTTCGGTCCGACCGAGGGGAGCGCCGAGAAGTGTGCGATCAGGTTTTGGAACGGTCGTGGATAGCGCATGTCTTTGTCATGGGACAGATAACATATAACAGGAAACAAATAAACGGGATCGGGGTCGGAGATTGAAGGTAAAATAACGCCGTTTTTCGAATGTCACCCAGGCATGTATCGTTATCTGCCGACCGGTCTCTTGTTTCCCGCTCGTCGTTAACTGTTATCTGCTATCCGTCTTACGATTCCTGGCTGTGATATCTTTCCAGATTCCGGAAGCTTGCGGAATTGTCCTCGAAATAGAGCGACACCTTCCCGACCGGTCCGTTCCGGTGTTTGGCGACGATGATGTCGGCGATGTTCTTGTTCGGGGTGTCCGGTTTGACCCGGTCCTCGCGGTAGATGAACAGCACGATGTCGGCGTCCTGTTCGATGGATCCCGATTCGCGGAGGTCGGAGAGCTTCGGCATCCCGTCCGGTCGGGATTCGACGGAGCGGGACAGCTGCGAGAGGGCGATGATCGGCACGTTGAGTTCCTTGGCGAGCTGTTTGAGACCGCGGGAAATCTCGGAAATTTCCTGGACGCGGTTGCTGCTGTTGTTGGACCGGCCCTCCATGAGCTGCAGGTAGTCGATGATGATGAGGCCGAGCTTGTGTTCGGATTGGAGGCGTCGCGCCATGGTCCGCATCTCCATGATGTTCGCCGAGGAGGTGTCATCGATGAAGATGGGAGCCTCCGACAGGACGCCGATCCCTTCGCCGATACGCTGGAAGTCGTTCCCTTCGCCCTCGGTGCTGAGTTTGCCGGTGCGCAGCCTCCACAGGTCGACGCCCGCCTGCGAGGAGATCATGCGGTCGACGAGCTGGTCCGCGGACATTTCGAGCGAGAAGATGCCGACCGGCACCTTGCTGGTGACGGCGACCTGACGCGCGATGTCGAGCGCGAAGCTGGTCTTTCCGGTGGACGGTCGCGCCGCGAGGATGATGAGGTCGGAGTTCTGGAGTCCGGAGAGCATGCTGTCGAGGTCCGTGAAGCCGGTCGGCACGCCGCGGAAGTTCTTGTCGCTCTTGTGAAGCTCGTCGATCCGGTTGAACGCCTCCTCGAGGATGGAATGGATCGGGACGAAGTCCTGCTTGATGTATTTCTGCGAGACGCCGAAGAGACGCTGTTCCGCCTCGTCGAGGACCTTCTGTACGTCGTCCTCCTCGTTCCATCCCATCTCGACGATATCCGATGCGGCGGAAATGAGACGGCGCAGGAGGGATTTCTTCTGTACCAGTTTGGCGTAGTGCGCGACATTGCTGGCCGAGGGGACGACGTTCACGAGCGAGGCGAGATAGGCGGATCCGCCCATGGCGTCGATCTTGCCTTTCTCTTCGAGGCGGTTCGCGAGCGAAAGCACGTCGATCGGTTCGCGGTCCTCGTACAACTCGAGCATCGCCTCGTAGATCGCGTTGTGGTCGTTCTTGTAGAAGTCGCCGGGACGCACCAAATCAGCGACCTTGATGATCGCGTCCTTGTCGAGCATGAGCGCCCCGAGTACCGATTGTTCGGCCTCGAGGTTGTGCGGGGGGATGCGGAGATGGTCCTGTTTGTTCGCCATAGTGCTTTTCATTCTACTACGGATTCCGGAAGCGGGAAACCGTTGACAGATGTCTTTCCGCGTGTTGATGAAATCGCCGTCATCTTCAGGCTTCCCCGCGTCATTATTATTTGACAAAAATAAGTAAGTATTCTATAATATAATGAAGTTCGTAAGAAATCATGCGGCGGAAGAATGAAACTCCTCGCGGCAAGCCGCGAGGTATCTCCCGACTTGTCATCCCGGGCTTGACCCGGGATCCAGTCACGCTTCGCGAGACCTATCCGCGGCAAGCCGCGGGGTATCAGACCCTGAGAAGAGAATAAAAGACGGTCGGTTGGAAAAATCAATGAACGCCCCGAAGCATGAAGTTTCGGGGCGTTTCTCTTTCGGGGACGTTTCAAGGAGGATATACGTTTGCGGCAATCGTCTCGGGATGGTATATATGATAAGTCGCGTGGGGAATCCGCTCCACGATGACGACCCCAACACGCCGACCGGTAATCGGTCGGTAAAAAAGAAAGAGTTCATGAAAAAAATGATATGTTTGGCGGTGATATCCGCATCATCCCTTGTCTTTCACCAGGCGTCCGCCGATCCGCTAATCGATCGGGAACGGGGGCCGGAATCGGAAATCCGACGTCAGGACGATTACGGGGCCTATCTCCGGGAAAGAAATTCGGAGCGCTCGTTTTCGCGGAAACACGGAGCGATTCATTATGTCGATGGCCTTTCGAAACGGCAGTTTCCCCAGGTCGTCAGGATCAACAACGGAAGTTTCCTCGTGGAATCGAAAAGGGATGCAAAAAAGCTTATCGCGCGCCTGTCGAAAAGACGCGTGGCGTTTAATGTTCTTTTCAGGAGGGAATCGGAAGGGTGACGACGGGCTTAACGGGACGTAAATGTCCAATCGGCCGGCAATGCATATTGCCGGCCGATTTTTTTATGGGAAACGCGTCGGGCGTTGAAGATTATTCTCCTTCCGTTTTTTTCCGTTTCGGAACGATATCTTTCGCCACGACCGAGTCGCGGACCGTGACGCCATGGGCGGCAAGTTCGTCGCGGAGCCGGTCGGCGAGGGCGAAGTCCTTCTCCTTTCGTGCCTGTTCGCGGCGCGCGATGAGGTCGCGGATCTCGTCCGAGTCCGGAGTCGCCGCGATTTCGAGACGGAGGCCGAAGAGCTCGAACGCCTCGTCGAGGAAGGCGAGTGCCGAACGGATGTCGAACGCCTCGTCCGAATCGAGCGCCGTATTGATCCGTTTGGCGAAACCGAGCAGCGCGGAAAGGGCGAGCGGGGTATTGAGATCGTCTCGCAACGCCTCGAGGAACTCGGATTTCGACTCGGCCGCGATATCCGCACCCGACGCGGTTCCGGAGGTTTCCAGTCGCTCATGGAGCGAGAACAGTGTCTCCTTGTTTTTCCGTGCCTGGGAAAGGCTGTCCCAGGTGAAGTTCATCTGGTTGCCGTAGTGCGCGGAGAGATAGAGCAGACGCAGGTCCATGGAGGAATACCCCTTCGCGACGATGTCCGAAAGCGTGTAGAAATTCCCTTTCGACTTCGACATCTTGGCCCCGTCGACGAGGATATGCCGCTCGTGCATGAAGAACCGCGAGAACGGCTTTCCGGTCGTCCCTTCGGATTGCGCGATTTCGGCCTCGTGATGGGGGAAGATGTGGTCCTCGCCGCCCGTGTGGATATCGAGCGTGTCGCCGAGGTATTCGAGGCTCATCGCGGAACATTCGATGTGCCAGCCCGGATACCCTTCGCTCCACGGGGACGGCCAATGCATGAGATGTCCCGCCGGCGCCTTGAGCCAGAGCGCAAAGTCCCACGGATTGCGTTTGTCCGGATGCTCCTCGAGTCTGGCGCCCGATTTCAGGTTGTCGAGCGTGTTGCCGGAAAGCTTGCCGTAATCGGGGAAGGAGGTGACATCGTAGAAGACATTGCCGTTCACCTCGTACGCGTGGCCTCGGGCGATGAGCGTCTCGATCATCCGGATCATGTGGGGGATGTGGGCCGTCGCGCGCGGAAAGAACTGCGCGGGGAGGATGTTCATCGCCTCCTCGTCGGCCCGGAACGCGTTCTCGTAGAAACGGGCGATTTCCTCCGGGGATTTTTTTTCGGCGGCCGCCCTGCGCGCTATCTTGTCCTCGCCGGAATCGCCCTGCGCGAGATCGTCCGCCGTCAGGTGACCGACGTCGGTGATGTTCTTGATGAGGCGCACCTCGTAGCCGTCGTGCTCGAGCAGTCGGCGAATGGTATCGGAAAAGACGTAGGCACGCAGGTTGCCGATATGGGCATAGTCATAGACCGTCGGTCCGCACGTATACATGCCGACCTTGCCCGGATGAAGCGGTTCGAACGCTTCCTTTTTTCGGGTGAGGGTGTTGTGGAATCGCATATATTCCCAGTGTACGGCCTGAAAACGAAAATGTAAACGGGGCCAAGGTGGGGCCGGTTCAAAGCGTGTCCCGTGGCCGTGTCTCCCGACTTCATGGGGTTCATGAGGTCAAAAGAACCTATTCTCAAAAATTCGTTTTTTTGTCATTCCGGCTTCGAGCCGGAATCCGGAAGTTCATTTCCCGACTGCCACTATGCGCTCCCATATTTGTCACCCCGGGAAATTTTTGCCCAGTATCTTCTTATATCCGCCACCCCCGACTCTCTAACGTGTCACCACGGACTCATTTCTTTGTCACCCCCGACTCATTTCTTTGTCACCCCCGACTCATTTCTTTGTCACCCCGGGCTTGACCCGGGGTCCAGGACTCTCTGATTCCTGGACTCATGGATGCCGGGTGTAGCCCGGCATGACAGAAAAAAGATGCATTCCGGTATCGATCCGTTTTGAGAAAAACCGGACGGGGAATACAATGAAATCATCTAACCATGAGCATACGGCCTATGCTTCCGAGCCGGAAGCTTTCGCTCATCACTCTCTCGGTCGTTTTCGCACTTCTGGTTTCCGGACACGTCGGTGCGGAAGATGTGCCGGCGGGTCCGAGTGACGGGACATTCTCGGAAGAGGCGGAAAACGGTTATTACATAACGCGGGACACGACGTGGAAAAAGACCGACACGCTCGTTTTCGACAAGCCGGTGTACGTTTCCGGCGGGGAGAGTCCCGTCACCCTGACCATCGAACCCGGCGCGCAGGTCCATATCGACGGAGACTCCTTCATGGTCCAGTCCGGCACGGTCGACGCTTCGGGGACCGACGCCGAACCGGTCACATTTCTTTCGGACGACGACAAACCGTTCACGATCTCGTTTCAGGGAAATCCCGAGGACGGACAGAGCGTGCTGAGTCATGTCCGTATCCGAAACGGCGGCTTCTTTCGTGACCCGGATTCCTGTCATTTTCTCTCGCGGGGAGATCGGCATTTTCTGATCGGGACCGCCTATGCCGGAAATTGCCCATCCGGAAGTCCCGCCGTCGAGTTCATAAGCGGGAACGTCCGGATCGGATATGCCGAGTTCGTCGGGAGCCGATATGCCGATATCGTCGTGCGGAGATTCATTTACGATACCGAATACCGGAGCGCGAATTCCCTGCTTGTCGAACGTTCGAGTCTCGCGGACAGCGCCCGGGATACCGCATTTCAGCTCGAGACGGTCTGCGGAGGCGATATCGATCCCGTCTTCTGTTCGATGCGCGGAAAGGACGAGATACGTCTGCGCGACAATTGGTACGGATCATCCGACGGGCCGAATACATCGGAGCATCCGGACAGCGCGGGAAAGAAAATCATCGGCGAAGTGATGCTCGATTCATGGTTGACCGCGGATCCTTTCGCTCCCTGTGCCGACGGCTGCGCCTCGAACGTCCTCTTTCTTCCCGGCATCAAGGCGAGTCGGCTCTATATGAAAACCGGTTCCGGGAAGGAGGACCGGCTCTGGCCGCCGGATTTTTTCAGTGATGACGTGACCGGTCTCGCGCTCGATCCGGATGGAAAAAGCGTGAACGATGTCTATACGAAGGACGTCCTCGAGTCGGCAGGTATCGATACGTATTACAAGTCGTTCCTTGCCGATCTCGAACGGGAGAAATCCGACAAGATCATCACCGACTATGTCCCGTTCGCCTATGACTGGCGGATGAACGTCGAGGATATCGCGAATGGCGATACGCCGTATCCGGACGGTTCCCGTTCCCTGGTCGATACGCTCGAATCGCTCGCGAAGACGTCCAAAAGCGGCAAAGTGACCATCGTCGCCCATTCCAACGGCGGGCTCCTCGCCAAGGCGCTCCTGACGCGCCTCAAGGATAAACAGCGGACCGATCTGGTGGATCAGGTCGTCTTTGTCGGAACGCCGCAGATGGGCGCCCCGATTTCGATGCTATCGCTTCTGTATGGATACAAAGAAGATCTGCTTCGGGGAGTGCTCGCATCGCGGGCGGATATCCGTTCGCTGGCCGAGAATATGCCGGGTGCGTACGGGCTCCTCCCATCGTCGGAATATTTCAAACGTTCGGACGACCCGCCCGTATCGTTCTCTTCCGAACATACCCGGTTCAAGGCGTTTCGCGACGCGTACGGCGGAACCGTCGGCGATCGCGGAGAGCTGGCGGAGTTCCTTTCCGCCGCGAAGGACGGTCGCGACAAGCCGGAAGCGGATGATGTCGAGTCCGAGAATATCCTGCGGAAGAATCTCCTCGACGAGGCCGATGCGACGAGCGGACGCCTGGACGGATGGACACCGCCCGACGGAGTGAAAGTGGTCCAGATCGCCGGGTGGGGGCTCGATACGATACGCGGTGTCGACTATGTCGAGAAAGAGGCGGCGAAATGCCACTCGACCGGTCTTACCTTCATCCCGACCTGCACGGGTATCGGTACGTACGAGCCGATATACGAACCGGAATTCACCGTGGACGGCGACGAGATCGTGACCGCGCCGAGCGCGCTCATGCTTTCCGAAGCCTC
>Ga0172376_10005509_pt1 | contig 14118 bp, 17 predicted proteins | sample Lak35m_FD_121114 | JGI IMG/M metagenome (GOLD analysis project Ga0172376, IMG submission 121114) | Freshwater microbial communities from Kabuno Bay, South-Kivu, Congo - kab_092012_35m | ecosystem: Environmental > Aquatic > Freshwater > Lake | place: Democratic Republic of the Congo: South-Kivu...
AACAGGAGCACGTCCTGCTTGTTCACATCGCGGAAGTGCTCGGCCATGGTGAGCGCCGACAGACCCACGCGCATGCGGGCGCCGGGGGGCTCATTCATCTGGCCGTAGCAGAGGGCCACCTTCGATTTGGAGAGATCCTCGGCGTTGATCACGCCGGACTCCTTGAACTCCTCATAGAGGTCGTTGCCCTCGCGGGTGCGTTCGCCCACGCCGCCGAACACCGACACGCCGCCGTGCTCCTTGGCGATGTTGTTGATCAGCTCCTGGATCAGCACGGTCTTGCCCACGCCGGCACCACCGAACAGGCCCACCTTGCCGCCCTGGCGGTAGGGAGCCAGCAGGTCGATCACCTTGATGCCGGTCTCGAACACCTTCGGCTTGGTCTCCAGCTCGGTGAGCTTGGGAGCCTCGCGGTGGATTGGGGCGGTGGCGGTGGCATTCACGGGGCCCCGCTCATCCACCGGCTCGCCGAGCACGTTGAAGATGCGGCCGAGGGTGGCCTCACCCACGGGCACCGAGATCGGAGCGCCGGTGTCGGTGGCGGCCATGCCGCGCACCAGGCCATCGGTGCTGCTCATCGCCACGGCGCGCACGCGATGGTCGCCCAGAAGCTGTTGCACCTCAGCGGTGAGGGCCACGTCCTGACCGGCGGGGTTCTTGCCGGTGATGCGCAGGGCGTTGTAGATGCGGGGCAGCTTGCCGGCTGGGAATTCCACATCCAGCACGGGGCCGATCACCTGCTTGACGACACCCTGGGTGCCTTGTTTGCCGGGGGCGGCGGTAGCAGCAGCAGCCATAGGGAGGAAGAGTGGCGGGGAGCGCGCAGGGGGATCCATCCCGCCTGAAGCGGCGCAACCTTATCACTGCATCGCTCCCGCCTTCCGGCTGCTGCGGCGGCGGCGGCGGTGCCAGGGCGCGGCGACGGCGGGGCCAGGGCGCGGCGACGGTGGGGTGCAGCGACGTGGCGGCCAAATGGCGGCGAGGGCGGGTTGGGGCGACAGGTTCGGTGACCCGCACCGGAGGGGCGCTGGCCCGCAGGCGGCTCACGCCACTAAATTGGCAGTCGGCGGGCGCGAGTGCCAGAAGCGCCCGATCCGAGCCCAATTCCATCGCGAAACCCCATGGCTGCTGTTTCTCTCAGCGTCTCCACCGTCAAGCCCCTCGGCGACCGCATCTTCATCAAGGTGTCGGAGTCTGAGGAGCGCACCGCTGGTGGCATCCTTCTGCCCGACACCGCCAAGGAGAAGCCCCAGGTGGGCGAGGTGGTGCAGGTGGGCCCCGGCAAGCGCAACGACGACGGCACCCGCCAGGCTCCGGAAGTGAGCGTGGGCGACAAGGTGCTCTACAGCAAGTACGCCGGAACCGACATCAAGCTCGGCTCCGATGAATACGTGCTGCTCTCCGAGAAAGACATTCTCGCCGTCGTCAACTGAAGCGTTGCACGGCCTGAGCATCGGCCTCCGCCGACGGGCCCTCTGCCCGGATCCCGGCGCCACTCCTGCCTCTGAAGCAGGGTTCGCCGATGCCCAGCCAGCAGCCACACCAGTGGCTCTTCCATATCCCATCAACCCTTTCAGGATTCCATGGCCAAGCGCATCATCTACAACGAGCAGGCCCGTCGCGCGCTCGAGAAGGGGATCGACATCCTCGCCGAATCCGTTGCCGTCACCCTCGGTCCCAAAGGCCGCAATGTGGTGCTGGAGAAGAAGTTCGGTGCTCCCCAGATCATCAATGATGGCGTCACCATCGCCAAGGAGATCGAGCTCGAGGATCACATCGAAAACACCGGCGTCGCCCTGATCCGCCAGGCCGCCAGCAAGACCAACGATGCCGCCGGTGACGGCACCACCACCGCCACCGTGCTGGCGCACGCGATGGTGAAGGCCGGTCTGCGCAACGTGGCCGCCGGTGCCAACGCCATCACCATCAAGCGCGGCATCGACAAGGCCTCCGACTTCCTGGTGAAGAAGATCGAGGAGCACGCCAAGCCGATCTCCGATTCCAGTGCCATCGCCCAGGTGGGCACCATCTCCGCCGGCAACGACGAAGAGGTGGGTCGCATGATCGCCGATGCCATGGACAAGGTGGGCAAGGAGGGCGTGATCTCCCTCGAGGAGGGCAAGTCGATGACCACCGAGCTGGAGGTCACCGAGGGCATGCGCTTCGACAAGGGCTACATCTCCCCCTACTTCGCCACCGACACCGAGCGGATGGAAGCGGTGCTCGAGGAGCCCTACATCCTGATCACCGACAAGAAGATCGGCCTCGTGCAGGATCTCGTGCCCGTGCTCGAGCAGATCGCCCGCACCGGCAAGCCGCTGCTGATCATCGCCGAGGACATCGAGAAGGAAGCGCTCGCCACCCTGGTGGTGAATCGCCTGCGTGGTGTGCTCAATGTGGCTGCCGTCAAGGCGCCCGGTTTCGGTGACCGCCGCAAGGCCATGCTGGAAGACATCGCCGTGCTCACCAACGGCCAGCTGATCACCGAGGACGCCGGCCTCAAGCTCGAGAACGCCAAGATCGATTCGCTGGGCACCGCCCGCCGGATTACGATCAACAAGGACACCACCACCATCGTCGCCGAGGGCAACGAGGCGGCGGTGAAGGCCCGCTGCGAGCAGATCCGCAAGCAGATGGACGAAACCGACTCCTCCTACGACAAGGAGAAGCTGCAGGAGCGTCTGGCCAAGCTCAGCGGCGGCGTGGCCGTGGTCAAGGTGGGCGCCGCCACCGAGACCGAGATGAAGGACAAGAAGCTGCGTCTGGAAGACGCCATCAACGCCACCAAGGCGGCTGTTGAGGAGGGCATCGTTCCCGGCGGTGGCACCACCCTGGCGCACTTGGCTCCCGCCCTCGAGGAGTGGGCCGCGGCCAATCTCTCCGGCGAGGAGCTGATCGGCGCCACGATCGTGGCTTCGGCCCTCACCGCTCCGCTCAAGCGGATCGCCGAGAACGCCGGCGCCAATGGTGCCGTGGTGGCCGAGCACGTGCGCAACAAGCCCTTCAATGAGGGCTACAACGCCGCCACCGGCGAGTATGTCGACATGCTGGCCGCCGGCATCGTGGACCCCGCCAAGGTGACCCGCTCCGGTCTGCAGAACGCCGCTTCGATCGCCGGCATGGTGCTCACCACCGAGTGCATCGTGGCCGACCTTCCCGAGAAGAAGGAAGCAGCTCCCGCCGGCGGCGGCGGCATGGGCGGCGGCGACTTCGACTACTGATCCCGGCAGCGGATCCTGCGGGCCGCAGCTGCGGCTCGCTCGTTCGCTGATTCAGAAATCAGTCGTTGGCAAGCATCGTTCAGGCGGGGAGACCTCAGGGCTCCCCGTCTTTTTTTGTGTTGCGAGGTTGCGGTTTCTGGATGACTTCCAGACGATCGGCATCCTTGCGCTGCAGGTGGGCGCTGATGGCTTCCTGGAGAACCTGGGCCAGGGTTTTGTTCTCCAGGATGCTGAGCAGTTTGAGAGAGCGATGCTGGCGCTCGTCCAGCGTGATGGTGATCCGAGACAATGCCTTCGCTTCGATGGAATCCACAGTACAGACCCTGCAGCGATTGAATCTGATTTGCTGCCGTTGCACTTTTGCAGCGAACTGCGTCTGCAGATGTATGGATTAGTGCCCGATCGTCTTGTTTGTTGTCAGTTCTCTCTTGTAGTGCCATCCTTTCTTGGCCTGGCTGTCTCACCCGGCGCCCGTCATCACAGCTGTGTCTGACTTGCCGACACCATCGCCCGGGGCGGGACGGCTTTCCACACAACCTCCGCCCGCTTCAGCGCCACGAATGGCTGCACGATCGGAGTTGCTCAGGAGACTTCTCCTGCCCCACACGCTCCCCTGCCTCCCTCTCGATGACCAGCCCCGATGCCTCGGATCCCTGGATCCTCGATCCGGCCCTCTTTCCGCGAAGGCTCGAGCTTGATCTGCCCGAGCCCTTGCTGGAAAAGCTGCAGGAACTGGCTGAGCGCAGCGGCCGCGATCTGGAGGAGATCGCCCTCTCGCTGCTCGATCAGCAGCTCAGCATGCAGGCCGATGAACCACCCGTCTGAACGAACAACCTGCGCGGTGCCGGATCGACTCGTTCACGAGAAGGCCGCCTTGCTGGAGCCCCGCTGGGAAGAGCCCTGGCCCTTGTCCGGAAGGCGCCCCTCGGCGGGCTGGCTGCCTGGATCGTTGTTCTCCTGCAGGGACGACTCGAGCAGGAAGGCGGCGAGATTGCTGAGCGATCGGCCTTCCCCATCGGCCCGCTCCTGCAGATCCTGGTAGGTCATGAAGGGGAGGGTGATCGTCACCCTTCTCGGGGAGCGGAAGGCCGGCCGGATCACGGGGATCGCCTGGCCTTCAGCCGCCCCGCGTGGGCGAAGAAAGGGGGCTTTCATGGGCTGACTCGTCTGGGCCCGCCTACTTTCCTTTGCAGATTCGCCGCTGTCAAGCTGCGCTGCAGCGGCCGAATCCTGGGCCTTGGGCGTAAAAGCCGGGCCCGGCTTGCGATCTGCCTATGCATGGAGAAGGCAGCACGGATTCGCTGCCTGCGATCTGCAGCGGGCTGATGCATCTCGCACCCATCCGCGTGATCAGATGATGCAGAATCTGTATCACTCCTCCTGCACTCTGCCGCAGAGCAGCTGCAGTCTCAGGGGCGGGGATCCTCAGCGGGGCCGTCGTCGCTGCTGCCCGCCCTGGAGAGGAGCACCCGCTCGCTGAGGGCCTCGCCGAGGCTCGGCCGCTCGATCGCCTCGCGCTGCAGTTCGCGCTCGAGCATGCGGATGCGACTCTGGCGCAGACAGAACTTGCAGCCGCCGCTGGTCTGCAGATGCTTCTCCGGCGTGATCGAGATGGCCTTCACCGGATGGATGGTGCAGTGGATCGCGATCGGGGTCTTGTAGCTCTTGTAGACGATGCCGCTGTAGTCGTACGCGTTGCCGAAACGGGCCCGTGCCCGCTCCAGAAAGGTCTCTCGGCTGATTGGGGATCCCATCGGGGTTGGTGGCGGCTCCGGGGACAGCGGCGAGGGGTGGCGTCTGCCGGCGGGTTCGGCGGTGGCAGCGGCAGCCGCTGGGGTTGCCTTCTGCTCCAAGGTTGCCAAGGTTATGGCCTCCCTGCCGCGCGGATCCCCGCCGCAGCCCATCCGCAATGCTGCGCAATGCTCCCGCCGATCCCTCCAGGAACGGCGAGAGTTCAGCCGGGCACAAACAGCAGGGCCACGCCGTTGTTGCAGTAGCGCTTGCCGCTCGGGCGGGGGCCATCGTTGAACACATGCCCCTGGTGGCCGCCGCAGCGACGGCAGTGGTACTCGGTGCGCGGCACCAGCAGCTTGAAATCGGCTTTGGTGGCCACGGCACCGCTGAGCGGCTCCCAGAAGCTCGGCCAGCCGGTGCCGCTGTCGTACTTGCGGCTCGAGCTGAACAGCGGCAGCCGGCAGCCGGCGCAGACGAAGCTGCCCTTCCGCTTCTCGGCCTCCAGGGGGCTGCTGAAGGGCCGCTCGGTGCCCTCCCGGCGCAGCACGGCGTAGGCCGCCGGCGAGAGCCGCTGCCGCCACTCGGCATCGCTGAGCTTCCAGGCGGCCTCGCCGGCCGGCGCGGCGGCAAGGGCCGTCCGGCCACCGCCCAGCAGGGTGGCCGCGGCCGCCAGGCGCTGGATCAGCGGCAGCGCCGAGACTCCACCGGCGGCAGTCAGCCCAGCGGCGATGCGTCGGAGGGCCCGGCGGCGCCCGGGATCAGCTCCGGCGGAGGGGTCGCAGCCCATGGCCTCAGCCCAGCCAGCCGGCGCTGAGCACCACCGCCAGAGCCATGAACACGGCCAGGAGGGTCCAGGTGATGCGGTTGAGGGTCTGCTCGGCGCTGCGGGCGCTGGTGAACATCGAGCCTCCGCTGGCCGCCAGCCCGCCCATGCCATCGCCCTTGGGGCTGTGCAGCAGCACGCTCACGATCAGGAGCAGGCCACTGAGCATCCAGAGGGAGGAGATCACAGTCTTGAGCATCGGTGCGGAGGCAGGGGGGGAGTGCAGCGGAGTCGCCGGGGAGCTGGGCGGCGCCAAGCGCCAGGGGGTCGTCAGAGGCCCAGGGTCTGGGGGGTGCGGCTGCCGGCGCTGAGGGAGCCCGCCGGCTGGATCAGCGAGGTGCCGCTCATCCGCTCGGGTTTCGGCAGGCCGAGGATGTCGAGCAGGGTGGGGGCGATGTCGGCCAGGCCGCCCTGCTCGCGCAGCTGCACATCGGTGCCGTGGCCGGGAAGCTTGCGCTTCTCACCCTCCACCAGGATCACCGGCACCGGATTGGTGGTGTGGGCCGTCCAGGGACGGCCATCGGGGCCCTGCATCAGCTCGGCGTTGCCGTGATCCGCCGTGATCAGCAGCGTACCGCCCATGCGGTTGGTGGCCTCCATCAGCCGGCCCACGCAGCGGTCCACGGTGCCGATCGCCTCGATGGTGGCGTCCATGCGGCCGGTGTGGCCCACCATGTCGGGGTTGGCATAGTTGATCACCACCAGGGCGTAGATGCCCTTGCGGATCGCTGCCACACAGCTGTCGGTGAGCTTCTCGGCCGACATCCCGGGGGCCTGGTCGTAGGTGGCGACACGGGGTGAGGGCACCAGGTGGCGGTCTTCGCCGGGGAAGGCCTGCTCGATGCCACCATTCATGAAATAGGTGACATGGGGATATTTCTCGGTTTCGGCGGTGCGGAACTGGCGCAGACCATGCTCGGAGACCACCTGGCCGAGCAGCCCGTCGAGGGATTCGGGCGGAAAGGCCACCGTCACCGGCAGCCCCCTCTCGTATTGCGTGAAGGTGACCAGATGCAGCGGCTCGATCCGCTGGCGCGGGAAGCCGCTGAACTCCTCCAGCACGAGGGCGCGCACCAGCTGGCGGGCGCGGTCGGGACGGAAGTTGAAGCAGACCATCCCATCCCCCGGCCGGAGCGTGCCGGCCGCAAGGCGCACAGGCTCAAGGAATTCATCGGTGATCCCGGCCTCGTAGGAGGCCTCAAGCACCTCCAGGGGGCTCAGCGGGCTGATCGGGCCATCGCCGGTGAGCAGCTGGTAGGCCTTCTCGGTGCGCTCCCAGCGGTTGTCGCGGTCCATCGCCCAGTAGCGGCCGCAGAGGGTGGCGATGCGGCCCACGCCGGCCTCGGCGATCTGCCGCTCGATCGTGCTCAGACACTCGGCGGCACTGTTGGGCGCGGTGTCGCGGCCATCGGTGATCACATGGATGCACACATCGTGCAGGCCGCGGCCCGCCGCCCAGCGGAGCAGCCCGCCGAGATGATCCACATGGCTGTGCACGCCTCCATCGGAGCAGAGGCCGATCAGGTGCAGGGAGGCGCCGCTGGCCAGGAGGGTGTCGGCGAGGGCATTGAGGGCGGGATTGGCGTTGATGCTGCCGTCGCGCACGGCCTGGCCGATCCGCACCAGCTCCTGGCGGATGATCCGGCCGGATCCGATCGTGAGGTGGCCCACCTCGGAATTGCCCATCTGGTCGTCCGGCAGCCCCACGGCACCGCCGCTGGCCTCGATCAGCGTATGCGGATAGGCGTGCCAGAGGGCATCCATCACCGGGGTGGCGGCGGCGCGGATGGCGTTGTGGGCGCTGTCGTGGCGGTAGCCCCAGCCGTCCAGGATGGCGAGCACCACCGGCGCCACGCTGGGGGAGTCTGCGAAGGCTGGCGGAGGCGTGGCCGTGGCTGCAGAACCCTGGCTGAAACGCAGGCCCGGAGAGGACATCTGCGGGGATTGCGGGGAATGATCCTGGGGAGAGGAAGCTGCGTTCACCCGATCGGCCTGCGGTGAGTAGCCTGAGCCACGGCCAACCTACAGCGAGGCCGGGTTCTCTCCCGGCCTGGGCAAGTCTGGTCAGGTTTTGACTACATCCTGATCCCGCCGCTCCCCGGCATCCACCCCTCGCATCGCCCCACTCCGGCATGGCGGCTGACCCGCACGAACTGCTCTCCGAGGCCGAGCTCTCCCGCACCCTCGATCGGCTTGCCTCGCAGGTGCTCGAGAGCGCCGGCGATGGCACTTCGCTGCTGCTGCTGGGCATTCCCACCCGCGGCGTGTCGCTCGCCCGGGTGCTGGCCGATCGCCTGGCGACGCTCTGCAGCCAGGCGATCGATTGCGGCAGCATCGACCCCACCTTTCACCGGGATGATCTCGAGCGGATCGGCACCCGCCTGGTGGAGCCCACCCAGCTGCCCACCGGTGTGGAGGGGCGCCACGTGGTGCTGATCGACGATGTGATCTTCACCGGCCGCACCGTGCGCGCCGCGCTTGAATCCCTCCACACCTGGGGTCGCCCGAAGCGGGTGCAGCTGCTGGTGATGGTGGATCGCGGCCATCGCGAACTGCCGATCCAGCCCGATTTCTGCGGCCGCGTGGTGCCCACCACCCGCCAGGAGAGCATCCAGCTCTGCCTGCGCCCGGTGGACGGGGAGGAAGGTGTGTTTCTGCTCCGACCCTGAATCCTGGCCGGAATCGCGTCCGGCAGGGCGCGGATCAGGCCGGTGTGAGTTCGTCTTCGCGGAAGTGGGCGCGGAAGCGGCCGAAGGCCACCACCACCGGAAGCGTGGGGCTGATCGGCCGACCCTTCCAGTCGTGGATCACATCCTTCACCTCGCCCTCCTGACCCTCGAGGTCGAAGGGCTCGCCGCGGTGCTCCGGGTGGGTGTAGACCACCACGCTGCGGCTCACTCGGACCCAATCTCCTGCCTGCATCGTCTCTGCGGTACCGATCGCGGGCAATCCTGTCACGGGTGAGGGCGCAGCGGGGCGGCTCGGCGCCGCTGTGCGGCGGCGCGCCCGGCTCAGCGCTGGCAGGAGGAGTCGGGTCCGCTCTCCACCACCCGGCCACCCAGCTCCCGGCAGGCGGCCTCAAAGGCCTGCCACTCCGACATCCCGGCGGCGATCCGCTTCTGCACGCGGGCATCGAGATCGATCACCGGTACCGCGTGCGGCATGGCGCCGTGGCCGTCGTGGTCGCGCTCCCGGCGGCTGAGCGTCTTGAGCTGCGTATCCACCCGGCGGCTGAGCGGTTCGGCACGCTGCCGCCACCAGGGGTGGTCGAGGCGGTGCAGGCTGTCGAGCGCCTCCCACCAGCGGCTCTGGGCCGCCAGCCGCGAGGCGCGCTCGAAGTCCAGCCGGTTGCGCTGCCAGTTGAGGCGCAGCTGATCGCCCAGGGCGGTGCCGTCGGCGCTGCGATCGTCCCCCAATGGCGCGAGGCTGCGCAGGGCACCGTCCAGATCGCCACGTGAGAAGCGTGCCAGAGACTGGCGCTGCAGCTCGGCCTGCCAGGCCTCGAGGCGCTGCTGATCGTCGCGACGGGCGGCCGGGGAGTGGAGCAGCTGACGCTGCAGCTGCAGGGCCTGGTTCCACTGCCCCCGCTGCCAGTGCTGCAGTGCCTTCTGCCGGCGGCAGCGACCCTGCTCGAGCGGGGCGCGGCCCGTCAGCCAGCTCAGGGCGCTGAGCTGCTCGCTGTAGCGCAGGCAGGTATCGAGGCGGCCGCTGGCGGCGGCCTCCGCGATTTTTCCCGGCAGCTGCCGCTCCCACCAGAAGGCTCCGCTGAGCGCGAGGCCGAGGGATCCCAGGGTGAGGGCCAGCCAGAAGGTGGGCAGCCTGGGACGGCGGGGCGACAAGGAAGGGCAGGAAAGTTGTGCCTCTGTTGTATGCACAGCCGCCTCTCCGGGGGGGTGGCGGTGGTCGCTCACCGCACCGGACCCAGGCGCCTCGGAGTGAGTGTCTGGCCGCTGCTCAGATCCTCACCCTCCACGCTCAGCTGCCCCTCGCCATCGATGCGGAAGCGCAGCCGCAGCCGGTCGTGCCCCTGCTCGCCGGGCGGATCGAGCGCCAGCGGTGCAGGCTGCTCGGGCCAGGGCGCCACGGCGGCGTCGCCGGCGGGCCTGCGGCGCAGCACCGGCAGCCCGTTGCGGAACACCACCTCCCCACGCTCCTCGGCCTCCGGTTCCCCCAGCACCAGCTCCAGAGCGCTCTGTCGCTCCCGGCTGCAGGCGAGCACCAGTTCGAGCGGCTGCTCGGTGGGCCAGGGCTGGCCGGCCACGAACAGGGGATGCCAGCGATGGGCCGCGAGTCGCTGATCCCAGCAGCGCAGCGACACGCCGCGTCGCAGCACGTCGCGCAGGCGAACCCCGGGAGTGAGGGCGAGGGCCCCGAGGGCCACCGCCTCCACAGGCCGCTCCTCCCGCAGCGGCAGACCGGCGCAGCGCTCCTGAATCCAGCGGCGCAGGCGCGGGATGCGGCTGCCTCCCCCCACCGGCAGCACGGCATCGATCCGCCCGGGATCGAGCCCCGCACGCCGCGCCGCGGCCAGGATCGTCTCGAGCAGGGCATCGAGCTGCCCGATCAGGCCGCGCTCCTCCAGCAGCGCCTCGAAGCGTTCCCGCTCCAGGCGCAGCTCCCGGGGAGCCTGGCCGGGCGGTGTCCAGAGGCGCACCGCTGCCGGCTGGTCGCTGAGCTGGCACTTGAGCGCCTCCGTCTCCCGCAGCAGTGCGCCCCGGGGGGGGAGATCCGGGCAGAGCTCGGCGGCGATCCAGCGGTCGAGGTCGCGGCCTCCGAGGGGCAGGCCGGCCTTGCCGATCACACGGGCGCAGCGCAGGGTCCGGCCCTGGTCGTTCAGATCGCGACCGGCGAAACGCAGCAGCTGCGCAATCGGTGCCGCCCGCCCCTCGCCCCCCTCGAGGGCCACCAGCGAGAGATCGATCGTGCCGCCTCCCACATCCACCACCAGCACCAGGCTGCCCGGTGCCAGCCCCGCCCCGATCGCGGCGGCAGTGGGTTCGTCCACCAGGGCCAGCTCCGGCACCTCGAGATCGGCGCACACCTGCCGCAGCCAGTGCCGGTAGCCGCGATAGCCCTCGATCGGGGCGGTGAGCACCAGCCGCTCGGGCACCACCTCCTCCGGCAGCGCCCGCCAGAGCCGCTGCAGCAGCAGGGCGCCCGCGGCCTCGGGGCTGAGCCACCCCTCCGGACCGCCGGCCCCGGCTGCCGCCGCCGTGTCGGCCGGCGGCAGCGCCGTGGGACTCGATGCCGTGCTGCTGGTTCCGGCTCCGATCCGCCGCTTGAAGTCGCGGCTGAGGCCGGCAGACGGCTGATCCGCCAGACCCGCCTCCAGCACCTGGCGGCCGATCAGGGCCCGCTCCTCGCCATCGGGGGCCGCCATCCAGATCAGGCTCGGCACCACGGCGGGATCCGAGAGGCAGTAGGGCGGCAGCTCCAGCAGTCTCGGCGGGGCGGCGCTGCCGTCGTGCCAGGCCACCACCGTGGTGCTGCTGCCGAGATCGATCGCGAGGGTGCCCGGCATGGCGCGGAGGCTAGAGCTGCCGGGCTCACGTAGGGTGGTGCATCGACAGCAAACCTTCACGCATGGCCGGCAGTGCTCCCGTTCAAGCCAAGGAACTGGCCCAGCGGGCCGAAAGCCTGATCCGGCACTCCAGCAACCGCTATCTCACCACCGTGAGGATCGCCTTCCGCGCCAAGCAGCGCCGCTTCGATGATTTCGACGGCCTGCTCGACGACACCATGGTGAAGCCCGTGCAGCGGGCGATCATCGAACTTTCCGACGAGCAGGATCAGCCGGATCTGCTCCCGGGCTGACACAGTCGCCGGTGCAGGTGCAGGAAGGCAAGGGGTGGCGGCTGGATCACGATCCGGCCCGCCACCCCTTTGTGCTGCTGATTGGTGGCGGCGGCGAGCAGCAGGCCTGCTGGGCCTTGGAGCTCACCGCCGCCGAGGCCACGGCCCTGGCCGCCGGCGTGGGCCGTCTGGTGGCCCAGCACGCCGCCCTGGCGGATGCGCTGATGGACGAGGAGTCGATCGATCTCGAACTCGAACGTCCCTGCGGCGATGGGGTGCTCTGGCTGGCCCTCGGCGGCGACCGTCGCGGCTGGGCCCTGCGCTTCGTGCTCACGCCAGGCCCCGGCCAGCGGGGGGTGGAGGGGGGCTGGGATGCAGCGGCAAGCGCTCCGCTGGCGGCGGCTCTGGCGGCGTTGATGTTCGCACCGTCACCGTCTGGGGCGGACTCCGGCTGAGAACGCCGCGCCGATCCGGTTCTGATCAGCAATGCTGATGCAGGGCCTTTTCCCTGGCTTTTCCCCATGGACCTGCGTTGATCCCCGGTTTTTCCACAGGTCAGACCCGCCGCAGGGCCAAACAGGGGAGAACGCCAGCTCGTGACCTCGCCGCCCTTGACGCCGGCCTGCAGTCCCTCAACGCCGTGGCCGCCGCCGCCGCCGCCGAGGCCGGGTCGTTGCGCCACGGGCGTTCTCACGCTTGGACGAAGCGGACAGCAGCGCCCGGCTCCAGCTTGACGGAGCCCCCGCGACGTGAGGAACTGGTGCGCTGTCAGGCGTTCAGGGGTTGCATGGTTGAAGGTGGCGAAGCCGATGTTCAGGCGATGGACGGGAACGGGGGGGACAGCGGGGCGGACCTCAGGGCGGACAGCGGGGCGGACCGGGTTGCGGAGAACGGCGCGGACAGCACAGGGGGAGCCGGGGGCAGCACGGTGAGCCTGCGGGCCGAGGTGCCGGAGCCCCTGCTGCAGGCGATGGCGGTGTTCATCGAGAGCCACCCCAACTGGGACCAGTACCGCCTCTTCCAGGCCGCTCTGGCCGGCTTTCTGGTGCAGCAGGGCGTGCAGGACCGGGAGGTGACCCGCTGCTACCTCGCCAACCTCTTCCCCTCCCAGCGCCGCTTCGCTGACGCCCCGCACCGGCCCGGAACGGCCCGCGGCGGCACGGTGCGTGCCTCACGCCCGGCGGCGGCCTGAGCGCCAGCGGCTTCAGGGGCTCTCGCCGAGCAAGGCGTAGATGCGCCCGGCAGCCGCATCGCTCACCGGCAGGACCGAGAGGCGGTTGCCGCGCCGCACCACTGCCAGCTCCTCCGGGCTGAAGCTCTGCCGCAGGCTCTCGAGGCTCAGCACGCTGGCGAAGCGGCGGCGGAAGGCGAGACGCACACAGTCCCAGCGGGGTTGCTCCCGGCTGGAGGCCGGGTCGTGGTACTTCGAGGCCGGATCAAACTGGCTGGGATCCACCAGAGCGGTCTCCACCACCTCCATCAGCCCCACGATGCCAGGCGGGGAGGTGTTGGAGTGATAAAAGAAAGCCCGGTCGCCCACGGCCATCGCGCGCATGAAGTTGCGGGCCTGGTAGTTGCGGATGCCGTCCCAGAGGGTGCTGCCCTCGGATTCGAGATCGTGGATGCCATAGACATCCGGCTCGCTTTTCATCAGCCAGTGGGCCATGGCGGCGGGGGCAGGTGCTGGTGGAGCCGGGCCCGGTCGCCGGGGCCCGCGCCTCAGAGTGCCAGAACCAGGCGCCGGAAGTGATCGCCGCGGGCCTCGAAATCGCTGTACTGATCGAAGCTGGCGCAGGCGGGCGAGAGGAGCACGGCACGGCTGCCGCTCTCGCTGGCCAGGGCCTCGGCCAGCGGCACCGCCTGCTCCAGCCCTTCGACACGCTCGATCCGGCCCGCGTAGCCACCCGCCGCCAGCAGGCCGGCGAATTCCTCCCGGGCTGCGCCGTAGAGGATCACCGCCGCCGCCTGCCGGCGCAGCTGGTCGAGCCAGCCTTCCGCCTCCCCCCGCTTCGACTGGCCGCCGGCCAGCACCACCAGCGGGCCGGCCAGCGCCCTGAGGGCCACCTCGGCGGCGTCGTAGTTGGTGGCCTTGCTGTCGTTGAACCAGGCCACTCCCCGGTGCTCGCGGATGCGCTCCAGCCTGTGCGGCACCCCGGGGAAGGAGCGCAGGCCCGCCTCCAGCGTCTGCGGGCTGAGTCCCACCGCCAGGCCGGCGGCACTGGCCATCAGCAGGTTGCGGCGGTTGTGGTCGCCGGGCATGGCGAGGGCCGCGGCGGGAAAGAGCGGCCCGCTGGCATCCCACACCTCGCCGCGCTCGATCCAGAGATGGGGCTCGATGCCGTCGTCGAGGGCCTCCTGCCGAGGCCCGGCGGTGATCCAGCAGGCCTGATCCCAGCTGCCGGCCCGGGCCCGCAGATCGGGATCATCGGCATTGAGGATGCGCAGGCCGGCGTTGTCGAGCAGGCGGCGCTTGATCGCCCGGTAGGCGTCGAGCGTGCCGTGGCGCTCGAGGTGATCGGGGGTGAGGGTGGTCCAGATGCCGATGCG
>Ga0172376_10005510_pt1 | contig 14114 bp, 15 predicted proteins | sample Lak35m_FD_121114 | JGI IMG/M metagenome (GOLD analysis project Ga0172376, IMG submission 121114) | Freshwater microbial communities from Kabuno Bay, South-Kivu, Congo - kab_092012_35m | ecosystem: Environmental > Aquatic > Freshwater > Lake | place: Democratic Republic of the Congo: South-Kivu...
CCCTCAAAAAAAAGAATCTTTACTGAAATTTATTTTTGATCACCTATTCCAAGCAATTCGATTTCAAAAATTAAAACAGAGTTTGGCTCGATAGTTCCGGCTCCGTTCTCACCGTAAGCTAATTCTGATGGAATATAAACTTCCCATTTATCTCCTACTTTCATAAGTTGAATAATCTCTGTCCAACCCTTAATTACACGATTTAATTCAGTAGTAAATGGTTGTCCGCGTTCAACTGAACTATCGAAAACCTTTCCATTAATTAATTTTCCGGTGTAATGGGCAGTCACTTTATCTGACGCTTTTGGCGATGGACCCGTTCCGCTTTTCATAACTTTGTATTGGAGTCCACTCGGCAATACTGTAACGCCTGCATTCTTTTTATTCTCATCTAAAAATTTTTGACCATCGGCTTTATTTTTATCACCAACTTCCTTTTTCATTTTAGCATAAAGTTCTCTCTGTTCCGCTTGAAATTGATCGACTGTTTGATTGAACTCATCTTCGCTCATACAACTTCTTTGATTTGCAATTCCTTCTTTAATTCCAAGCATGAGAGCATCTAAATCAACATCTATATATTGCATTCTGAAATTTGTTCCTAAATCTACTCCAAGTGCATATCCATATTTTTGTTGCTTGGTAATTAAAACCGGTGTGGAATTTTGTTTTGTTTGGTCTTTCACTTCCTGTCCTGTTGTTAATGATGAAAAAAGTATTAATAAAATAAATAGTTGTCGCATTGTTACTCCTGAAATTATTATTGTTAAATATTATTACAAATACTATTTGTTGTATCCCGATAATAGATATAAGTTTCATCTTTGATTTTGATAACCTTAAAAATTTTCGAGGCGCGCTCAAAAAATTCCGAGTCTTCGCTGTATTGAATATTTTTAAATCCTCCTAATTCAGCAAATACTTTCTTTCTTGCGAAGAATGTTCCCCCTATTACGCATTCTGATAAGTGGATCTGCTTTGATAAATCATTTTTATCCTTCACAAATTCATTACCAATAATCTGAACTCCTCCGTAAATTAAATCTATCGAACTATCATTATCTAAAATTTCTGCTCTGATTTTTAAGTGTCCCGTCTTATACTCGTCATCACTCCCAAGAAATGTAATATATTCTCCAGCAGAAGCAGTAATTCCCGCATTGAGGGTTAAAGGAAGCTTTCTGTTTGAGTGCCGTAGATATCTAATATTGTTGAATTGTTGCTGATATTTTTTAATCAAACCAAAAGTCGAATCCTCACTTCCGTCATCTACAATTAAAATTTCGAAAGATTTATAAGTCTGATTTAATACTGATTCAATTGCCCGTAAAATTAATTTTTCCCTATTAAAGGTTGGAATTATTACGGAAACTTTTGGTGAATGATCACTATATAATTGTAGCATAACTTGAATTTAATAAAACTCAGTGTTGATTAATTAATGTTTAATTAGCTTACAGATTTTTTATATATTCGAAATCAAATATATTAATTGTATTGTAATAATGACTCATAGAGAACAAACAAAATACATCGAAATTCTAAAGAAATACGAAAAGAAAATGAATAGCAGGGAGGCGGATATTTTTAAAATGCTTCTCAAGCGACACAAAGATGATGAAGATTTGGATAAATTATCTGGCGAAAAATTACTTGAATTATTTAATAAGTATCATGTCAATCGCGAAAAGAAAGACCCCAACCTTTTGTTCAAATCTAATTTAAAAGAAAATAACGACTTATAGAGGAATAAATGACGCAGAAAAACATTTTGAGAATCACTGGCTTACTAGTTTTTGTTATTTCATTATTTGTATTTGCCAGTACGGTTCAACCTTCAGTTTCATTTTGGGATTGTGGTGAATTCATTGCCTCATCTTATTTAATGCAGGTACCTCACCCCCCTGGAACACCATTCTTCCTTTTGCTCGGAAGAGTTTTTTCAATGATTCCATTTGCAGATAATATTGCACTTCGAGTAAATACCATTTCGGTTATATCAAGTGCCTTTACAATATTATTTTTATTTCTAATTGCAGTAAAACTGATTGAGAATTTCAAAGGTAAAAATCAGACTTTTTTTGAATCCCTGCTAACATATTTTGCTTCAGCAATTGGTGCACTTTCTCTTGCCTTCAGCGATACGTTTTGGTTTAATGCAGTTGAAGCTGAGGTTTATGCGCTTTCTACCTTTTTTATTGCGTTCATTACTTGGCTTATGATTGTTTGGAATGAAAAAGCCGATGAGCCGGATAATGAAAAATATTTATTAATGATAGCTTATCTAATCGGCATTTCTACTGGCGTTCATTTAATGTCAGTGCTCGGATTGGTTCCAATTGTAATGGTGATTTTCTTTAGAAAATATGTCACTGATGATCAAAAACTTAAAAATACCGGACTGCTTTTCTTAATTCATTCGGTAATAGCAATAGTAATTTCTTTGGCGATGTGGGGAACTCAGACAGACGCATTTCCACCGCAACCAGAAGAGTATCATGCCTTCGACCAACGGCTTGTTTTATTAATCGCAGTTCTTTCAATTATTTTTATAGGAACTCTTTGGAAGAGGTTATTTAATAGGAATTCATTCTATATGCCGATTTTAGTTGGTGGTTTTGTTCTTGCAATTGTTTATCCCGGGTTAGTTAAATATTTTCCTTTACTAATTTATAAGATAAGTGGAAATAATTTTGTTACAAACATTATAGCTGTGCTTGCAATTATTTCAGTATTAATCTTTTTTGTTTTCTGGTCGAACAAAAATGGAAAACAAACTTTGCACTTTGTTCTGAAAGCATTATTGTTTACTCTAATTGGCTACTCATCATATGCAATGATCATGATTCGCTCAAACCAAGAGACGCCGATCAACCTAAATAGCCCCAAAACGATGAGCGAAATGTTTTCTTATGTTAATCGTGAACAATATGGTGATTTTCCAAATTTTAAAAGACGGTTTTCTCAAGAAGCCCACCAGCAGGAAATTTATACAAGCTACTCAAGCGATTTGGATTTTCTTATTTCATATCAGATGAACCATATGTTCAACCGTTATCTTCTGTGGAATTATGTCGGAAGAATTTCTACTGATCAAGACGCAGGAGTAGATTTTAAAGATTTATTCGCAATACCATTTTTATTGGGTCTGCTTGGGCTTTATTATCATTACCGTAAGGATTGGAAAATGGCTTCAGTATTTTTAATTATGTTTATTTTCCTTGGTTATCTTACCGCTTTTTATCAGAATCAGCAGGAGCCGCAGCCAAGAGAAAGGGATTATTTTTATGTTGGAGCCTTTTTTGTTTTTTCAATTTGGATATCACTTGGAATCAGATTTGTCTTTGATTTAATTAGTGAGATGGTTAAAAATAATTCAACGGCAAAAACAACACAGATTGCAGCATTCGTTTTATTTGTCGGATTTGTGCCGGCAAATATGCTTCGAGTAAATTATTTTGAACATAATCGTGCCAGAAATTTTGTGCCTTGGGACTATGCATATAATTTGCTGCAGAGCGTCGAGCCAAATGCTATACTTTTCACGAATGGAGATAATGACACTTTTCCCCTATGGTATTTGCAGGATGTTGAAGGTGTCAGACGTGATGTTCGCATCGCCAACCTGAGTTTGCTGAATACTCCATGGTACATTAAACAATTAAAAAACAATGCTCCATATGGATCGTTAAAAGTACCAATGTCACTTTCGGATAGACAGATTGATGAAATTGGACCTGAGAGATGGGATGCTCAAAAAATTTCTATACCTATTTCTAAAAACGTCTATTCAAAATTGGGCATACCCGATTCATTAAAGAATAGTGATTCTGTTTTCTCATGGACAATGAAACCAACAGCACGATTTGGGGATATAGACGCTGTAAGAATTCAAGACTTAGTCGTTCTTGACCTGATTCAGGCAAGTAAATGGGAAAGGCCAATTTATTTCGCTGTAACTTGTGCTGATAATAGTAAATTGGGACTTGATGATTATCTTCAAATGGAAGGTTTGGCTTTGAAGCTTGTTCCGTACAAAGGGAAAAATAGTTTTTATTTTGTAAATGAAAAAGTGCTTCGAGAGCAATTATTTAATGAGCCAGTTGATTTTAGTAAAACTTATAAACCGGGATTTAAATATCGAGGATTGCACGATAAGTATTTATCGCTTTATGAAAATCATCAGAGATTAGCTCAGAATTATCGCAATTCATACTTACGTCTTGCAATTTATTATTTAAATGAAAAGAACGATAGGAATAATGCAATTGCCACATTGCACAAAATGGAAGAAAAATTGCCACGTTCTGTAATTCCTATTCGTTATGAATTGCTACATGATATTGCATCATTATATAAAAGCGCTGGAGAAATCGCACAGTATTCAAAAATCACTTCAGAAGTTGAGAATATTGCTGTGGATTTAATAAATAAAAATCCTCTTGATTTTAACAGAGAATATAATCCTTACCTGATACTTAAAGAGATTTACGAAGAGAGAAAAGATTATGATAAATTAATTGATCTCTTCACAAAATTGCAGTCAAATTTACCTTCTCCCGATCAAGGAATAAATTCACTGATTCAAGATTATAGAAATAGACTGCGGCAGCAATCTGAAACCACTAAACCAACTATTCCTATTAAATAAATTTGGGGAGCTTGTCTCCCCTATTTTAAATATGAAAATACTTGTTTTGGCTTTATCTGGAATTGGCGATGCCTTAATGTTCACTCCTGCTGTAAAGGAGTTACGAAAAGAATTTCCAGATGCAAATATTGATGCTATGGTAATGTATTTGGGCGTGAAAGATATTTATTCCAGAACTGAGTTATTCAACAATATCTTTTATTATAATTTTATCAATTCAAATTTCCTCTCTGCTTTAAATTATATTTCACAATTTATGGGTGAATATGATGTGACAATAAATGTTTATCCATCGAACCGAAGAGAGTACAATATTATTAGTTTTTTGATTGGAGCCAAACAACGGTTAGCAATTAAATATTTGCGTAGAGATTTTTTTAGTTTTGGTTTTCTCAATAACCAACGAGTGGTTGAAAATGATAACCTACACAATGTCGAGGAAAATTATCGTTTAGTAGAGTTACTAATTAATAAAAAAATATCTCTGCCTGATAAATATATTTTTAATCTTCAAAAAGAAGATGAGACTTATGCAGAAGATTTTTTCACTAAAAACAATCTATCGGATAATGATTTGATTATTGGTTTTCATCCGGGTTGTTCAACATTAAAAAATCATTCGAATAGGCGATGGCCCATTTCTAATTTTGCTGAACTTGCGGCAAAACTATGCGAAAAGCATAATGCAAAAGTTTTAATTTTTGGCGGAAACGATGAATCAACCCTGAAGTCGAGCATTGCAAGGGAATCAAACTTAAATTCGGTTATTGTTGTTGATACTGATAATCTTTCTCAAACTGCTGCAATAATGAAGTTTGCAAAAGTGTTTGTTTCAAATGATTCTAGTTTGATGCATGTGGCGGCGGCTCTTGAATTAAATGTCGTGGCAATTATTGGTCCAACGAACACAGACTATATTCACCCATGGATGACAGAATTCCGAATCGCCTCATTAAATCTTGAATGTTCACCGTGTTTTTTCCATTCACCAAAACCATTGAGCTGTAGCAGAACGGATATAAAATTCAAGTGTATTCACAATTTGGATGTTGATTCAGTTTATCAAAAAGTATTAGAATTTTTACAACAGACATTTTAAGATATAATCGCCGCCTTCTTCAACCTTATCAAAACATTTAACCAATTCTAATTTTCTGTTTTCTGCCTTAATTCTTTTTTCCATTTCAAAAACAATCGCTTTCCACATACTACCAATGCAAACAATAGGCTTTTCATCTATTAATTTTTTATTTGTCAATTCCCAAACAAGAGATAATTCGAGCATGGTTCCCGTCCCGCCTGGTAAAACAACAAAAGCATCGCCAAGCTCAACAAGATTCATCAATCGCTCACTTAACGAAGAACAATTAATTTGTTTTGATAAATATTGACTTGGTTTGGCATTAAAAATATCGACCAAAACTCCCACACGTTCAACCTCATATTCCGAAGCACCTTTTGATACTGCATCCATTATCCCTTGAAATCCACCCGAACAAACCGATATACCCGAACCTGCAAGAATTTTGCCTAATTTATATGCCTGTTCATATTCAACGTCTCCTTCTGAGGGAATTGAACTGCCAAAAACTGTAACAATCATTTTTTGCCTTTATTAAATTTATAATTATGCATAAACATAAAATATTTTTCGGAAGTACGAGCTAATTTTTTTAATTTATCAATGAATTTTTAATCAAATGAGGAATTTATGTTTTCAAAAGATTTTATCGAATTAGAGTCAAAATATGGCGCACACAACTATCATCCTCTTCCCGTTGTTCTTTCAAAAGGCGAAGGACCTTTTGTATGGGACGTTGAGGGGAAGAAATATTTTGATTTTCTTTCGGCTTATTCAGCTGTAAACCAAGGACACTGTCACCCAAAAATTATTTCTGCATTAATTGAGCAGGCTAAAACACTAACACTTACTTCACGTGCATTTTATAATGATAAGCTCGGACCTTATGAAAAATTTGCAACAGAATTTTTTGGCTATGATAAATTACTTCCTATGAATTCTGGTGCAGAAGCTGATGAAACCGCATTGAAATTAGCGCGACGATGGGGATACGATAAAAAAGGCGTTCCTGAAAATCAGGCAAAGATTATTGTCTGCGAAGGAAATTTTCATGGACGTACTATAACTATAATTTCGATGTCCACCGATCCTGATTCTTTTAAAGGCTACGGACCTTATACCCCGGGATTCGTTTTTATTCCGTACAATGATTTATCTGCTTTGGAAAAAGCATTAGAAGATAAAAATGTTGTTGGCTTTCTAGTTGAACCAATTCAAGGAGAAGCTGGCGTTGTTGTGCCCGACGAAGGTTATTTAAAAAATGCTTATGATCTTTGCAAATCAAAGAATGTTCTTTTCATTGCCGATGAAGTTCAAACAGGAATCGCACGTACAGGAAAATTGCTTGCGTGTGATCATGAAAATGTTAAACCCGATATTTTAATTTTAGGAAAAGCTCTATCCGGCGGTGTGATGCCTATTTCTGCAGTTCTCGCGAATGATGATATAATGCTTGTAATTAAGCCCGGCGAACACGGCTCTACTTTTGGTGGAAATCCACTCGCAGCGAATGTCGCCATGGCTGCACTCGCAGTTATTCGGGATGAAAAACTTGCTGAGAATGCTGAACGATTAGGAAAACTTTTCCGTGATGAATTAACTAACTTTAAACATCCAATGGTTGAACTTGTCAGAGGAAAAGGACTTCTTAACGCAATTGTTATCAAACCTACAAAAGGAAAAGAAGCGTGGGATGTTTGTCTTAGAATGGCTGAAAATGGACTTTTAGCAAAGCCTACTCATCAACATATAATCAGATTTGCACCTGCTCTTGTAATAAACGAACAACAACTTTTAGAAGCAATTGATATTATTAAAAAATCAATTAGTGAATTGCTTTAATAATGAAAGACTGCCCAATTGGGCAGTCTTTTAATGATGATGCCCCTGACAAATATTTTCATTTGCAATAATTAAGTCCCCCTTCAAGTATTTAATTACCGCTTCTTCGGCTATTTCCTCATTCGTTAAAATTGGTTCAATATTGTTAGCTTTCAAATCTTCAATTAACCTCAAACCACCATGATTAAAAATTAACGCATTGCAGTCTGAAAGCCCATTTATCAATGAACTATGACCATGAGTATGCACTTCATCATGATTATGTCCATGATTTTGCATGTGGTTTGTCCAATTATTTTCACGATATTCTTTTGCAATAATCTTATTCTCTTCGATGCTGAATATGCTAAATCCCTTACACCTTCCGATATGACCCGTCACATGAATTTTGTCATTACTTGCAACTGCTATTTTCATTTCACCTCCGTTTAATAAATTTATTGATTAATTTTTATTGCTTTCCCATTAAGAATTGCATCAGCAATTTTATTGTGCGCTTTTAAGATAATTCTTCCAAAAGTTGCTCGAGATATTTTCATTTTTACAGCTGCCTCTTCCTGAAACATTTCATTAAGATCTGCAAGTTTTATTGCTTCAATTTCATCCAGCTCAAGGACAACTTCGTGAAGCTGAAATAACGGAATCCCACGCGGCTTAAAATAGTAGCAATTTGGGTTGCACTTTATTTTTCTGTTTTTTTTGGGTCTTGGCATTTTAATTTTTTATTATGAGCATATGCTCATAATAAACTTAAACAAATGTTTGGGTAATTGCAAGAATAATCTCGGATTAATTTGTTTTATATATGGTAATTCTTCCTTTATCCTTTAGTCCTTCATCGCTGATAATTAATTCATTACCATAAATCACAACGCCCTCTGGCTTCGGATGTTTTTTTTCGTCTAATAGAAATGCATCAAGAATCCGGCTATTGCTGTCAATCTCAAGAATTGCTGGTTTTCCCTTTGCCGATAAAATATAATATGTCTTGGTGTTAGAATTTTTTGTAATCGCAGATGGATAAAAATTTTTAATTCCGTATTTGCTTTTCAAAACATTTAAAGAAATTTTTAAGTAAACTTTTTCATCGGTTTTCCCTTCATTAATGGAATATTTATAAACCACTCTGACTTTGTTTACTTCATCTGATTGACCTTCTTTGCAGGCAATCAACAATGAATTATTTTCAGAATCATAATATAAACCCTCATAATTATTGGCTTTTGACAATCCAGATTCTATTTCAACATAATGATATTTTCCGTTTTTAGTGGTGGCTTTCAATATTAATCCATCACTTCTCAGCAAATAAAAATCATCATTTACAACCACAATGTCTTCATAATCTCCTGGCAGAGCATTTTCATCAAGGAATATTTTATTAAGAATTTTTCCTAAATTAATGTCAATCTGAAAAATTATTCCCTGCTCATCATTAAGGCAATAAAAGTTTCCTTTTGAATCGGCGGTTATTCCCGATATTTCAACCAATTCATTTGGAAGTTTTATCTGTTGAATTTTTACTTTGTCTGAAAAGTAATTTTTTAGTTGGGCAATTGTTTGTAGCGGTAATGACAAGAAAAGACAAATTAATAAAAATTTGATTTTCATTTCAACAAGTTGAATTCCATGCCATCACGGGCAAACAACAAAGACGGATACTTTGAAGTGAGTTTGGCTTCAAGCTCTGTTAAAAATTCATCATTATGATCAGGATCGTGATGAGTGAGAACTAATTGTTTTGCACCGCATTTAATTGCAACTTCTATCGCATGTTCATAACTGCTGTGCCCCCAGCCTTTATGCGTGAGATATTCTTCCGGAGTAAACTGTGAGTCATGAATTAATAAATCAGTTCCTTTTGCAAGTTCAACCAAATTACTATCAATTCCATTCGCATGTTCGATGTCTGTGCAAAAAACAGCAGACTTTCCCTGAAAATCAATTCGATAGCTATAAGCTTTACCAGGATGATTATGTTGAATTGAATGAATGTCTATTGACTCCCGGTGCAGTTCTTCTTTATCAATTTTCATAAAGTGAAAAATAGCGCCCATGTTTCCCATCGGAACTGGAAAGTATTCCTGCTTCATTTGAAATGATAAAATTCGTTCAAGCTCAAGTGAACTTGCTTCTTTGCTTATTGCTGCAAATGTGATTTTAATATTTTTATCATACGCCGGCGCAAAAAAAGGAAAACCTTGAATATGATCCCAGTGAAAATGAGAAAATGCCATATAAATATGTTTACAGCTTTCACTCTCGCACTTCATTAAATCCTTACCGATATTTCTTATCCCGGTACCAGCATCTAATATGCCTATGAAGTTGTCAGTTTGTATTAATACTGAAGTAGTATTTCCGCCATACTTTTGAAAATTTGCATCACAAACAGGAATAGAGCCGCGAGTACCGTAAAGTTTTACTTTAAACATTTTCTTCTCACTGTTTTGACTAAAAATAAAAAATATATTTTAATTCTGCTATGATGAATAACATTTCAGCCTTGTTTTTCCATCAATTCTACAATCTTATTAAATTTACTTTTATACAAATTTTCAATTTTACTCAGCTGACTTTTATCAATCTGAATTTTTTCCGAAGTGTTTTGCAAAACCTGCTCTGGTGTTTTCATACCAGGAATGACGGTTGATATTTCTTTAAAAGCAAGAATGTAACTTAAACTCAGTGTCAATTTTGAAACGTTTTGAAATGGTTTTTCATTCATAATCTTTTCTATGGCTTCATTTATTTCTGAAATAATTTGCTTTGTCAATCTGAAACTTCTGTGGTCATCATTTGCAAATTTAATATCAGATGAAAACTTTCCCGACAATACACCGAATTGCAAAGGCATTCTTGCAATAATTCCATATCCGCTTTGACTTGCTTCAGGAAGCAGCGGCAATGCTTTTTGATTAATAATATTTAAGACAAGTTGAAATCCATTACCGATTTTGTTCTTCATAAAAAATTCAGCTTCGGGAAAAGGATTAAACGTGTTTAATGAAATTCCCCAATAACGGATTTTACCTTCGCTTTTTAATATCTCCATAGCTTCAGCACATTCACCATTTTCCATATGAGAAATTTTTGCTGAATGAAGTTGATAGTAATCAATACAATCTCTTTTTAATCTTTTTAAGCTTTCACTACAAGCCGATAAAATATGACGTTTTGAGTAATCAAGAAAAATTGAATTGTCGTTGGCAAGCCGATGTCCAACTTTTGTGGCAATGATAATATCTTTATTATTGCTAAATACTTTTCCAATCAATTCCTCCGAATGCCCCAAACCATAAAAATCTGCAGTATCAAAAAAATTCACTCCGCAATCAAATGCCTTTCGAAGAGCAGCAATTGAGTTTTCATCATTAACTTCGCCCCAGCCGATCGGAATATTCCCAGCCATAGAAGGTCCCCCAATGCCCCATGCACCAAATCCAATTTCACTTACTAATAATTCCGTGCTGCCAAATTTTCTGTAATTCATATTTTAATAAATTTTTGACATTCCATATTTACCACAGGAATACATCATAAGAATTGACGTCAGATCAATTAGTGCTTTTTTTTCATCCTCGGTAGGAATAATAAAATCATAAATATCTGTAATGAACTGCATGTTCTGCAAAATTTTTTTCAATTCTGCCTGCGTTGGTGAGCCGTGCCAGTTTGCCACCTGATTGACAAGTTTCTTTCCGTTTCTTCTCAGGAATTCTGAAAATGTCATAAAATTTACTGTCAGAGATGTTCTTGTTTTTGTTACTTGGCGTAAATCATTAAAGTATTCATCCCATTTGCTTGCAAGATCTTTGTTTTTGTCATACATCAGTTCGATTGCTTTTTCAATTGTAAATTTTGCGCGCGTAATCACTTTGAATTTTGGAATTATAGCATAGCCATCATAACTAATAATTCCTTCTGCAGGATCTTTGTATCTCCACTTTTTAATTAACTGTTTTGAATTCAATACTGCAATTACATCGTCGAGTTCACTATCAACAATTACATATTTTCCCTTGCTGTAATGAATAACAGTAAGCCAATGTTCCCAATTGTTTACGCTAAGAATACAGGGGATTCGTTTTTTAAGAAGTTGATTCAATGCACGTTTTGCATCAACCGGATTGCTCGATTGAAAATGCTTCATTCCACAATTATATCTTCGTGCGGCACGAGATAATCCAATTTCATCCGTACCCGCCCACCATGTACTTCCTGCTGTGATTCCTATTTCATCTTCATCTTTAAAAATACCAAGCATTACCAATGCATATTTTAATGCGAATGGACCGCACTGATACTTATTTGGTTGGGGATAAAAACTCATTTCCGAATTGCTCCAAAAGAATTAGCTAAAATAAAATAATAAAAGTTTTGATAAGCAAGACAATTTTTTTAATTTTGAAAAAAAATCTGGATTGTAATGAAAGTTCTTGTTGTTTATAATGATATTTTAGAAAAAGCAAACACTCAAAAACCTCAAATGAAGGCAGAAAAGCTGGATTTCGTCCCGCATTTTGAGATTGAAGAATATAATTCCAAAGATGAGTTTGAAAAAATTGCAACTCTTTTGCGAAAATCCGGATATGAGGTAAGCACTCTAAACATACAGGATAATATTAAAGTTTTTTTACGCGACATCGAAAAAAATCCGCCCGACGTAATTTTTAATTTAGTAGAATTGTATAAAGATTCACCCGCCCTCGAAATGAGTTTCTGTGGCTTTTTCGAGTTGCTCAATATTCCGTACACCGGAGCAGGTCCTATTTCGCTTGGCACTTGTCAGAACAAAATTTTAACTAAAGGATTATTGAATTCAAATAAAATATTGACTCCAAAATTTGCTTTTATTAATTCTCCAAAGAAAAATTATAATATTAATCTACAATTCCCAATGATTGTTAAGCCATCAAAAGAAGATGCAAGTGTTGGAATTGATGTCGATGCTGTAGTTGAAAATCAAGAACAATTAACCAAGCGGATTGATTATATTTTTAGTGAATTTCATCAACCCGTTTTGGTCGAAGAATTTATTGAGGGACGAGAATTAAATGTTGCTGTGGTTGGTGATAGAAGGCCAAAAGTTTTACCAATCAGCGAGATTGATTTTTCTACCATGCCTGATCATCTTCATAATTTTGTAAGCTATCAGGCAAAATGGGATCCTTATCATGAAGCTTATCACAAGACAATTCCCCTTTGTCCAGCACTTCTTCCAAGACGAATTGAATTGCAAGTAAATGAAACGGCTTTACGATGTTTTAATATTCTTGGCTTGAGAGATTATGCACGCATCGATATGCGTCTTTCGAAGGATAATAAAATTTATGTGTTAGAAGCAAATCCGAATCCTGATTTAACTGAAGATGCGGGTTTTATTCGTTCGATGAAAGCGGCACATTATTCCTACCGTAGAAGCCTTCAAATGATTGTTGAGTTCGCAATTAAAAGAGCAAATAAAAAGAAAGTCTCACAGAATGTATAAGTCTTTTAAGCCTTCTTATCTGAAAATTTCAAATGAGGATTTTCAAATAAGAATCACAAAACTAATGCAAATGCTTACCGATTGTAATATCTGTCCTCATGATTGCTCGGTTAACCGAAAAGATAATGAAGTTGGAAAATGCATTAGCGGTGCTCTTCCTATTGTTTCATCTTATACACTTCATTATGGCGAAGAGCCGGTTTTAAGCGGTCAATATGGTGCGGGGAATATTTTTTTTGGTAACTGTAATCTAAAATGTATTTATTGTCAAAATTTTGAAATCAGCCAAAACTGGAAAGCAGAAAAAGAAAATGAAATTAGTATAGAAAGACTTGTTGAGATAATGATGGAATTGCAGAATCAGAAAGCACATAATATTGGGCTTGTATCTCCAACTCATTTCACCCCGCAGATTCTTAGTGCAATTTATTTGGCTAAAAATTTAGGTTTGACTCTTCCTTTTATTTATAATACTAACGCTTATGATTCAATTGATGTATTGAAATTATTTGATAGCATTATTGATATTTATTTGCCTGATCTTAAGTATGGCGAAAATCCGATTGGGAAAAAACTTTCCAAAGCAACAGACTATTTTGATAAGGCTTCAGCAGCAATTACCGAAATGTTCAATCAGCTTGGAGATGAGCTTATTTATGAGAACGATGTTGTTGTGCGCGGATTAATAATTCGTCATCTTGTCCTGCCAAATGATTTAGCCGAATCCGAAAAGGTTTTTGAGTTCATCGCAAAAAAATTAAGCCCAAAGGTGCACATTTCAATTATGTCGCAATACTACCCAACCAATAAAGCAGGTAACGAAATCTTAATCAACCGCACAATTCGTGCATCGGAATATGAAAGAGTTCTGGATTTACTTGATAAATATAATTTAGAAAATGGATGGGCTCAGGAATTTGAGAGTCAGGAATATTACAGACCTGCATTCAACAACGATAGAATAAATCCTTTTGGAAATAAATAAAAAAGCCGTCATCAGACGGCTATCATAAAATCATTATCTAAAAAACAAATACCTTTCATCAACA
>Ga0172376_10005515_pt1 | contig 14102 bp, 12 predicted proteins | sample Lak35m_FD_121114 | JGI IMG/M metagenome (GOLD analysis project Ga0172376, IMG submission 121114) | Freshwater microbial communities from Kabuno Bay, South-Kivu, Congo - kab_092012_35m | ecosystem: Environmental > Aquatic > Freshwater > Lake | place: Democratic Republic of the Congo: South-Kivu...
AACTGAATTCTCAAATGATTGGAAAGATCTTCCTAAAGAAGTTTTTGATAGATTATATAGAGTTGTTGGAGTCAAAGGTTATCAAGCAAAAGAATTAGCTAAGAGATTAAAAGATATAACTATTCCTTGGGAATTATCAACCAAAGTATTCATGAATAAAACAGTAAAAAAATTCTATGATTTAACTCAAAAAACTTTTCCTAATTTTGATAAATTACCAGAAGATGCAAAAGGCGGATTAGTTAGTCTTGTATTTAATAGAGGAGCAGCATTAGAGGGCGATAGAAGGCGCGAGATGAAAGCTATAAGAGATATCATGGCAAGAGCCACAAATTTTGATGAAAACACTTTATCTCAAATTGCTGATCAGATAAGAAAGATGAAAAGAATATGGATTGGCGGCAGTATAGAAAAAGGCATGAGTCGCAGAAGAGATGCAGAAGCTAAAATTATAGAACAAGCTCTTTCTAATGTTATAATTAATCCTATTGATAATATAAAACAAACAGATAAAATCATAGGCAAAAAACTTAAATAGTGTAATTCTTTTTGTGAATAAATTTATATTACTTTTGCCGCTATTTTTATTAGTTTCTTGCTCTGAGCCAAATTATGAGAGCAGAGAATTACCATCAAAATATCCTGATACTCCCACAAGTGGAGCAGCATATGATGCTACAGAAGAATTATATAAAAAATGAATATAAAAATAGGCAAAGCAGCAAAAACCGTACTTTTACTTCACATGAATGGGGCAAATGGAAGTCAGAGTTTCGTAGATTCATCTATAAATAATTGTTCAGTAAGTGCTTTTGATAATGCACAAATAAGTACAGCACAATCAAAATTTGGAGGTGCTTCTGCAGTTTTTGATGATTCTGGGAGTTATTTAGAGATAGCAAGTCGGCCAGATTTTGGATTTGGAACAGGAGATTTTACCATAGAAATGTGGTTATACAAAAGCAGTCCTATTACATATTGGAACGGTTTTTTTGGAATAAACAGGTTTGATAATAATGGTATCCTAATACGACTTCAGCCTAACGGCGGAGCTAACGATGCTTTATATGTTGGGGGAAACTATTACAATTGGGATGCCCCAACTAATTTCCCTTTAAACCAGTGGAATCATTTTGCTTTAGTTAGACATAATGGGGTTATTGTTATTTATGTTAACGGCAATAGTGTATTCTCTGCAAATAATTCAAATAATTTAGGCTCTGTTGGAGAAGTTACTGTTGGAGCAAGTGCTCATTCTTTTGTTGAAGGGTTTGATGGCTATATAGATGAATTAAGAATAATTAAAGGGGCAGGGATATATACTTCTAATTTTACGCCTCCTACATCAGAATTTCCAAGCACAGCTTCATTAAGTATAACTAAAGGTGGAAGTGGTAAAACTAATCAAAAAAAATATATAGATCTTTTACCTTCCTCATCAAATCTTACTTTTCTTTTTGATCCAATTTTTTATAATAATATAAAAGAAGAATCAGGAACAGTTTTTTCTCGTGGAAGGATTTCGGATCCATTTTATTTAAGTCATTCAATTAGAGATTACCAATACAATAATATTGTTCCTCAATTATCAAATGTAGATGCACTTCAATATATAAAGGGTAAACCTTTAGGCACTAAAAAATCTGGTTTCAAGAATAACGTTTTTAGTTGGATAAAAGATATATCTTCAGATAATGATTTAGAAAATGGTAGAAATGACAAATCGATAGGTGGTGGGATGGCTTATGAAGATTTACGTGTGCCATTGTTAACTTTAACCAAACCTGGAAATACAGATCTTTTTTCTAATTCTACAACTTCTACTTTCATATTTTTTATTAGATTGCAAAATCCAATAACTCATAAAAATCCAAATAACCCAGAATTTTTAGTTAGAGAAAAAAGAGGATTTTTTACAAAAATAGGTAATCTTGAAATTGGATATAGATCTCCTTACTATAATATAGTGGGTGAACCAAGTTATAAAAGTGTATTTAATAATTTTAGTTTTGTTTTTAATTTTGGTAGCGGCTCATATATTGAAATCCATAACAGTACATTTATGACTGATTTTAAATTTAATTTTAATCAAATGTATTGTATAGCTATAGTAAAAAATAATTTTGAAATGAAATTTTATATTAATGGAGAATTACAAAATATGGCTTATTTAAAATTTAATCCATTAACAAATAATCCTCATTGCGGGTTAGGTGGTAGACCTAGAAGACTGTTTAGATCTCGTAAAAGTGATGCGCCAGTTGGTCCAGGATTTAAAAAAACAGATGGATCTGTTTATAATCCAACTAATATAGGTGGACTTACTCCAATATCAACTAATCATTCTATAAATTGTGCATTTGGAGGATCTAACATAATTCATGGTAAATCTAATCTGTCTCGATATTCGCATAACTTTGGAGTAAAAAGATCAAAAAGATATTTAAATAATTTAGATATTGGTGTAAATATAGCGTATAGCATAGCTCTTTCACAATCTCAGATAAATCAAATATATGAAAATTTTAGATCTCGTTATTAAAATTTGTTCTTGCAACCAGGAAGGTGAGTGCTCGAGACGTGGTAAAAAAAGATTAGCATAATGTTCTATTCGTTATGCTAATTTTAATTTGTTTTAATTATTTCTTTAGTGTATATTATATAAATGAGCATAGATAATCCCGATAACTTCGGCTTTGAACTTATTAAAGCTGCTAGACCTGGTCCAAAATCAGGAGCTCAAACACCAGCAAAACCAGGTGAAAGACGTAAAGGCTCTTCTAAAAATAAACCAGGCAGCGCAGGTTCAAAAAGTGATAAAGCTATTGAATTTTCAAGGAAAATTATTGAAGCTCTTAAAAATAAAGTAAAAGAACACAATAGTAAAAACAAAAAGAAAGTTACTCTTGGTCAATTAAAGAAAGTATTTCGCAGAGGCGCTGGTGCATTTTCCTCTTCTCATAGACCAGGAGTCTCAAGAACTGCTTGGGGATTAGCCCGCGTGAACATGTTTCTGAAAATGGTAAGAGGCGGAAAAGTAAAAGATTCTTATAGAAAAGCAGATAGCGATATATCAAAAGCTTCAACTAATAATTATATTATAGAAGCTAATTTAGATCCAGATGATGAAGATTTTAATCAAGCAGAAATAGATATTAAAGAATATAATTTAAATGATTTCGATTTTACTAATGCTGATGAACTTTATCTAGATGATGAAGACGAAGGTTTTCAATTTACTTTTGAGGTATAATTATGGAATTTAAATATAATACAACTTTTGCTAATATTCATATTAAGCCAGTAGTTAGCGAAGAAAAAGATAAATATTTATCTCTTGCTTCTATAGCTAATTTAAAGAAATTTTTACCAGATATTGATACTGATAAAAATATAGATTTACTACCAATAGCATTTGATGCTTGTGTTGTGAATAGAGTTAATAAAAATGGTGATGTTATTAATTCTGCTACAGCAGCAGAGATGGTCAAAAATTTTATTAATAAACCAATTAATATTGAACATGATCGCTCAAGAGTTGTAGGATGCATTTTGACAGCAAGCTTTAGTAAATTTGGCACAAATGAATCTTTAGCAGAAGTGAAAGACTTAAAAGAGCCATTTTATATTACTCTTGGTGGCGTAATGTGGAAGATAATTAATCCTCAACTTGCTAATCTTATAGAAGAGAGCAATGATCCATCTAGTGAAAATTACATGAAAGTTAGTGCTTCATGGGAATTGGGTTTTAGTGAATATGATTTAGTTTTACTTGATAAAAATAATAAGAATATAGAAGATGGTAAATTTGTAACAGATGAAAAAGAAAAAGATAGATTAAGTAAAAATTTAAAAGCTTTTGGCGGAAGTGGAAAAATTGATAATAATACATATATTTATAGGCAAGTTATTGGCGAAGTTATCCCATTAGGAATAGGCTTAACCTCTAATCCAGCCGCAGATGTCCAAGGCGTAGCGGCCAAGGATAATGATAAAGTAGCTATAATAGATTTTAAGCCCAAAGAGGAAGAAGAAGCCTCCGTGGACAACCAAGAAAATAGTATTTCACAAAATGCTGAAAATACTGTAAAACAAGAAGGAGCTATAATAAATAGAATAATTATGAAAATAGAAAATATTAATCAAATCACAGATGAACTTTTGAAGCAAGTAACTGCTTCTAGCGTAACCGATTTTATTCAAGAAGAGCTTAAAAAGGCTTCCGAAGCTTTTGTAGCCGAAAAGAACGAAAAAGATACAGCTATCAAAGCCGCTCAAGAAAAATACGAAACACTTTCTGCTGAAGGTGAAAAAGTAAAAGAAGAACTAGAAAAACTAAAAGCTACTCTTGCTAAGATGGAAGAAGAAAAACTCGCCAAGGCAAAAGAAGAAGCTTTTAATGTTCGTATGGCTTCCTTTGACGAAGAATTCGATCTATCTGACGAAGATCGTCAAGTTCTCGCAACAGACATTAAAGATTTAGACGAAGAAGCTTTCGCTGCCTACAAAAAGAAAATGGCAGTTCTCATGAAAGAGAAAAACAAGAAAGCTAAAGAAGAAGCTATGAAGGCTAAAGCCGCTTCCACAGAGGAAGTCAAAGCCTCCACAGCACCAGAAGTTTCTGCAACCTAAGTTGTAGATGAAGTTATTGATAATGCTAAATTAGAAAAAACTTCAATTCCAAATTCAACAACAACCGCTGAAGTTTCGCTACGTGAAAGATATAGCAAAGCTTTTGGTCTAGAAGGATTTGATATTAAATAAATAAGGAGAAATATATATGGCACATTCACTAAAACCATTCAGAGACTACAGCGAACATGATGTAGTCAATCTATTTGCCGTTGAAGCTAACCAAGATGCCGATGGCGTTATCGCCTCTGCAGGAACAGTAGTTAAGGTTGCTGGCAACGGTTTTCGCCCAGTCATCGCAGGACTTGGTGGCACAGGTTTCCTCGGCGCAATTCCAGTTGATTTAGCTGGTAACGTCGGAGCAACTTACGTCAACACAGTATCTGACCGCTTTGCTGTAGCAGCAAAAGTCACATCTTGCGCTTCTGGCGAATTACCACTTGGTATTACTCTAACTAGTACCCAAGAACTAGACGAAAATGGTGAAAAACTAATTTATAACCCACGCAAAGCCGCCGAAAAGGGCGTAGTTGTTAGTGGTCAAGCAGTTCCAGTTCTCACAAGAGGAATTGTAACTTATAGTGGTTCACTCATCAGTAATTCAGCAGTAGCTGGCGCTGGAGTTTATCTAAGCCCAACCGCTGGAGAGCTAAGTACAATCGCTGGTAATCAAACCAGAGTTGGTACACTACTCGGTTCTGTTGTTAATAACACAGCCGTAATCAAGCTTAGCTTCTAAGCTATAAGGAGATTATAAAAAAATGAAAATCAAACTAAAAAATACACCAGAACAAATCGAGCTTGTAAAAGCTATGGGCAGCAGAGATGTTGCAGTAGCTCGTGAAGCTTCTGAGGCTTTTGCCGCTTTCATTGGACCAGTCGTAAGTAAGGTTCTAATGCAAGCTGGTACAGCCAGTGCAATCTACACTGACGCCCCTTACGATGAAGATGACAATCCCAGCATCCCTCTAGATCTTTTCCATGATCAAAATCAAGATCATGTAACAGTTTGGAGCCAAAATGTTGCTGGTGGTCTACCATCTTCTACAGTAGAAGGTTTCAATGAACTCAAGGTTTCAACTTACCGCTTAGACAGCGCAGTTAGCTTCCTAAAACGCTATGCTCGCCGTGGTCGTTTAGACGTAGTAAGTAAAGCCGTTGAGCGTATGACAAATGAAGTTCTTGTTAAACAAGAGCGTAATGCTTGGGCAGTAGTTCTAAAGGCTTTAGCTGAAGCCAGAACAGCAGCCGTAGGCTCAAATCTAGGCGTAGCAGGTGGACATATCCTCGGCGCAGGTACAGCTGGTACATTCGTACTAAATGACCTAAATAAGCTAATGACTCTAGTAAAAAGACTAAACACGTCTTATGCTGGAGGAACAACCGTTGATACATATGGCCTTACAGATCTATTTGTAAGCCCAGAAATCAAAGGAAATATGCGCTCCCTCGCTTACAATCCTCTCACTGGCGAGAATCTTCCTGATTCAGTCCGTGAAGGAATCTATCGCGGTGGCGACAGCGAATTCTACGGTGTATCCGTACATGAACTCGTTGAGCTAGGCGTAGGTCAAAAATACAGCGTTTTATTTAACGCTTATATTGGCAATACCCTCGGCGCTAATTGGAGCGTTAATACCAAACAAATTGCTATCGGATTGGATTTAAGCAAAGAAGCTTTCATCCGCCCAGTAGCTCGTAATTCTGAAACAGGTGGAACATTCTCTGTTCTTCCAGACGACCAATTCGTAGCCCGTTCTGAAAAGACAGGCTTCTATGGCAATCTAGAAGAGGGCAGAGTATGCGTTGATGCCCGTTCTATAGTTGGACTAGTAGTCTAATTAACTAAAAGTTATAGAAAGGCCCAGCGATTATTCGTTGGGCCTTTTTATTTTATATATTAAAATTTAGAAATAAAGCATAATAAACCTTATAATATAATGAGGAGAATTTAATGAAGAAAAAAAATAACTTAAGCAGTTTGTCTCAAACACATGGAAAATTAGAAGAAAATACATATAAAACTTTAGACCAAATTTGGGGAGATGATGGATCTTCTAGATATAAGCAAACCACAGCTGATGAATATTTAAATTTTATTTCTGACATGAATAAGAGCGATTTGCAAGCGCATGCAAATAAACTTGGGCTTATGCCAGTAGATAATAGAGAATTGCTTACAAAACGGTTAATGGCAGAGTATAAAAAGTTCATGTCTAACTATAATACTCCAGCAAAAATAGAAAATGAAGTAAAAGTCTCGAAAGAAGTAAAAAGTATTCTATCCGAAGGAAAATAATAAAAAAGTTTCTTTTTTGGTGTAATCAAAGTATCGAAGAAAATACAAAATGATGAGAACATCTGGACAATATTATCTACCAATACTAACTGCAGACCCCATAAATCCCCAGATAATTGAATCCACCGACATCGGATTGCTTTTACTAAAAGATTGTTTTAATAGGGATAATCTTTATGTTTCTGGTCTTGGTGGAAAAAGTCTTTTGATTGGACCAAATTTTATTTGGTCGAACAATAGACTAAATGCTATCGAATATTCTTCTCCAGGTCGAGACCCGATTACAGGAGTTTATAGTTGCCCAACTGGAGCAATAATTTTATCTGAAGATAGTTTTATTAGCGGAACAAGCTATTCTACAATTTTCGGAGGATTTAGAAATTTAATTACAAGATCGAAACCTTATGCAAGTGGGGAAATTCCAGATACAACTAATTCAATTTTTAATTGTATTTATTCTCAAGCCTATGATTCGGATCATTCAAGTTTATATAATTGTTACAACTCAATGCTTTTAAGCACAACTGGAACAGTTATTATAAACTCTTCTGGTAGTACAATAGATAAAGGCAATGTAAACTCTGTTCTAATTAATGCTACCAATAAGTTTATTGAGGGCGGAAGACAAGGCGTAGTTCTTATTGCCGATGGCGAAGAAACTCAGCAACTATTTAGTGATTCTAGAACATTAAACTTATTATTTGCAAATGGAATAAGAATGTATCCAAGGATTAATATTTCTACTGATCCATCTTATGATTACATCAATGTTAAGGACTCTTTAGATCAAAGAGTTTGGAGCTCTGGTTTATATCATGTCGTCATGTCTGGGAATAGCGGTAGCTTTGATGGTCCAGGGCTTATTCGTGAGTGGGATATAAGTCATTTCTATACCGTCCCAAATAAATACTCTGATCTCACCATTGGTACAGCAAATTATTCTCCGCTTTATTATGATGTTACTGGTATGTCTCCAATGTGGGGCAATAACACAGCATTTCGTCATTTAACAGAAAACGTACTGGTTGGCCATAATAATCGTGGTAAAAATAAATCTTTAATTTTTGGTATTGATAATGAAGTGGTTTCTCAAGCTACAGAGCGCGCAGAGTTATCTATTTTAAATAAAGAAGCATTTCTTAACCCAGCAGATAAAAACGTCTGCGTTATTGGATTTAAGAATTATGTAACTGGATCTGATTCTTTTATTTTTGGGCAAGGGAACTTGATTCTAGGGGGTCTTAATAATAATATCGTAATTGGAGTTAGAAATGCTCTATTACAAGAGTCTGGCTCGTTTTCAGTTCGAGGCGATGGGCGGATAGCAATGGACGCTGTCACAGAATGCGCTCCTCAAGCTAGGGAGACTGTATATTTAGGATTTAATAACATAGAAAATATCGGATCAAAGAGCGTTTTAATTGGACGTTATAATAACACTGCGCTTAGAAATTCAGCCTTAATTGGGGATAATAATCTAGTTTCTGGGGCATTTAATAATATTTTTGGTAGCAAAAACCTAGTTCAACTAGGAGAAAATTGTCTTTTTGGAATGAACAACCAAATCTTGGGGGTTCAAAATTTAGTTCTAGGACAAAATAATAACTTACAAAGTTATGCTTATGGTCTCTTGACTGGGCGTCAAAATAATTTTGCTGAATGGAATATAGTAATTGGTAATCACAACGAAACCCTATGCTCTTCAAGCACCGTAATCGGGCAAAACAATAATCTAGTCTCCGCGGAGTCTACAGGGACTAATCAACAGCTTGTATTATTAAAACATCCTATCAAAAATTTTGTTCTAGGAGATAATAATAGCGTTGATGGCGAAGATAATTATGTTGCTGGATCAGAGTCTTGGCTTCAAGCTACGGGCGCCGTCATATTAGGCAAATCTCAAACCTCAGACAATAGTAATAATACGGTCCTAATTGGAAACACAAATCAAGCTTATAATGCAAATAATGCTGTAATTTTAGGAAGAAATAATAGAGCATTAAAGAGCAATTCTTTGGTTCTTGGAGAAAACGGGAGATCTATCAACTCTAATGAAGTAGTTATCGCTTCTGGACCATTCTATAATAAATCAATAGCACAAAGCACGCAGCTCGCCTGGAAGGGTGTCACAACTGGAAACTATTTAAAATCTATTTATTTAGATGGAAAAGAAATAAATGTTAATGCCGAGCAACTAGACGGCATGGCGATTGTTCAAACTGGTTCTCTATTAAATGGAAGATTAAATTTACTCGCTGCAAGTGATAGGTATAGCCAAAATGGTAAGCTCGCAGCAAGAACTTACAATGTAACTCTTCAAAATAGAAACAATGCTGTACAAATAAATAATTTCTCGCTTGCAAATTCGTATAATACAGCTGGCGCTGAGTCTTGGGGCATAGGATTGACTGGATATGGTCCAACAGGCTTAGTTATGGTAGTATCTGGTACAGCAAATGATAATATTTATTGGCATGTTGTTGGAGAATTTAATCAAATCAACCCCCAAGTATTTACTTCTGGGTTTGAGCGTTTCGTTGATGTCCCACAGGGCGCTGGTATTGATGGGACATTATCTTTCAATAAATTAGTCACAGTATAATTACATATATATTATTTTTAATATAGTGTAATTTATTTTATGGCAACCTCATATAATGTAAATGTAATACAAGGCGATCATCTTCAATTAACTTTAGCTGTAAAAGACTCTAATAATAATTCTATTAATCTTAGCGGATATGATGTAAGAGGCGTAGTAAAATATAGCTATGGATATACAGGAAACTCTGGGATTTTATTAGATTTAAATCCAAAAATTAATAGTGGAGTTTATGGAGAAAGTTATATTTCTGGACTAATAAATATAAATGTTTCCTCTTATGAAACAGCTGGTATTCCTGCTGGAATTTTTGTATATGATATAGAAAGATTTCCAAAGAATATATCAACTGGAAATTCAATAAAGCTTATTAGAGGAAAATTCATCGTTAGTCCAGAAGTTACAGCCTTTTAATTTTATGTCAGAAATAGTCGTAGATGTAATTTTGCCTGGGGCAACAACGACAGAAGTAACTTCTCCGTCTATAGACCAAACTGCAAACATATATATACCTGGTCCACAAGGTCCAGTTGGACCAGAGGGGCCATTAAATCAATTCAAGGTTATTACTGGCGAAAATCAGATAAACTTAACTCCTACAGGATTGGAAACATTAAATTTTATTGCTTCGACTGGTGTATCTTTAACTTTAGATTCAAATTTAAATCCATATAAATCAATTAAAATTGATGCAGTACCACTTAGCGGATATTTAGAGAAAGAAAATATATTAGGGTACAAAGCAAATTTAAGCGCTGGCGGAGATAATTATTATGTTCAATATCCTAATGTTTTAGAGAATAACCCAAGATCAGTTGTATGTACTTTCCAAAACGCAGTAGATGATATGGCTTATTATTTTAATTTAGGAACAATTGATCCTACTGGGTTTTATATTAATTTTAGTGATATTCTATTAAATAATGGATATTATTTAAATATTCAAGTAAAAAAATAAAATATATGGTGTAATATTTAAAGAAGAAGGAAAATATAATATATGATTAGCGCTTTCAAACATATTCGTCTTAGTGGTTATAATTTAACTCCAGTCCAAGGTACAGATTACAACAATCAGACTGTTCTTAGACTTGGGCTTGGTAATACTGGCATAGCATATTATCATGAATTAACTGGAATTAGTGGTTATTTAAACGATCTTATCACTACTGCTAATGCTGACGTAAGTAGTTTAAATAATTTACAGGGCGCAGTAAAAATTACTGGCGCTAATGGCGTTTCTGTATTAGTTGATCCAATTACAAGTGAAATAACTGTTAGCGGAGATAGCCAATCAGTATCTAATATAATCGATGGCCTAAGTGGTCAATTAAATATATCTGGTCAAAATTTATATAGTTATATTTCTAGTTTAAGCGGCGAACTTGATCAAACACAAATAGACTTGGCGAATACTGGTTCGACTCTTTATTCTCACGTTACTTCTTTAAGTGGTGAGCTCGACCAAACGCAAATAGATTTAGCTAATACTGGAAGCGCATTATATACTTATACCTCTGATCTTAGCGGTGCTGCTGATGCAAAATTCGTTAAGAGATCTAGCCAACAAGTATTCACAACATCTTTAACCCCAGGAACAGATGCATATGCAATATATTATCCAGTAGCATTTACAACTACCCCAAAAGTTCAATCAACATTAGAAGTAGCTGGAGATGTAATGTATAATTTAAGCATGAAAGACATTGGTGCAGCTGGCTATACAGGTTTATTGTCTGATGATTTAGCAGAAGCTGGCGCAAAGATACATACATTTGCTAGCGTACAATTAAATCCAAATATTGCTGATTAATTCTTGTGTAATTCATAGTAGAATAATAGAATAAAATTATTCTTTTATTCTTTAGTCTATCGTAAGATAGCAATTTAGCGAAAGCTAATAGAAAGAAAAGGAATATGGCGCAAACATTTAAGAGTAAGACTCTTATAAGTCGTACAGGAATATTTTCCCACGAAGTTGCTGCCCCAAATCTAGTATATAATACTGGAAACCAAATAATTTCTGGAAACAAAACTTTTGTTAATAATATAGAAGTTCAAGGCACAGGAATATTTAATGCTATAGATTTAAATAATATAGATAATCTTGCGCTTTCTGGAATTGATATTAGTATAACTGGTTCTACTGTAAATGTATATGGTAATATATTAATATCTGGAAATCCAGTTCTTACAGGTGTAGATCTTAGTTCTTACGCCACTATAACAAATCTTGCTTCGACTGGAAGTACGCTTACGATAAATTTAGCTTCGACTGGTAGTACGTTAGATAGCAAGATAAACGCTCTTAGCGGCTCTTTAAACTCTTCTGGCATTTCTTTAACTAATACGATCAATTCATTAAGCGGATCGTTAAATTCCACAGGCATTAATTTATTTACTAGAATAAATAATTTAAGTGGATACATAAATTCAACATCAAGCAATATTGTATTTATTACTGGCAATCAAAATATCGGCGGAAATAAAACATTCACAGGAATAACAACTTTTTCTGATGCTGGTTCTTTCCATACCATACAAATAACTAATAAAAAACTATCATCTTATTCTTTTAATTCGACTAATTTTATTTTTGAAGATAATTATTTAAATTTTGCTAATAGTTCAAGTAACTTAATAGGAATTTTACCTAGCGGCATAGTTTCTGGAATTAATTACTATGCTAAAAATCTTAATTCTGGAATATTGCTTATATCAGGATCTGGAGAAAGAACTATAGACGGATTTCCTACTTTGAATCTTTATAAAAATGAAAGCGTTCAATTAGTGGGTGTAAATAATCCTGGTTACACTGGTTGGATAACAATTAGTGCTGACGGAGGAATAAGTTAAAATGGCTGATATATTAAATAAATTAAATAGCGCCAATTATATTACTGTTAAAGTAACAGATAACGCTATAGTTAATGGTAATAATCTTCTAGCAGCTTATTCTCTTGCAAAAAGCACAAATCCAAATGGAACAGTAAAAAGCGCAACTAATAGACTTGATATTATTTTACCAGTTGCTATATATGATCTTGGAACTCAAAGTTTAACTTTAGACACTGAATTTATAGATATAGTTGGTTCGACAACTGATAGAAACAATCATTATATAAAAAGCAATGTTGGTGTTGATGATTTTGGGGTAGTAATACAAACTGCTAATAATGTTAAATTAATTAATCTAACAATAGAAAATACTAATACTACATATTCAAATAATTTTCCTGATAGCAGTTCTCCTGCTGCTTATTTTCCAGGTGGCAATTTACCTCTTACTTACGTAGAAAATGTAAAGTTTTTATCTACTAATACTTTTAGTATGAGAATTATGGTTGATTATCGTGGAACTTTTACAAATTGCACTGGTGGAAACCTTTCATTTGGTGGTGGTACTAATAATGGTGGAACATTAAGTGGAACTTTTACTGGTTGCACTGGTGGAGACTATTCATTTGGTGGTGGTGCTAGTGGTACTGGTGGAACTCTAGAGGGAACTTTCCAAGGTTGCACTGGTGGAGACTATTCATTTGGTGGTGGTGGTTTTGATGGTGGAACATTAAGTGGAACTTTTGCTGATTGCACTGGTGGAGAGCTTTCATTTGGTGGTGGTGGTTTTGTTGGTGGAACTCTTAGTGGAACTTTTCAAGGTTGCACTGGTGGAGACTATTCATTTGGTGGTGCACTTGGTGATGGTGGAAATCTTACCTCAACATCAAAGTTTACAAATTGCACTGGTGGAGACTATTCATTTGGTGGTGGTGGTTTTATTGGTGGAACTCTTAGTGGAACTTTTATAAATTGCACTGGTGGGAGCTTTTCATTTGGTGGTGGTGGTAATAGTGCTGGTGGAAATCTTACTTTAACATCAAAGTTTACAAATTGCACTGGTGGGAGCTTTTCATTTGGTGGTGGTTTTACTGGTGGAACATTAAGTGGAACTTTTACTGATTGCACTGGTGGAACTTCTTCATTTGGTGGTGCTAGTGGTACTGGTGGAACTCTAGGTGGAACTTTTACTGGTTGCACCGGTCAAAATGCTTCATTTGGTGGTGGTGGTAATGGTGGAACATTAAGTGGAACTTTTGCTGATTGCACTGGTGGGAGCTTTTCATTTGGTGGTGGTGCTAGTGGTACTGGTGGAACTCTAGGTGGAACTTTCCAAGATTGCAAAGGAGGACCAGGTTCTTTCGGTAATTTATAAGGAAAAAATATGCCAACTCAAATTTTTCATTTTTCAAATACGGGCATATCAAGCGGCCAAAGATTTTATCTCAAAGATGAAGTTTCTGGAATATTTTTAAATAATTTAAATATAAATAGTAATTTCCCTATAGTCGCTTCTAATCTTGTTTATAATACTGGCAATCAAAATATCGGCGGAAATAAAACATTCACAGGAATAACAACTTTTTCTGGTCAAGAAGTTAATCTTGTAGATACCGCTTTAAATCTCAGCGGTATAGGAGATATGACATTTTCTAGTACAAATATTAATTTTATTAATTCTCCAGTATTTATAAGTGGCACAAATCTAAGGGTTAGTGGTGATATATATGG
>Ga0172376_10005521_pt1 | contig 14093 bp, 11 predicted proteins | sample Lak35m_FD_121114 | JGI IMG/M metagenome (GOLD analysis project Ga0172376, IMG submission 121114) | Freshwater microbial communities from Kabuno Bay, South-Kivu, Congo - kab_092012_35m | ecosystem: Environmental > Aquatic > Freshwater > Lake | place: Democratic Republic of the Congo: South-Kivu...
CATGGGCGGCGTGCGGCTTGGTGCGGGTGGGCGTTCAAACCTTTCCTGGGATGATGCGGCAGCGATTGCGCGTGAGATTCCGGAAGTGCAGGTGGCAGCCGGTTCCATTCGCCAGACCTTCCAAGTTGTGGCCGGCAATCAGAACTGGTCCACCACCGTATTGGCGACCGAACCTGATTATTTCATCGCCCATGAATGGGTCGCCGATAGCGGGCGCTTGTTTTCTCCTGAGGAAGCGGCCAGCGGGCGCAAGGTTGTGATCCTGGGTGCGACTGTGGCGGAGATGCTCTTCGCCGAAGAAGATCCCGTTGGGCGTGAAATTCGCATTCGCCAAACGCCTTTTGAGGTGATTGGCGTCATGGCGCGCAAGGGCCAGAATCCGATGGGGCAGGATCAGGATGACACGGTTTTTGTGCCCTATTGGACGGCGCGGCGCAGCGTGATGGGCGCATCGCGCGCCAATGCGCGCCAGGTCGGCGTGATTTCCGTGAAGGTGCATGAAGGTGAGGATATGGCGGCAGCCGAGGACGCCATTCGTGCCCTGATGCGCCAGCGCCATCGCGTTGCCGCCAATGAATCGGATAGTGTTTCCATCCGTAATCTTTCCGATATTCAGGCGACGCGTGATGCCTCGGCACGCACGCTCTCGGCCTTGCTTGCTTCTGTTGCGGCAGTGTCGCTGCTGGTGGGCGGCATTGGCGTGATGAATATCATGTTGGTGAGCGTGACTGAGCGCACGCGCGAAATTGGCCTCAGGCTTGCCATCGGGGCGCGACGACGCGATGTGCTGGCGCAATTCCTGTTGGAAGCGGTGATGCTGGCACTATTGGGCGGCGCGGCTGGCGTGCTGGCGGGCATGGCGCTGTCGCATATTCTGGCCGATGTGGCCGGCTGGCCGGTGCTGGTCCGGGCCGATGCGGTCCTGATTGCCGTTGGCGTTTCAGCGCTGACCGGCCTGTTCTTTGGCTTCTGGCCAGCGCGCCGCGCCGCGCATTTGGACCCGATAACGGCACTACGGCACGAATAACCCCCTTCCGTTCCGGCGCGGCGCGCGGCAGGATCAGGCAGAAGCCAATCAAGGGGAAAGCCATGTCCAAAATCATCATCACCTGCGCCGTGACGGGTGCGATCCACACGCCTTCCATGTCGGATTACCTGCCGATCACGCCGAAGGAAATTGCGGAACAATCCATCGCGGCCGCGGAAGCCGGCGCTTCCATCATCCATTTGCATGCGCGCGATCCTGAAAACGGTCAGCCGACACCGGACCCGAAAGTGTTCATGCAATTCCTGCCCGTTATAAAGCAATCCACTGACGCGGTGATCAATATCACCACCGGCGGTGGGCTAGGCATGACGCTGGATGAAAGGCTGGCGGCACCTTTGCTGGCGAAGCCTGAAATGTGCAGCCTGAATATGGGTTCGATGAATTTCAACATTGCGCCATCGGCAGCGCGCGTGAAGAAGTTCAAATATGATTGGGAAAAGCCCTATCTGGAAGGCACGACCAATTACATCTTCCGCAATACCTTCCAGGATATCGAACAGGTCGTGGAACGGCTTGGCAAGGCGCATGGGACGCGCTTTGAATTCGAATGTTACGATGTCGGGCATTTGTACAATCTGGCCCATATGCTTGACCGCAAGATTGTTGAGCCTCCGCTGTTTACCCAAACCATTTTCGGCATTCTGGGTGGCATTGGTGCGGAACCGCGCAATCTGATGTTCATGAAGGAAACGGCGGATCGGCTTTTCGGCAAGGATTATGTCTGGTCCGTACTGGCGGCAGGGCGCACCCAGATGCCCTTCACCACCATGGCCGGGATGTTGGGTGGCAATGTGCGCGTTGGGCTGGAAGATAGCCTCTGGCTCGGCAAGGGCGTTCAGGCGAAATCCAATGCCGAACAGGTCGCGAAAATCCGCCGCATTCTGGAAGAACTCAGCCTGGAAATCGCGACACCGGCGGAAGCGCGCGAAATGCTGAAGCTCAAGGGTGGTGACCTGGTTGGTTTCTGAAGCGCGCCACAAGACAAAGGGGAGGGCCGCGCCATGGCCGAGAAATACACCGTCGCCGATCTGGTCGCGGAATTCCTGCCGCAGGTGGGTGTTACCACCGTCTTTGGCATTGTGTCCGTGCATAATATTCCGATGCTGGATGCGATCGGCCAGCGCAATCGCCTGCGTTATGTGAAGGCGCGTGGTGAGATGGGTGGCGCGCATATGGCCGATGCCTATGCGCGCGTCACCGGCCATTTGGGCGTGATTTTCACCAGCACGGGCCCCGGCATGGCCAATGCCATTCCGGGCCTGGTGGAAGCGCGTTTTGCCGGCAGCCCGGTGCTGCATATCACTGGGCAGACCGCAATGCGTTTCATTGATCGTGATGTTGGCACGGTGCATGACGTGCCGGGGCAGACGCAGGCGCTGGCGGCGGTGTGCAAGGCGGCCTATCGCGTGCGCAGCGCCAATGAGGCGTTTGGCGTTTTGGTGCGCGCGACGGCGGAAGCGCTCTCCGCGCCGCGCGGCCCGGTTTCGGTTGAAATTCCGATTGATTTGCAACGCACGCCCATCCCTCGGCCTGCGGGGCTGGATGCGCTGGTGCTGCCCATCACCGCGCCCTTGCCGCCCAATACAGCAGAATTGGATGAGGCTGTGGCGATCCTCTCCAAGGCCAAACGCCCGATGTTGTGGCTTGGCAATGGCGCGAAGCAGGCGGGCGCGGAAGCGGCGCGGCTGATGGCGCTTGGCTTTGGGGCTGTCTCTTCCTGGAATGGTCGCGGCATTATTCCGGAAGATCATCCCATGACGCTCGGTGCGCTGCACGGCAATGGATCGCCGCGCGTGCAGGAATTTTATGGCTCGGTGGATGCCATGCTGGTCGTGGGATCACGGCTGCGCGGGCATGAGACGATGGATTTCAACATGAAGCTGCCACAAACGCTGATCCGGGTGGATGGCGACGCGGCGGCCAATGGGCGCGGCTATGCTTCCTCGCTGTTCCTGCATGGTGATGCGGCTTTGACCATGGCGGCACTCGCGGATCGGCTCGCGGGAAAGATGGCGGTTGATCCGGGTTTCGCGGCTGATTTCGCCGCGCTCAAATCCCGTGCCGGTCAGGAATATCGCGAAACGCTTGGCCCTTATCAGGGGTTTCCGGATGCGGTGCGCGCCGCGCTGCCGCGTGATGGCGTATGGGTGCGTGATATCACCATTTCAAACTCCACCTGGGGCAATCGCATTTTCCCGATTTACGACCCGCGCAATGCGATGCATCCGGTGGGGGCGGCGATTGGGCCTGGCCTCGCGCTTGGTATCGGCGCCGCGCTTGGCGCTGGTGGGCGCAAGACCATCACCATGGTGGGCGATGGCGGTTTCGCGCTCGGCATGAATGAGCTTTGGGCCGCGACACAGGAAAAAGCCGAATTGGTCACCATGGTCATGAATGATCGCGGCTATGGAGTGATTCGTCACATCCAGGATGCGCTCGCTGATGGGCGCCTGTTTGGTGATGATGTACTGAATCCGAATCTGGAAGGCTTGGCTGCCTTGGCCGGCATGCCCTACTTCCGTATCAGCAAGGCCGAGGAAGTGACCGATGTGCTGAAAAAGGCGCTCGCGGTTTCTGGCCCTGCGCTGGTGGAGGTTGACATGATCGCGATCGGCCCATTCCCGCCCTATGCGCCCTTCAACACCATGGGCAAGCATGCGGAACGTGCGGCGCGTTGATGATGAAACAAGCGCAGATCATTTCGCATCGTGGCGGCGCATATCTTTGGCCAGAGAATAGCCTGCTCGCCTTCCGCCAAAGCCTGAGCTTGTCGGTGGAGGTTTTGGAATGCGATGTGCATCCCTCTGCCGACGGCGTGCCCATGGTGCATCATGATGCGACGCTGGAACGCATGACGGACCTGGCCGGGCCCTTGGTGGCACGTAGCGCCGCCGAGCTTGGCAAGGCGCGGTTTCGCGGCGCGCCGGGGGAAGGCATCCCAACACTTGCAGCGCTGGCGCGGCTTATTGCGCCCAGCGACAAATTGCTGCGCGTGGAAGTGAAGGGCGACCGCGACCACAAACCCTATCCGGATTTTCTGCCGCGCGTGCTTGGCGTGCTGGAAGCGGAGGGCATGCTGACGCGGACCATCATCATCGCCTTTCATGGCGGCACGGCTGCGGCGGCAGCGCAGGAAAAGCGTCTGGCGGGCGCGATTTGGCTGGTGGATAGCCCCATCCTGGCAAGCCTGGGGCCGGATGCCTGCATGGCAGCAGCGCGCGCGCTTGGTGTGACGGGATGCGAATGTTCCATGGGTGATGTCACACCCGCTTTTATCACTGCGGCGCGCAAGGCGGGCCTCACCACCGGAGTCTGGGCGGCCAATCATCGTGCTGACATTGAGAAAGCGCTTGACCTTGGCATGGATGCTTTTGCCACCGATGATCCGCCGCTCGCGATTGAACTCAGAAAGGCGCGCGGCTGATGCGCATTGCTGCGCTTGATTTTCTGGGGGTGAATGTCACGGCCAAGACCAATTGGTGTTTTGTCCTGTTGCGGCTGGAAGATGGCCGGTCTGGCATTGGCGAAATCACGCTTTCGGATCACGAGGCACTATTGGCAGCCGAAGTCGCGCGGCTATCGGCAATGCTGAAGGGCCAGGATGCCCGCGCACGCAATCGGCTCGCGCGGTTATTGCCACATGCGCCGGCGGGCCTTGTTGCGCATACGGTCATCTCCGGCCTCGAACAGGCGCTGTGGGATGTGGCGGGGCAGGAAGCAGGCCAGCCCATCCATGCCATGTTGGGTGGCGCCTTGCGCGAGAGCGTGCCGCTTTATGCCAATATCAATCGCGGCGCATCGCCGCGCATGCCTGCTGGTTTTGCTGATGCCGCGAGGCGCGCGGTGGCGGCGGGCTTTTGTGCGGTGAAGCTGGCACCTTTTGAACCCATGGTATGGGAAGATGCGGCGGAGCCATCACAACGCGTGGCTTACGCCGAAGGTCTTGCGCGGATTGCAGCAGTGCGGGATGCGGTAAGTAGCGCGATTGACATCATGGTGGATGCGCATTGGCGCTTTTCTCCCGGTGGCGCGGCAGCGCTGATCCGTGATGTTGCGCCCTTCAACCTGTTCTGGCTGGAATGCCCGGTCGCTGAGGCCAATCACGCGGCCATCACCAGGCTGCGCGGCATGGCGAATGATCGCGGCATGCGCCTGGCCGGCGCGGAAACCCTCGCCGGGCTTGGCGCCTATCGTCGCATCATCGAAGCTGGCTGTTATGATGTGCTGATGCCCGATATCAAATATGCCGGCGGGCATGAGGAAATTCGCCGCATCGCTGCCCTTGCCCACACGGCGGGGATTGAGATTGCGCCGCATAATCCAACAGGGCCGATCTGCCATGCGCATTCCGTGCATCTTTGCGCGACCTTGCCCAATTTTTTGCCGCTGGAAGTGCAATTCGGCGAAACGGAGCGTTTCTTCACCATGATCACCGGCCATGATTTGCGCTTTCAAAGCGGGACAGCCAGCCTTTCGCAAACACCAGGCCTTGGCGTGCAGCTTGATGAGGCTGGCGCGCGGCTTTCCCTCTGGCAGCCCATGGCGCAGCCCTGGCTGGACCCGAGGCTCGGCTGATGCCGCTTTGGGTTGCCGCCACCATCACCGCCGCGCTGTTTCAGACTTGGCGCACTGCCTTACAGCAAAGGCTGCGCGGGCAGCTTTCCGTCAATGCCGCTGCTGTGGTGCGCTATCTTTATGGCGTGCCCGTCGGCATGGCGCTGGTGGGGCTTTATTTATTGGTCTTTGGCGGTGCGCTATCCGCGTCGACACCGATGTTTTTCCTCTACGCTGCCCTCGGCGGGCTTGGGCAGATCATCGGTACCAATCTGCTCATCATGTCCTTCGCGCATCGCGGTTTTGCCGTCGGCACCGCTTACGCCAAGACGGAAGCGGTGCAGGCGGCCTTTCTTGCGCTGTTGTTGCTGGGTGAGAATTTCGCGCCGCTTGCCTGGGCGGGTATTGCGGTCTCAGTCGGTGGCACGCTTTATCTTTCGCTCGCGGGGCGGGTTGGTTCAGTCGGGGAAATGCTACGCGCCACGGTGCAGCCCGCAGCACTTTGCGGCCTGGGTGCCGGCTTTGCCTTCGCGCTTTGCGCGCTTGCGATCCGCGCGGCGACGCATGAATTGCAGGGGCCAGATGTAGTGCTGCGTGCCCTTGAAACCCTGGTGGTCATCAATGTCATGCAAACCATCATGCAGGGTGGCTGGCTGTTGCTGCGCGAACGCGAAAGTGTGCGCGCGGTTTTCTCCACCTGGCGATCCTCGGCGCAGGTGGGCGCGCTTTCGGCTTGCGGTTCCGCCTGCTGGTTCACGGGCTTCGCACTCGCACCCGTGGCACTCGTGCGCGCGGTGGGTCAGGTGGAGATTCTGTTCACGCTGCTTTTCAGCAAGTTCTTTTTGAAGGAGAAGATGAAGCGCAGCGATATCATCGGTGCACTTACGGTTGTGGCTGGTGTGGTATTGGTGCTGATTGGGCGCTGATTACGCCGTGAACATGGCCCGAATTGCCGCCTGATCCACTGCGGCGATGCTGGCGGGCTGCCATTGCGGCTTGTGGTCCTTATCCACCAGCACGGCGCGCACGCCTTCGCGAAAATCCGGGTGGTCATTCACCACCACGCGCGTCAGCGCCAATTCCATCGCAAGACACCCGGCCAGATCCCGCTTCGCGCCACGGGTCAGCAATTCATGCGTCACAAACAGCGATGTGGGGGAGGCGTGATGCAAAATGCCAAGCTGTTCACGCGCCCAATCCGTATCCTCCGCTTCCAGCGCCGCGATGATGGCAGGAATGGACCCCGCACCAAAGCAGCGATCAATCGCCGCGCGTTGGGGCGCGAAGCTTGCTTCGGGCGCTGATCCGCAAAGCTGCAATGCCGCACCCATATCGCCCGCAATCAGCGCCGCGCGCAAAGCGGGCAGTGCTTCTCGTGTGGTGAAATGCGTGGCGAGGCCAGCATGCACCGCATCCGCGCCATTCAATCGCGCGCCGGTCAGCGCCAACCACATGCCAAGCGCGCCTGGCAGGCGCGGCAGCACGAAGGAAGTACCCACATCCGGAAATAGCGCAATCGCGGTTTCCGGCATGGCAAACATGGCGTGGTTGGTGACGATACGGTGCGACCCATGCACCGAAACGCCAATGCCGCCACCCATGCAAACGCCGTCAATCAGGCTGACCCAAGGCTTGCCGAAATCGGCAATGCCGGCATTCACGGCATATTCTTCCGAGAAAAACGCCTCCACCGCCGCACGATCACCCGCAACCGCCGCCGCGCGCACGGCACGCACATCGCCGCCTGCGCAAAAGGCGCGCCCACCCGCACCTTCCAGCAGTACAAGTTTCACCGCCGGATCATGGCGCCAATCACGAATGGCAGCAGCGAAGCCACGGATCATATCCTGATTGAGCGCATTCAGCGCCTTGGGGCGATTCATCAGAATGGCACCCGCCGCGCCTTCACGCGAGGCAATCAGGCTGGCTTCGGTGGCTTCGCTCATTGGTATTCTCACTCCGGCTTCAATTGCACACTCGCCACCAGGTCACGGATTTTCGCAGCCTGGGCACGCACCATGGCGCCGAAGCTTTCAGAATCAGACCCCACGGCTTCCGCGCCGACCTCATCGCAGCGGCGGATGAAATCAGGCTGTGCTGCGGCCGCAGCGATTTCGCGTTGCAGCCGCGCCATGATCGGCGTTGGCGTGCGCGCGGGCGCGAAGAAGCCGTTCCAGCCTTCCAATTCCAAGGAAGGGAAGCCCTGTTCGCGCACGGTGGGCACATCGGGCAGCACCTTGGCGCGCTTCGATGCGGTAGTGGCCAGCCCCTTCAGCGCACCGGCGCACACATGGCCGAAGCAGGTGGAGATTTGATCGCCGCCGAATTGCACGCGTCCGGCAATCAATTCCTGCACCAGCGGTGCGGCGCCGCGGAAGGGCACATGTTCCATGGCAATGCCATTTTCCCGCTTCAGCACTTCGCCCACCATATTCATGAAAGAACCAGGCCCGGTTGAGCCATAAAAGGGCGGCGATGATTGCGCCTTGGCCCAGGCAACAAAGCCCTTCGGATCGGTGACCGGCACGCCAGGATTGGCCAGGATCACCAGCGGCACATTGGCGCCGAGCGACAGCGGCGCGAAATCCCGTTCAATGTCATGCGGCGGGCGTCCCGCGAGTGTCATCGCCGCCGTGGTTGTCGGGAAAGTGATATTGTGCATCAGAAGCGTATAGCCATCGGGCGCTGCCTTCGCGACCACATCAGCACCAATCGAACCGCCACCGCCGCCACGATTTTCAACCACCACAGATTGACCCATTGTTTCGGTCATGCGCTGCGCGAAAAGCCGCGCGAGCAAATCCGTGGTCCCGCCGGCGGGGAAGGGCACCACAATGCGAATGGGCCGCGTTGGAAAATCCTGCGCACGCAGCGTGGCCGGCGCCGCCAGCACAGCACCCGCGATCAAGACATGACGACGATTGAGTTTCATCCCGGGTTCCTTCCTTTTTGCAGCATAAGTGAATCGTAACCCGAACCGACGTCGCCCTCAATGCCCCGCGTAACCGTGACAAGCATATCGCGGCTGGCAAACGCAGCACGGCAGGCTGACCGTTGCCACGGGAATTACCCCGGTGAGAACCGAATGGGAAAGTTCGCAGGAAACGGCGTTCCTCCGCCATCTGGCGGCGCTTCTGCCACCAGCCCATGACATTTGAAAACAGGCTTCAGCATGTGCGGTATGACCGCGTGGTTGATGTATTGGCCAAAGCAGGTATGCATGCCGTAGCCCCAGAGCATATAGGTGTTCCAGGGTCGCCCCGCGGCAAAACTTTCAGCATCCGGCACGGCGAACAGGTCGAACATGGCAGATAAATTGGACGCCAATACCATGGTCCCTGCGGGAATGTGCTGACGCCGTCTTGTCCCGCGCGCAATCTCAACATCGCGCGTTGCGCGGCGATAGATCACGGGATTCATGGGTGAAAAGCGAAAGGCCTCAAAAACCAGTTCAGCCAAGCGGCGATCCTGATCTGAGCGTGCCGCCGTTTCTGCCGCGGCCAATATTTCCGGACGAGACAGCACTTCATTGAAACTGAGGATGGCAGATTTTGATAGGGTCGGAACAAGGCCAATCAGTATCCCAATCATCATATTGCGGATCGCCAGATCGTCCATGCCGCTGACCCCTGCGGCCTGCAGGGCAAGACAGCGATTCAGAATATCGTCTTGCGTCGTCGGCGTCGCCTTGCGTTCGGCGATCCAGGCATCGAGCCAGGCGCGGCATTCCGCCGCTGCCGTCAGCGCCCTATCGGTGATTTCCTTCTCCCCCTTCAGGTCCACAAAAAGATACCAGAACATGAGGGTGGTCCATTCAATGAGCTTGTCCTCATCTTCCTTTGGCGTACCGAAATAGGCTGCGACCAGGCGGGCCGGGACACGCCGCGTTAAGGCTGCTGCAAGATCAAGGTGCCCTTCTGCCGCTGCAACAATTCGCTCACTTTCCGCAGCAACGAGGGGGACCACAATGGTCGCGATATCCTCACGCTTTACCACCAAGCGCGCCAGTGAAACATCGCGTGTATAAGCGGCGCTATCCTGCATACCCAGAAAGAAGTTCTCACCCGCCGTGATAAGGCGCATCTTGGGTTCGTAAACGACTGCGAAATCCGCTTCACGTTCCAGAACCTCGGTCACATCCTGGTATCGAGTGACGATCGCTGTGCCATTATTTTCATAGGCGGCGATGAATTTTCGGCGCAGCAGAAGATTCGGTTTGAAGGCCCGCAGAACCGCGAAAACAAGGCGTTGGGTTCTGGTTTCAGCGAGCCAAGTTGCGATGGTACCCGCCCGCCATTGCTGCAGCCCAGCCCGCAAAAGTGCGAATAACGCGCCCAGCCCCCCACCCCACATCCGCAATCGCAAGCCAAACGCCTGTATCATGTTGGATCAACCAGACCTTGGGCGATCATGCGCAGCGCGGTCATGGAAGGCACAAAGAAATACTCCCCACCCCGCGGCTCAACAAATTGCGGCATGCCTGCGGCAAAAAAAGGCGACCGACCGGATGCAGGATCAGCAGGAATGACGAATTTATTGCCTGGGAAATGCAAACCGATAATGGGGCAGGTGTCATTCCCGGCATTGAAATCCAGCCCGTACTGCATCCATTGCTGCTGGATGAATTCGAACTGGCGGAACAGATTCGCGCAAAGCGCCATCAACACAATGCCATGCTCATCCTGATCGCTGCCACCTGCCGCCGCTTCACCATAAGGCAGACCACGACGCAGGATGCGCCGGCGATTATTCAGCACTGATCCATTAAGGCGCTTGGGATCATTTGTTGACAGGAGCGGGTCCAGCATATCGCGCGTATTGGCGCGGCGGATATGCGCCCCGAAGGGACAGGATGCGCCAAAAGCGTCGGCCCGATAGGTGAAATCAACCCATGATCGGCGCAAGGCTTCCGCGGTTGCCTGATCTCCTGCCTTAGTGGCTTCGCTGAGTTTGGCAGCCATGACCTGTGCCTCTGCCCAGCTTGGCGCTGCAACGAGTGGAACGCCATTCTGCCAACGGCCGGCAAATTTCGCGGCAAGGGTTTGCTCTGCCTCATCCAGCGGCATGTTCCATAGCTGCGCCAGGGCTTTTGCTTGCTCAGCCATATAGTTGCGCCAGGCGAAAACATTCTGGTGCAGCTTGCGATAGGCCATGAAGGTACCATTGCGGCTGAAATCGAGCGGCATGGCAGCGCCTGGGATTTCCTGACTTTCATCCGGCCAGCCGAGCAGAAATTCACCGGTGGCAAGTGGCGCCCAGCTTTGGTCGGGAAGTAGTTTGCCCTGTCCGATACTACGCTTTTGCAGATCCGCTTCCGCCATTTGTCCATCAAATACCGGGTCGGAAATCCCATCCACGAAACCGAAATGTTCAAGCGGCAGGGCAGAATAGGTGCCATCTGGCCTTCGCCCCAGTCGCGCGGAAAGCTCCTGCCATTTTGGTGTAACACCGCGATGGCCGGAAAGCACAATGAGTTCCGACTGCTCCGCCATCGCAATCACGTAGCTCGTTTTTTCTGCAAGGGCCGGGACCGGCTGCCCCGTCTTTTCATCCATCTGTGCGTTGAGCGTAACCAGTATATGAACACGCTGCCCGTCACAGGCCGCAGGCAGCCAGACCGGGTCATAGGCTTCGTCTATTGTGGCGAGCGAACCATCAGGTTTTGGAAAGCGATCGCAAAGGATATCGGCGCGCGCTGCCATGCCATCCACGAATTCATCGGGCATGCCCCGCAAGGTGCGTATCGGCACGCCAAGCGCCAATAGGCCTGTAAAGGTGAAGGCGAAATTCAATGTCACCTCAGGCCGCGGCGCCACGACCTGGCCTGGAATAAGCTGCCTGTGCTTCGCTTCCCAAGGCAGCGCGGAGGTGACGTGGCGGCGCAAGGTTTCAAGAAACAGCCGCGCGGCAGCGCCCTTGCCATCGGGAATATGCAAGAGCAGCGCGCGCCCTTTGGGAAAACCTTGCTTGCCATAGGCCGCGAGGACATTGCCCTGAATATCGCTGAAATCAAGTTGGACAGCCATGGTATGATCCTCAGCTTCTGACGGTGCCACGCGGTTGCGTGGGGGCGGCTGGTTCGTCGGGACGGTGTTCTTTCAGGAATGCGCCAAAAGCCTCATGCAGGGTTTTGGGGTCTTTGCCTTGCTGGGCGACAGCGAAGCGAGTGAAATTTTGTTGCAAATAAAGCGCCTTCATGACGCTTACCAAGTCAGTGCGACGCCCTGTGGGCAATGGCGCCTGGGCCGCTGAGACAATGCTGCGATAGGCGAAGAAAATACCTGCTGGTGTGCCGATGATGCCGACAAGCAGCAACCATCCCCAAAGCGCATCGCCTTGCACGAGGCGCATGACCAAGCCGACCAGAAGCAGAACCAGCGCAATCACCGCTGGCGCTGCAATTGGCAGAAGCGAAAGCCCCTTCAATGCTGGAAAGGGCACGTAGTAATCATTGAAGGGCATCGTGGTTTCAACCTGGCATGCACCGATCAAACTGGCGAAGCCTGCCGCATCCTTCACGCGATCATACCCGTGACAATGTTGTAGGATGTCACGCCATTCGGGCTCCATGACCGTGAACAGGCCTTCAAGATAGGTGTCGCGTTCTTTCGCGCTGCCATCCTGTGCATCGAATTCGCACACGAAGATAAGATAGGGCGCCGGCAGATGATCAACGGGGCCAGGTTGGGTCGGATCGGCGCCCGGAAGACGCTTGCCGATAAGGCCCCCGATCGCACCCTGCACCGCGGCGCCGATCGCATCGCGATGCACACGGCCATTGAAGGCAACGTCATCCACAACAAACAGCCGCGCAAAATGGGTCCGTGAATCACGCGCAAATGGGCTGTTCAGGCCGATGTTTTCCGTGGCCCAGCTTTGCAAGGCCGTTGGTAAGCCCGTCAGCGCTTCACGCAAACTATGAACATGCGATGCAACCCATTCGCTGGATCGTGGATCCGCCATGAGATCCGTCCGAATGGGGATCAGGGCTGTCAGAAAGTAATGCCCACCATCAAAATTCGGCATGTGTCTTATCCCCCCTCAGGTAGCAGCGCGCCGCACCAAGGCACGGCGGTTCATGTCTGCATTATGGGTATCATTGCTCGCGACTGGGGCATGCCCTGCCGAAGGAAGATCGTTTTGGATACGAATGAGAGCCGCCTTATAGGCTTCAGCAAAGGCCGCAGGATCCATGGTCTGATGCGCCTGTGCAAGCGTGTCCAATTCCTGCCAAAGGCGAAGCGCGGCCTTGATGTCGCGCTGCGCGCTTCCTGGCGTTGCGTTATAGTAATAATCATTGTCAATCTGGTTTGCCCTGATGTAGTTCTTGAAGGGCGTGATCGGGATTGATCCAGGATATTTCGTGCTGGAATACCAGAATAAATCCAAGCCGTTTGGAATGCCGTCGCTGAAGGCATCGATATACTGATCCCAAGTGCCGTTGAAATTGCTGACGAACAGCATGTAGTCATTGCGCAATTTGGGTTTGCCCTGACCCAAATCAGGCCAGGCGTCACGCTTGATGATCACCCAGCGCGCAAAATGGATGATGGAAAGGCCAAGCAGCCCCCCCAACTGCGCCGGACTGACGCGCGCGACCATAAACAGCAATCGGTTGACCCAGGTCTTCCATGGCCGCATGGGCGTGATGACATTCATGCCATAGGCTTTGCCTGCGACGTTCGACATGAACCCCCCCGCTTTTGAATCGAATAACCCGATCAGATGGGAAGGCTAGCATCAATTGCGACGCTATGGGAACAAGTTTCGTTATCTTGAGGAAAAGGGTCGGCGCACCCCTTTATCAACCCTCCGGGGCGGATCGGGGCCGCGTACATATCCAATCCCAAGCAGAAAAAAGTCGCTTTGGCGACCCTCGTCCCCTACCCAAATAGAGAGGCACCGCCCCCGAACAGCCGCCCGCCCTCAATGCCCCGCATTGGCGCCGGAGAAATCCGGCACCGCCAAGCCACTCGCCGTGATCTGATGCGCGAGATCCGCCTTCAGCCGTTCCAGCCCGGCCTCGCTGGAAGCTTCCACGCGCGCCACCAGCACGGCCTGGGTATTGGAAGCGCGCAGCAGCCACCAGCCATCATCGGTCAGCACGCGCACGCCATCCACATCCTGCACCTTGGCGCCAGCAGCAGCGAGCCGTTCCTTCACTTCGCGCACCACTTCAAACTTGCGCGCTTCCGTGCAGTCAAACCGGAGTTCCGGTGTATTGATCACTTTCGGTAGCGCTTCACGTAGCGCGGAAAGCGGGCCGGGCAGACGCGCGACAATGCCAAGCAGCCGCACGGCAGAATACAGCGCATCATCAAAGCCGTACCATTTATCGGCAAAGAAGATATGGCCCGACATTTCCCCCGCCAGCGGGCTGCCGGTCTCCGCCATTTTCGCCTTGATCAGCGAATGGCCGGTCTTCCACATCAAGGGCTGCCCGCCCGCCTTGGCGATTTCATCGAACAGCACTTGCGATGCCTTCACATCG
>Ga0172376_10005522_pt1 | contig 14092 bp, 17 predicted proteins | sample Lak35m_FD_121114 | JGI IMG/M metagenome (GOLD analysis project Ga0172376, IMG submission 121114) | Freshwater microbial communities from Kabuno Bay, South-Kivu, Congo - kab_092012_35m | ecosystem: Environmental > Aquatic > Freshwater > Lake | place: Democratic Republic of the Congo: South-Kivu...
GCGCCCTCGATGGCGCGCTCGAGCGCCGTGCGGTGGCCAGCGATGACCACCTGCCCCGGTGCGTTGAAATTGACGGCCTCCACCACCTCACCCTGCGCGGCGGCGGCGCAGACGGCTTCCATGGCGGCATCCTCCAAGCCAAGCACCGCGGCCATGCCGCCCTGCCCGCCCGGCATCGCGTCGCGCATCAATTCCCCGCGCACCCGAACGAGATCGACGGCGTCCTCGAAGCCGAGGGTGCCCGCGGCGACGAGCGCAGTGAACTCGCCCAGACTGTGCCCCGCCACCCAGTCCGGCGCCGGGCCGCCCGCTGCGCGCCAAGCGCGATAGGTCGCAACCCCGGCGACCAGCATCACAGGCTGCGTGATCTCCGTCAGCGCGAGCTGTTCCGCCGGGCCCTGCTGCGCCAGCGCCCAGAGGTCATAACCGAGCACGCCCGAGGCGGCATCGAAGGTCTGACGCACCACGGAATGCTCCGAGGCGAGCGACGCCATCATCCCGACCGACTGGGACCCCTGCCCCGGAAACACGAACGCTCGCGACATCAAAACGCCTCTCGGGACCGTGGACATAGATGGAGAGTATACGGCGCACGAAATCTGCATGTTCTCGTCGGATACGAACCTGTGCGACCGGCGCATCCGCAGTCAACGTGCGCCGATGCTTCGGTGCAGCACTTCCTCATGATACCGGATTCCGGTACCATTTCGTCGCTCAAGCGTTCCCACCGGAGGACGCTAGGGGCGATGTTCGCGCACCCGACCAGCGCGAACATCGCGTGGCGAGACATCGAGTCGCTTTTGAGTGCGTTGGTTGGACTCACACGGGGTAAGGTCATGGGTTTGATGACCGTGGACGGCTACAAGGCGCGGATCGAGTACGACGCGGAAACCGACAGCTTCCGAGGCGAAATCTTGGGCCTGAACGGCGGCGCCGACTTCCACGGCAGGACCCCGAGAGAACTTCGCCAGGAGTTCCGCCGATCCCTCGCCGTGTTCCTCGAAGTGTGTCGCGAGAAAGGGATCGAGCCTAGGCGGAGCTATTCAGGCAAGTTCAATCTCCGCATCCCCCCCGTGCTGCATGAGAGACTGTCATTGGCCGCGCAGGCCGCCGACAAAAGCATCAACGCCTTCGCCCAGGAGGCGTTGGAGATGAGGATCGCGGAGAGGCGTTGAACAGGTATGGATGACAGGCGCGTCTCGGGTCGGGAATAAGGCACCGCTCTCCCGCCCTTCGCGGACGGTTCTTTTATGCTGCGTTGCAGCCGCGGCGTCGCTCACAGTGGGCGAGAGCATGTCGTACGACGAGGTGGGAATCTTGATCAACGAGACGGCGGGCGCCATCTCAGTGACGTACTCGGCGAGTATCTTCGTTGCGCAGGACGGGGCACGCCGGAGGGGAGAGTCGGGGGCGGTATTTGCCCCCCCTAGTATGCGCGGCGTGGTGTTCGACAAGGCAGCCTGCACCGCGCGTTTTGAGATCGGCCCCTCCCAAGCGGCATAAACCGTTTTTATCTTTGAACTGTGCGCGGATCACGCCACAGACTCCCGCCAAGGCGATTACCTGAAGCCTCCTTTTTTCGAGTCGCTGTCGATCACTGCTGGGGGACGAACCCATGTCTGGCGCGGCTGGGCAGCGGCAGAGCAGTTCGAGCGAAGCCCCTCCGGCGACTGTGTCTTTCGCTTTCGCGACGCGACGAAAAGCCGTTGAGAATCAATTGCGCCTTACATATCCTCTCGTACAACAACCACCCAGCAAAGGGCCGAGCCCAACCATGTCCGACGCCGTGAACGCCGACCGCGACCGCCGCTACGCCCGCGCCAAGTACCTCGCCGCGGCGGCCTGCCTGAGCGCGGCAACGCTCGCCTCCTGCGGTGGTGGTGGTGGTGGCAGCACGCCTGCACCGCCGCCGGTCGTCGTGACGCCCCCGCCGCCGCCCCCTCCTCCACCCCCGCCGGCCGGTCCCGCCTGGACGCAGGGCGTGTTCGCGGCGGCCAGCACATTCAAGGACCGCTGCGAGATCCCGCGCACCGGCAACGATCTTTTCGGGCGACCGTTCCCGGACAGAGCGGGCACCGCCCTCGAGGAACGCTTCTGGCTGCGCTCCTGGACCAACGAGACCTATCTCTGGAACACCGAGGTCACGGACCAGAACCCGACCGGATTCACGAGCAGGACGGCCTACTTCGCCGTGCTCAAGACCACCGCGAAGACCCCTTCCGGCAAGGACAAGGACGACTTCCATTTCAATGAATCGACCCTCGCCTATCAGCAGCGTCAGAACTCGGCGCCCAGCGCGACCTACGGCGCGGTCCTCACCGCCATCTCGCGCAGCCCGCCGCGCGATTACCGCGTGTCCTACACCGAACCCCAGTCGCCCGCCGCCGCGGTCACCGGCGGTCAACCGGCGCTGGCGCGTGGCGCGCGCATCCTGCGGGTCAACGGCGTCGACCTCGTCACCGCGAACACACAGGCCGAGATCGATCAGTTGAACGCAGGACTTTTTCCGGCCAACGCCGGCACCAGCACGGTGTTCGTGGTGCGCGACGCCGGCGCATCGGTCGACCGCACTGTGACGCTGACCTCCGTCAACCTGTCGCCGAGCCCCGTCAACCGCGTGCGCGTCATCGATACGCCGACGGGCAAGGTCGGCTACATCCTGTTCAACACCTTCAGCCCGTTCGAGAGCGAGCGCGCCATCGTCCAGGCGATCACTGAACTGCGCATCAACAGCGTCACCGACCTCGTGCTCGACCTCCGCTACAACGGCGGTGGTCTGCTCGCGGTATCGTCGCAGCTCGCCTATATGATCGCGGGGGCCTCCCGGACCAGCGGCAAGGCCTACTCGCGCCTGCGCTTCAACAACGGCACCGGGTCCACCAATCCCGTGACGGGCACCGCGAACAGCCCGACGCCGTTCTACAGCGAAACGCTCGGCTTCGGCAGTCCGACACCGATCCTCACAGCCGGTCAGGCGCTGCCCACGCTCAACCTCAATCGCGTGTTCGTGCTCTCCACCGGCAGCACCTGCAGCGCGAGCGAGGCCGTGATCAACGGACTGCGCGGCATCGACTTCGAGGTGAACCTCATCGGCGACAAGACCTGCGGCAAGCCCTTCGGCTTCTACCCGCAGGACAACTGCGGTGAGACCTACTACACCATCCAGTTCCAGACCACGAACGACAAGGTCTTCGGCGACTACGCCGACGGCTTCATCCCGAACAACTCGACTACGAGCTTCGGCGTGCGCGCGCCGGGATGCCAGGTCTCCGACGATCTCACCCGCGAACTCGGCGATCCTGCCGAGCGCCTGCTCGCCGCCGCCCTGCAGTTCCGTGCGAACGGCAGCTGCCCCTCGCCGACCGGCGGCATGTCGCCGGCGGACCGCGAGGGTCCGACCATGGCGGGCGGCATCCCGCTCGACCTACCGGCGTCTGGTCTGATGGAGACCAACTTCGACATGACCATGCCGCCGGGCTACCGCGGCGACCGCTGACATGCCACGTCGCCTGTCGCGGTACGCATCGGCGCTAGGTGTGGCGGTCGGCATCGCCGGCTGCCACACCGTGTCGGCCGATCCGCCGCGGCCGGCGCTGCTCGTCACGGACAGCCCTGCAGCCCGCGAGACCATCACCGAAGTGCTGCTCACCGCCACCCGCGAGGGTGTCGTGTCGTTCGGCACGAGCGACCTCTCCAAAGACCCTCTGATCGTCGTTCAGCCGCCCCGGCCCTCGCCCTACGAAGGCAACAGTCCGGCGGTGCCGGTTTATTTCGATCTCGTGACGGACGGAAAGCGCTGTTTCGTGCGCGAGCGTCCGACCGGAAAGACGCATCCGCTTCCGGGGGTGTCCTGCCGCCCGAAGTGACTGCATGGCGCTTTGCTATCATCGCGTCGTGCCATGCCTTCCCGGAGTACGACCGTGACCCACCGCCGACACCGTTCCCGCGGCTTCACGCTCATCGAGATCATGGTGGTCGTGGTGATCATCGGCCTGCTCGCAGCGTTCATCGTGCCGCGCGTCATGGGCCGCGTCGATGAGGCCCGTATCACCAAGACCCGCACCGATATCCAGGCGCTCGAGACCGCGCTCGCCATGTATCGCCTCGACACGGCGCGCTTGCCGTCCACCGACCAAGGATTGAAGGCGCTGGTCACCAAGCCGGACGACGCGACCGTGCGCAACTGGAAACCGGGCGGCTATCTGGCGCGGGTCTCCACCGATCCTTGGGGCAACGAATACCGCTACGCCTACCCCGGCTCGCGCGGCCGCGAGTACGACCTCTGGTCGCTCGGCCCCGATGGTCAAGGCGGGACGCCCGAGACCGACCGCGACAACATCGGCAACTGGGATCTCGGCAGCTGAGACGCGCGGTGTCGCCGCGCGGCCGTCGACCGCCCGCCACCGCGGCGGGATTCACCTTGATGGAACTGCTGGTGGTGCTCGTCATCATCGGCGTCGTGACGGGCGGCGCGCTGCTGTCATTCGGGCTGCTCGGACAGGATCGGCGACTCACCGAAGAAGCCGATCGTCTCGCCGCCCTCCTCGAACTGGCCGCCGACCGAGCTGAACTCGAGGTCCGCGACTACGGACTTCACCTACGCGCCGATGGCTACGAGTTCATGGTCTGGACGCCGCGCGCCGGCGCTTGGCAGCCCATCGTCGATGACGCCTTGCGCCCGAGGCGCTGGCCCACGGGTATCGGCGTGGAGCTCGACATCGATGGTCGTCGGGTGACGCTGCCGAAGAAGGCCGATCCCAGCGACCCACCCCAGCTCGGCGCCGATGCGCGCGGCGAGTTCACGGACTTCGAGATCCGGCTGCGCCGCGAGGGCGACCCGCTCACCGAGCATCTCGCACCGTCACCGCAGGGCGGCTTGGCGCGGCGCCAGACCGGAGCGGCCCGATGATCCGTCGTCGGGGTTTCACGCTGGTCGAGGTCCTGGTGGCGCTCATCATCGTCGCCTTGGGCGCCGCGGCGGTGCTCACGGCGCTGCGCACCGCGGCCGACAGCGCGCAGCGTCAACGCGAGCGGATGCTGGCGGGACAGGTGGCGATGAACCGCATCACCGAGACGCGTCTCGAGCCGGAGTGGCCGTCGACGGGCACCCGCGAGGGCAGCGCCGAGATGGGCGGTCGGCGCTGGCAGTGGCGTGAGGAGATCGGTCGCACGCCTTTCGACGGCGTCGTCCAGATCACCGTGCGTGTGCGGCCGGAAGCGCAGAGCGGTCTCAAAGCCGACGAGGGTTGGCTCGTCACCCTGACCGGTGCCCGCGGCCGCAGCCTGCTCGCGGATCCCGGCGCCGATCGGCTGTGGGACCTCGCGCGTCGCGAGGGCGACTGATGTCGCGTGCACGCGGGTTCACGCTGCTCGAACTGCTGGTCGCGGTGTTCATCGCCGCGTTGATGGCGGCGATGGGGTACGCCGCCATCGGTCAGGTGGCGCAGCAGCGCGGATCGGTGCAGGCCGAACAGGGCGCCATCGATGAGCTGTCGCGGGCGTTGCGGGTGATGACGCTGGACTTCGCTCAGACCGCTGCGCGACCGGTACGCGACGCTCTCGGCCGCGGCATGGAGTCCGCGGTCCTCGCCGACCCGCGCGTCTCGCAGGGCGTCTCAGTCACCCGCGTCTCCGGTGCGCCGGTTCTCGGCGCGGCGCGGCCCGCGCTGCAGCGCGTGTCCTGGGCGCTCGAGGGTGAGGACCTCGTCCGCATCGCTTGGGCGGCACCTGATCGGACGCAGACCACGCCGGATCGCCGCCGCGTCATGCTGACCGGAGTGCGTCGCCTGCAGTTCCGCTTCCTCGCACCCACCGGCGAGTGGCGCGCGGAGTGGCCGGGCAACTTCGACGCCGATGCCGGCCCCGCGAACGGACGGATGCGGCCGCGTGCCGTCGAAGTCACCATCGAGGACGCCCGACTGGGCGTGGTCCGCCGCATCATCGAGGTGGGCGGATGAGCGCGGCAGCCCGCTTCGCGCGCCCACCGGCGCACAGCCGCGGGATCGCGCTGCTGGTGGCGCTCATCCTGGTCGCGCTGTCCACCGCGATCGCGGCGGCGCTGTCGTTCGACACCGGGCTCGGTCTGCGGCGCGCGCAGGGCGGACTCGCGCAGGACCAAGCGCTGCTGCTCGCCGGCGGCGCCGAAGCGATCGCTGCAGAGATCCTCGTGGAGGATCTCGCCGGCGGCAACTCACCCGTCCACTTCGCGCAGCGTTGGCACAATCCTATCGGACCGCTCGAGCCCCTCCCGGGTGTGCGTGTCGAGGCCCAGTTGGAGGACCTGCAAGGCCGGTTCAACCTAAACAGCCTCGCCGATCCCGAGGGAAGGACCGACCCCGTCGCGGTGCAGGTGTTCCGCAGACTCCTGCTGCGTCTCGAGTTGGAGCCCGAGTGGGCCGAACGCATGGCGGACTGGATCGATGTCGATGACCAGGCTTTGCCGTCCGGCGCGGAGGACGCGGCGTATTCGTCGGCGGTGCCCGCCTACCGCACGCCCGGCCGGCCGATCACCTCGATCGCCGAACTGTTGGCGTTGCCGGAGTTCGGCGCATCACGCTACGCGCGGCTGGCGCCGTTCGTCGCCGCCTTGCCCCGCGATGCACGCATCAACCTCTGCACCGCGAGCGCCGAACTGCTGGATGCGCTCAGCGACGAACAGCAATGGAGCGGCGCACCCGAGGCGCTCGCCCGCAACCGCGAGCGCGAGTGCTTCCCCACCCCTGCGACCTTCCGCAGCAGCATGCCCGCCGACGCCTACGAGCGTCTGCAACGCAGCGTCGGACTCGGCGACCGCTCGCGACATTTCGGTCTGCAGGTCCGCGCCGGCGTTGGCAGCACCGAGTTCTCCTTGTACAGTCTGCTGCGCAGCACGCATGGCGCCGAGGGTCCTGCACGCATGCGTGTCATGAGCCGGCAGTTCTCCGAATGAGCGACACCCTTTTCATCCGTCTACCCGCCGCGGCTGCACCCGCTGCGACCGGCGATGCGCTGATGGACTGCTTCGATCCGGCGGCCGCCGACGGCATGACGGCGCAACGCGTGGCTCCCGCTTCGCTCGCGGAACGCGCCAGAGGAAAGCGCTTGGTCGCGTTCATCCCGTCTTCGGACACCTTGGCGGTCGCCGTCGACCTGCCGCCGATGTCGGCCGCGAAGGCGCGTGCCGCCCTGCCCTACGCCCTCGAAGACCAATTGGCCGGCGAGCTCGAGGCGCAGCACTTCGCGCTCGGTGGGCGGCTCGCGGACGGGCGCTGGCCGGTGCGTGTCATCGCCCGCAACCGGCTTGAGCGCCACCTCGAGCGGTTGCGCAGCCTCGGCGTCGAACCGCAGACCCTCGTCGCCGAGGCGGATGTCCTCCGCGACAAGCCGGGCGATCTGATGCTCTGGCTCGACGGCGACGATGCGCATTGGCGTGCGCCCGGCCGACCGACCGTGACCTTGCCCAGCGACGCGCTGCAGGATGGTCCCGCTTTCGCGCTGGGCGACACGCCCGCGAGCACGCTCGGTCTGCGCGTGCATGGCGAGCCTGCCGATCTCGCCCGTCACGCCGTGGCGCTCGATGCGATCGGCGCTGGCTTCCTGCAGTCGGCATCGCAAGCGCTGCCGGACGGCCCGTTGCCGTGGCTTGCGGCGCAGTACGACCCGACGCAGGCGGTCAACCTTCTGCAAGGCGCATTCGCGCCGACGCGTCAGGCATCGGTCGGTCTCGACGCGTGGAAATGGCCTTTGAGGCTGGCTGCGGTCGCCGTGGCGCTGCAGCTCATCGGCTGGGGACTCGAAGCCTGGCGGTTGCACCGTCTCGCGCAACCGCTCGATGCCGCGCTGGTGCAGGCGGCACGCCCGCTCGATCCCGGCATCCAGGACCCCGCTACGGCGCGGATGCTGTTGCGTTCGCGGCTCGCTGCATGGGACGGTCGCGAGCGTGACCCCGCCGCATCGCCGATGGTACGAGCCACCGCGACGGTGATCGATGCGCGCGTCGCCGCCCCCTCGTTGCAGATGGTCGCACTTCGACAGGCGCCGGACGGCAGGATCACCGCGCGCTTCGAAGCCGGCGATGCCCCAGCCGCACAGACAGCGCGCGAGGCACTGCTCGCCGCCGGGTGGACGCCACCGCCGAGCGGGTCCTCGGATGATGGCGCAGGATTCGCGCTCGACTGGAGCGCGGCGCCGTGAGCGCCCTGACGGTGCTGCGTGAGCGGCTCGAGGCGCGCTGGTCGACGCTCGGACCGCGCGATCGCCGGGCCTTGCGGTTCGGCGGCATCGCACTCGCGGTGCTCCTGCCGGTGCTCATCGCATGGAGCGTCCACGAGTCCCTCGCGGCACGCCGGGCGGCCATCGCGGAGTCGCGGTCACTGATCGACTCGGCAGGACGCCGCGTCGCGGCGAGGCTTGCGGCCGGTGCGGACGTCAGCGCCGTCGCGTCGGCGCCCGCGGCCTTGCAGCCTCTCGTGTCGCGCGCCGCCGCCCGGGTCGGCATCGACGCCTCGTCGATGACGCTCGAACCGCAGACCGGCGGCCAGCTGCGGCTCGGCCTGCGCGATGCGCCCTTCGGATCGGTCACGGAGTTGTTGGCTGCGCTCGCACGCTGGGAGGGCATCACCGTCGTATCCGCCGACATCGCGCGTACCGCGCCTGGACGGGTGGAGGCCTCGCTGGTGCTGCGCGCACCGTGAGCCGCGCGCTCCCGTCGCGTCGCGCAGTCCTGCTGGCCGCAGCGACCCTGCTCGCGTTCCTCGTCGGCGCGGTCGTCTGGTTCCCGGCCGCGCTGGCGGTGCGCGCGTTGCCCCCGCCCTATCTCTGCGTCGAGCCGACCGGCAGCCTCTGGCGCGGCCGCTGTGGGGATCTACGGATGGGCGGTGCGTCCATCGGCGCGGTGTCTTGGACGCTGCGGGCACTGCCGCTGCTCCGCGCGCGGGTCGAGGCCGGGATCTCTTGGGCTCGCAGCGGCAGCCATCTCGACGGGCGCATCGAAGCGACCGCGTCGGCGATCGAAGTCCGCGATCTCCGCGGCGAAGCCGACCTGTCGACGGTGCGCGCACTGCCGCTCTGGCCGCCGTCACTGCTTCAAGCCTGGTCTCCGGGCGAGGGACGCCTGCGCATCGACCTCAAGCGAGTCGGCCTGCAAGCCCGGCGCCTGACCCGCATCGAAGGACGGGTCGATGTCGACGGGCTCGTCTCGCTCGGACGCGAACGCTGGGTGCTCGGCGATTATCGGCTCGATTGGCGCGAGGGACCGGGGCCGGTCGGTCGGTTGACCGACCGGGGTGGACCGTTGAGGCTGGATGCGACGATCGCCGCGGTGGTCATGGGGGATGTCGCTGACGCTCCACCCGGCGGCGCGTGGCGCCTCGAGGGCAAGGTGCAGGCGCGGGACCCGGCATGGCGCCCGCGGCTGATGATCTTCGGTCCCGCGGACACCGCAGGCCAGCACGCGCTCTCGATCGAGTGGCGGTGAGCCGGATCAGGTCCTGAAACGAGCTCCCGCCTCCACGACCTTGGGATCCGTCGGCCGCGACCGGGGCCGTGACGCGTACTCCTCCAGCAACTCGCCCATCCTCGCGAACACCGTCCGCAGCGTCGCGGCATCGGGCAGGTTGGTGACGCGGAAATGGTCACGATAGGGCACATTGAAGCTCACGCCGGGCGCGACCAGCACATGCTTCTGCTCCAGAAGATCGAGTGCGAACGCCTGATCGTCGAAGTCCGGCAGCCGCTCGCGGTCCACACCGACGAACGCATAGAGCGCGCCCTGCGGCACGACGAGCTTCAATGACGGGTTGGCCGCCGCCGACTCGACGATCGCTCGGCGCGACTCGAACAGGCGCCCGCCGGGCGTGCACAGATCACGGATGCTCTGCACCCCGCCGAGCGCCGTCTGTACCGCCCACTGCCCCGGCACATTGCTGCAGAGGCGCAACGAAGCCAACAGTTCCATCGCCTCGAGGAACCCCTGCGCCGCGCGGAGCTTGCCGGAGACGACCGCCCAGCCGACGCGGTAGCCGCAGGCGCGATAGACCTTGGAGAGACCCGACATGGTCACGCAGACCGCGTCGTGCACCAGTGTCGCCATCGGCACGAACTCCGCGCCATCGTAGAGCACCTGGTCGTAGATCTCGTCGCTCATCACCACGAGTCCGTGCTGCTCGGCGAGCCGCGCCAGCCTCTCGAGCACCGCACGCGGGTACACGGCGCCGGTGGGGTTGTTCGGGTTCACCACGACGATCGCACGGGTACGCGGCGTGATGAGCCGCGCGACCTCCTCCGGATCCGGCACGAAACCGTTCTCCGGGCGGCAGGCATAGTGCACGTCACGGCCGCGGTTGAGGTTCACCGCGGCGGTCCAGAGCGGATAGTCGGGGCTCGGCACCAACACCTCATCACCATCGTTGAGCAGCGCGCGCAGGCTCAGATCGATGAGTTCGCTGACGCCGTTGCCGATGAAGACCTCTTCGGCGCTGACGCCCGTCACCCCGCGGGCCTGCTGCTGCATCACCACCGCCTCGCGGGCCGGGAAGATGCCCTTCTGGTGGCAGTAGCCCTCGCTGTCGGAGAAGTTCTCGATCATCGCGAGCCGCATCGTCTCGGGCGTGCGGAATCCGAACAACGCCGGGTTGCCGATGTTGAGCGAGATGACCTCGTATCCCTTGCGTGAGATCTCCTGGGCGCGGCGTGCGAGTTTGCCGCGGATCTCGTAGCGGACATTGCGCAGGCTGTCGCTGGTGCGGACGGCCGACTCGGGCGTGGTCATCTCAGGGTCCTTCCCTTGGGGTCCTTATCGGGGTGGCCGCTGGCTGGCCAAGCCGACAAGCATACCCCGAAGCCTCGACGACCGCCCGTCCCCCCCTGGACGAGCCCGTGGTAGCGTCCGCCAGGGGTTCCGACGGGAGGTCCTTCGAATGGAGATCTCCGACATGATCGATCTTGCCAAGTTGATGCCACTGCTCGCGGGCCAAGCGGGTGTCTGGGAAGGCACCTACCGCTACTACGACGCGGACGGTCGGCTCGTGGACGAGCACGCCTCGCGCCTCACCTGCCGTGTCGCACCGGGCGACGGCTACGACTACCACCAGACCAACCTCTACACCTGGGCTGACGGTCGCACGGACACGCGCGAGTTCCGCGGCCGGTGGTGCGATGAGCGCCTGTGGTTCGACGACGGCCCGATCGAGGGGTGGGCGGCGGAAGACCGCTTCGACCCGGACCGTCGCACGCTGCTGCTGCAATGGCGACGGCGCGATGAGCCGGGGACCCGCTTCTACGAGATGATCCAGCTCGACGCCGCGCTGCGCCTGCGCTCACGGGTCTGGCAGTGGATCGGCGCCGACGGCCGCACGCGGCTGCGCACGCTCATCGACGAGCACAAGGTCGCCGACGACTGGCGGTGACGCTCAGCGCCGGCTGCGCTTCTTCTTCTTGTGCTTGTGCTCCACCACACCGTCGCCGTGGTGGTGGGCCATATCACCGTGCGCATGGCCGTGGTCGAACTCGAAGTCGATCGGATGGTTGTGTCCGTGGGAGTTCACCCACTTGTAGAGCTCAGGGTTGCGGTGGATCAGGCGGCTCGCGGCGCGCTCCTGGTTCTCTTCGATGTTGGTCCACGGATTGAAGTGGAAATGGTTGTAGAGCTGCGTGTCCGTCCGGCCGAGGCCGAGGATGCCGAGCTTGGAGGCGAACGCGCCGTGGTTGATGTACGGCGGGCGCCAGAAATAACCGCCGGTCGGCAGGTCGCCGAACTGCATCATCCAGGAGGAGCCCCAGATGTGGTACGCCTCCTCGCAGCAATCGTGGTACGAGATGTTGTCCTGCCAGAAGTTCGGCGTCATGCAGTAGAGGAAGGTGAAGCCGTGCGTGCGCGGGTCGAAGCGCAGCACCTTGACCATGCAGCCGGGCGCCGTCGCCGGGAAGAAGTTGGTCGAGGTCCAGTGCATGTTCTCGTAGGCGTTCACCATCGCGAGCCGGTTGCGCTCGGCGTGCTTGTGGTCGCTGTCGGACTCGACGAACGACGGCTCGCCGTAGTTGTAGAAGATGAGCCCGGTCGCACCGCGCGGCGAGGACAGCGCCTCGATGGCGACGCCCGCCGGCACGAAGACATAGCTGCCGGGACCCCACACCTTCTCGCCGATGGTGATGGACCCGGACATGATGAAGAGCTCGTACTCGGAGTAGCTCATGCCGGGCGGCTGCTTGTAGCCGGGCTCGAAGAGCACGGTCATGGTGCAGGCGCCGTCGTCGGTGTCGAGCGACAGCATCTTGTACTGCATGCCCTTCGGGAAACCCGGCAGGGTCATCTTCCTGAACGGGACATCGCGGTCGACGAACGGTTCGATATGCGGACGGGCCATGTGTCGGTCCTCTCTGGAAAGGGTCGCGTCAGAACACCACGCGGAACTTGCGCTTCGGCTTGACCGGGATCTCCTCCGGTCGGACCTTGCGCATCTGGTCGTAGTGCGTATGGACGCCACGCGTCTGGATGCGCTGCAGGAACTGCGCGATCCACTTGTCACGCTTCGGCGAGAGCGCCTCCTGCTCGGCGACGATCTTGCGGTAGCGCTTGCGCTGCTCGACCTGTTCCTTGCGCAGCCAGTCCTCGACCTCGCGGCTGCGCTTGTGGGGGATGGCTTTCATGCGACGGACTCCCGTTGCGCGGCCTCCCATGGCCGCTCGCCCCGATACTACGCCTGCCCCCGCCGTCCGTGCGTCCGCGCAACGGGCAAGCCGCGTGGCTGTCCACTCTGCGACCTCCTCAGGTGCAGCCCGTGGCGGCCGCAGGCTACGATGACCTGTGCTGCAGACCATCCTCGTGGTGACCCTCTGCGCGTCCGACCTGGATGCCGCCGAACGCGCCTATGTCGATTGGCTGGGTTACCAGGTATCGGGACGAGGGACGGTGTCGCCCGGACTCGCGGCGAACTGGACCGCCCCGCAGGCCGCCGGCAGCCGTGTCGTCCTGTTGCACGCACCTGCCTCGCCGGGTTTCACGCTTCGGCTCATCGAGCGCCCCGCCACGCCCGGTTACGCTGCGCTGATGACCCATGGCTGGAACGCGAACGAGGTCCTGGCGCTGGACCCGAACGCGCTCGCAGTGCGGTTCGCCGCCCAGGGATCGCCGTTCCGGGTGATCGGACGGCCCGAGCCGCTGGCGTCCAACCCGGCCATCGTCGCGATGCAGGCCCTGGGGCCCGCCGGCGAGCTCAACTATTTCACGCGGCTCCCGACCACCGGCGGCACCTTCGTCAAGACGCCCGCCCGCAGCCCCGTCGACCGCAGCTTCATACTGGTGCTCGGCGGTCCGTCGATGTCCGCGATGCAGTCGTTCTATCGGGATGTGATCGGTCTTGTCGTCACCGACGCCTACGAGTCCCCGGTCGGCGTGCTGCAAGCGGCCCATGGTCTCGGCGCCCATGCCGCCACGCCGATCGCGCTGGTGCCGCTACCCCCCGGCTTCGCCCTCGAGTTGGACCAGTATCCGCCGAGCGCGACGCCGCGCCCGCGTCGCGCGGGCGACCTGCCGCCCGGGATCGCCATGGTGAGCTTCGAGGCGGATCCGGCGCTGCTCGAGCGGACCGCGCATGACCTACCGTGGATGACGAGGCCCGCAACGCGCTCCGAAGCGCCCTACGACGGTCGACGCGCCGGTCTGCTGGCGGGCGCCGCCGGCGAATGGCTGGAGATCATCTCGGACCGATGACCTCGTACTCGACGAGTTCGTAGCGCGTCATCATGTAGCCCGTCACATAGGCCAACAGGCAGATCCGATCGCCATCGGCCGTGCACCAGAGATCGTAAGGCGGATGCTTGCCCGGCTCGTTCGCGGTGTCGCCGCTGCCGTCATCGGTGGTCTCGGCGAACCGATAATGCAAGGCGTCGAAGGTGCCGGCACGGACGGTGATGCGTTCGGGACCGAGATAGGACAGCTTCACCGGGTTCGGGAAGCGCGTCAGCATCGGCCCCGTCGCACCTCGATGGTCGAGCGAGCACATCAGGAGGTTGTCGTACTCGCCGCGTGACGGCCCCCGCCCGAGGTCGACCATGCTGGTCAACCATGAGTCCGCTTGGATGGGATGCGTGCCGAAGCCGTCGATCGGCCGCTCGA
>Ga0172376_10005523_pt1 | contig 14091 bp, 10 predicted proteins | sample Lak35m_FD_121114 | JGI IMG/M metagenome (GOLD analysis project Ga0172376, IMG submission 121114) | Freshwater microbial communities from Kabuno Bay, South-Kivu, Congo - kab_092012_35m | ecosystem: Environmental > Aquatic > Freshwater > Lake | place: Democratic Republic of the Congo: South-Kivu...
GAGGGCCGCGGCGACGAGCTTGCGCGCTCGCATGTCCGGAATCCTTGACAAGGCCGCGATGGCTTGCGCGCGCACGGATTCGACGGGGTCGCGCGCGAGGCGCTCCAGGGGCGCTAGTCCTTCGATCGAGCCGTGCAGGCCGAGGGCGAAGGCCGCCTCCGCGCGCACGCCGTCCTCGGGGTCCGCGCATGCCGTCGCCAAGGCGTCGAACACGCGTTGCGAAGGTTCGTGTCCGGCCAGTCGGCCCAGCGCCCGCAGGGCGGCCAGGCGCACGGCCGGTTGTCCGCGCAATGCCAACGCCTCGAGTGTCCCGCCATCGTCGTCGCGCTGCGCTTCGCACGCCGCGACCTGTTCCAGTCGCGCCGCGAGCGGGACTCCTTCGTCCCAGTGCAGGTCGTGCGTGTCGGTGGTCGTGCAGGCGGCGAGCCCCGGCCAGGAAGCCAAGCAGAGGAGCACCGCGTGGCGGATTCGACGGATTGCAGGCATGGCGCGAGCTTAGCCACGAAGCGTCCGCGGAGGACGCTGGAAGCACTCGCTCGAACCAGGCTTGCTGGGTTCGGCGCGCTCGTCCGCGCGCGGGCTGGGACGCCCGGCACGGGATGACGACATCGACGCGCGCATCTGGTGCGTAGGCGCGCATGGGCCGCGCTACACTGTCCGCTTGGCGGATCCGCAGGCGGGACCGCACGCACCACCACCATGGCCATCGCCTCCATCCCCGAAGTGCTCGCCGACTTGAAGGCGGGCAAGATGATCATCCTCGTCGACGACCCCGGTCGGGAGAACGAAGGCGACCTCGCGATGCTGGCCGAGCACGCCACGCCCGAGGCGATCAACTTCATGGCGCGCGAAGGGCGCGGGCTCATCTGCCTGCCCTTGTCGAGCGAGTTGTGCGACCAGCTCGAGCTCGCGCCCCAGGTGCCGACGAACACCAACAAGATGGGCACGGGCTTCACCGTTTCGATCGAGGCGGCCAGCGGCGTGACCACCGGCATCAGCGCCAAGGATCGCGCTCACACGATCCGCGTCGCGGCGGCGCCAGGCGCCAAGGCCGCTGACCTCGCGCGGCCCGGACATGTGTTCCCGCTGCGCGCGCGCGAAGGCGGCGTGCTCGTGCGCGGCGGCCAGACGGAGGGCATCGTCGACCTCGCGCGCCTGTGCGGCGCGCGTCCGGCGGGCGTGATCTGCGAGATCATGAACGACGACGGTTCGATGTCCCGCATGGAGGATCTCGAGCGCTTCGCGCAGCGCCATTCCTTGAAGATCTGCACCATCGAGGCGCTCATCGCCTGGCGTCGGCAAAACGAGCGCTTGGTGGAGCCGGTGGATATGGATGTGCCCTTGCCCACGCGCTTCGGCACGTTCGCCGCGCACCTCTTCCGCTCGAAGATCGATGGCAAGGAGCACATGGCCCTGTCCATCGGCCTCGGTCCAGCCGGCCCCGATGGTCCGCGCGCGCCCGCATCCGAGATCGTCGCCGTGCGCGTGCACAGCGAGTGCCTGACTGGCGATGTGTTCCACTCGCTGCGCTGCGATTGCGGACCGCAGCTCGACGCCGCGCTGGAGATGCTCGGCAAGGAACGCCAAGGCGTCCTCGTCTACATGCGCCAGGAGGGACGCGGCATCGGCTTGTCGAACAAGCTCAAGGCCTATCGCTTGCAGGACGGGGGCCTCGACACGGTCGAGGCCAACGAGAAGCTCGGCTTCCCGGCCGACCTGCGCGAGTACGGCCTCGGCGCGCAAATCCTCCACTACCTCGGGGTGCGGCGCATGAAGCTGATCACGAACAACCCCAAGAAGATCGCCGGCTTGCACGGCTACGGCCTGGAGGTCGTCGACCAGGTGCCGCTGGCGACCGAGGCCAACGAGGTGAACCGCAAGTACCTCGAGACCAAGCGCGACAAGCTGGGGCACAGCCTGCCAAGGCACTTGGGTTGAGCGAGTCCAGCTTGTTTGCCTAAGGCCAATGCAGAAAGAGACTTAGGTGCCATCCACCGACCGGGAACGATGCGCCGATGCCCGGTCGGCGTCCTCTGGCCGCGCATGCCAGCCGCTGGGCGTCGATTCTAAGTACAGAGCTGCAAAAGACTTGCGATATCATTTCGTTTCGTCTCCCCGGTGCGTCGCGGGCGAGTCCCTGCGCGTGTGCGCCGGGTGCGAGGAATAGACACGGAGCGCCCGCGTCCAAAGGGCCGACATGGAGAGGGTCCGCATGGAACAGGAAGCCGCCAGCGATGCCGCCTTGGTCTCGGAGACCTTGGCTGGCAACCAAGCTTCGTTCCAGTTGCTCGTCGAGCGCTACGAGACGCGCGTGTACGCCTTGCTGCGGCACTACGTCAAGAACACCAGCGAGCTCGAGGACCTCGCGCAGGAGACCTTCCTCAAGGCCTACCGGCGCCTCGACGGCTTCGAGGGCCACTCGTCGTTCTACACGTGGATCTACCGCATCGGCGTCAACACGGCGCTCGACCACTTGAAGAAGCGCGGCCGCTCGCCGATCGCCTCGACCGACGATCCCGAGGTGCTGGCCGAGCCGACGCAGGTCGAAGGGCGCATCGCCGCGCCGCACGCCGCGCTGGAACGGGCCGAAGTGGCGCGCGTGGCGCAGGCGGCGCTCGAGCAGCTGCCGGAGATCTTCCGCACGGTGCTCGTGCTGCGCGAGTACGAGGAGCTCGCCTACCAGGACATCGCCGACATGCTCGGCATCTCGATCGGCACGGTCGAGTCGCGCCTGTTCCGGGCGCGCGCGAGGTTCAAGCAGGCGGTGCTGGAACTGCACCCCGAATACGGCGCCGACGCCGACGAGGACTGAGGCCACGATGAACTGCAACCAAGCCACCACCTTGATCGGTCCGTATCTGGACGGCGAGCTCAACGAAGCGCAGGCCGGTCCTCTGCGGCGCCACTTGCTGGCGTGCGCCGGGTGCCGCACGGGCGTGCAGTCGCACAAGGACCTGCAACGCTGGTTCGTCGAGGCCGAGCCGGTCGTCGTGCCCGCGGGCTTCGCGGCGCGGGTCGCGCAGGCCGCCTTCGCCGGCGAGTCGCGCGCGTTGCCGACGGTGCCCGCGCCCCAGCCCACGCCGTTCGTCGTGGCCGCCGGGCGCGCCGAAGACGGGCCGCGCGCCGAAGGGCGCTTGCTGCGCTTCGTCCTCGGCCTGACCAGCGTCGCCGCCGCCGCCACGATCATGGTCGTGCTGTCCACGCGCGACAACCGCTTGAGCGAGGGCGCCGGCTTGCGCGCCGACGAGCGTCCGCGCTTGACCATGGACCATGCCGTCGAGGAGCTCGAGGCCTTGCAGCGCGCCGAGGGCGCGGGGATCGCCGGCCGGTGAGCGCCGAGTCGCGGGTCGAAGACTCCAGGTCCGGCGCGCGCCGGTTGGAGGACCTGCGTCTTTGGATCGTGGTGCTCTTCGCCACCGCCTTCGGGGCGGGCTTGGCGGTGGGCGCCTTCCTCGTGCCGCGGACCGCGTCCGTCGCGGCCGAGCGGGGCTCGGGCTTCGAGGACTACGCGCGGTTGCTGGTCGAACGCTTCGAGCTGTCCGACAAGCGCAAGGAGCTGCTCGCGGTGGTGCTCGAGGAGTACCAGGCCGATCTCGACGTGCTGCGCGCGCGGCATGCGGCGCGCCTCGCCGAGGACATGGAGCCCGAGTTGCGCGAGCTGGGCTTGCGCTATCGGGCCATCGTGCGCGACAAGGTCCTGCCCGTCGCCGGGCGGGAGGAGTTCGACCGGCTGGCAATGGACGCGCGCTGAGTGGATCATGTCGCGCCGGGCGGACGCCGCCCGCGCGCTTGGCGGGCGGACAACGCATACAACCATGGCAAGAACCTGCGGAATCAGAATCGGACCGAAGCGCTTCGAGCTCGTCGTCCTCGAGGGCGGCGCCAAGAAGCACAAGGTCGTGGCCACCGCTCGCGGCGAACTGCCGCGCGACGGCGACGAATCGGCCGCGGCCAAGGTGCTGCGCGATGCGTTGGCCGCCGCCAAGGCCCCGGTGGACGACGTGATGGTCGCCATCGACATCGGCCTGGGCGCCTTCCGCACGCACAAGGTGCAGTTGTCGGACCGCGCCAAGATCGAAGAGACGCTCAAGTACGACGTCGAAGGCGAGTTCCCGCACTTGGCCATCGACGATGCGGTGGTGGACTTCGAGCAGCTCGACAACGCCGGCGACACCAGCCAGTTGCTCGTCAGCGCCGTCAAGAAGGAAGACGTGCGCCGCGTGGTCGACTTGCTGGCCAAGGCCGGCGCGGAGCCGATGGAAGTCGAGCTCGAGGGCAGCGCGGTGTACAACGCCGCCAATGCGGCCGGTCTCCTGGTCGCCGACAAGGCCCAGGTGCTGGTGCATGTAGGCGAGCACTCGACCTGCGTCGTGATCGTCGATGGCGGCAAGCTGCGCGAGGTGCGCGCCATCCCGTTCGGCGCGCATGGCGCGGCGACGGCGGCTCCCGCGGCGGGCGCGGAAGGCGAACCAGCCCCGGCCGTGGGCGCCGACGAGCAGCAACGCCGCCTGATCGTGGCGGCCACGCGCATCCGGCGCGAACTGGCGCGTTCCGTGGCGGCCGCCCGCACCGCCAACCCGCTCGATGATGTGCTGGTCTGCGGGCTGGGTGCCAAGTCCTTGCTTGGCGAGCCAATCCTCGATTGCGAGGTCAAGCTGCTCGAGGTGTTCGGCGCCGAGACCGGCGCGCCCGATTCCGATCCGGCCGAGCATGTCGTCGCCTACGGGGCGGCCGTGCGCCAGCTTGGCGGAGGCGCGATCAAGGCCTCGTTGCGCCGCGAGGAGTTGCGCTACAGCGGCACGTGGGAGCGCCTCGAGCTGCCGCTGATGGTGCTTTCGCTGCTCGTCGTGCTGGGCATGGGCGTGTGGTATCGCGGGTTGCTCGACGACACGCATGCGCTCAAGGCCGACTTGGTCTTCTGGCGCGACAGTGCGCGCAACTTGCTGGTGCCCGAGGCCAAGTCGGCCCGCGTCGGCAACCTGGCCAAGCCTTCACCGGACTTCCTCAAGCTGGTCGAGGGCTTCAAGAACCCCGCCAACGAGGCGCTGCCCAACGAGCAGATCGACGCGATGCAGCGGATGATCATGGCCGAGGTCGCGAAGATGAAGAAGGACCTCGGCCGGGACGCCGAGATGGTCCAGCCGCAGTCGGCGCTGACCGGCATGGCGGCGGTGCTCGGCGTGCTGCAGGCGGAGTCGGGTCGCGGCACGCGGCCTTCGCTGCGCAAGCTTTCCGCGACCTACCAGCAAGGCAAGCAAGGCAAGGGCGACTTCGTCCGCGTCACGATGGACTTGACCTTCTTCGCCGACGACGTGGTGCTCGCCACCGAGCACTTCGAAGCGCTGAAGCGCACGCTGCGCGAGCAACCGTGGTTCTTGGCGCTCGACGACAAGAATCCGACCAAGCCGTTGGAGACGAGCCAGGGCATGTCCATCACGGGCTTGGTGGTGGACGTCGATTGCACCAAGATCCCCGCCGGGAACAGCTGAGGACGAGCCATGGGATTCTTCAAGGACATGAACCTCGCCCGCGGCGTCGTGCTCGCTTCCGTGCTCGGCTCGGCCGTCCTCGGTTGGTTGGGCTGGCAGGAGCAAGCCAAGCTGCGGACCCTCGAGGCCGCCGCGGCCAAGCCCGAGATCGAGAAGGACATGGTCACGCTCATGACGTTGGGTCACGAGCACACTCAACTGAAGGGCGCGCTCGACGGCCAATCCGGCGCGGGTTCCGACGACATCCAGAGCTATGTGCGCCGCCAAGCCACCACGCCGCGTGTCGACCTCGGCAACGTCGAGCTGGACAAGGACGTCAAGCAGATCAGCAAGGGCATCAACGACGATGTCTACCGCATCTACTTCCGCGACAAGGATCGTTCCTTCGATCGGACGAGACTGACGAACTTCCTCTACATGCTCGAGGAAGGCTCGCCGCGGGTGAAGGTCACCGAGATCAAGCTCGAGACGGCGGACAAGCGCTTGAAGGACCACGAAGTCCCGAACGACTTGTGGGCCTTCGAGGCGCGCATCACCGTGCGCCAGCGCACGACGACGCCCTGAAGGCTCCGCGTCTACCGTCTCGTCCGTGGGCCCGGTCCACGCCGGGCCTGCTTGTTTCCACGCCGGCGAGTGCGCGGATTCGGTCCCATGCGCGGGATCGCCGTCCCTGCGCACCTTGCGAGGCGATCGAACTGCGACTACGATAGGACTTGAACATGCGCCTGATGTCCTCTTGGCACCATCACTGTATCTCCATGTCCCTCGCGGGGCCTGGGTCGGTGGCGCCATGGAAGCAGTGAGCTTCCGCAGGACAACCTGAGCGCGACACGCGACGCCGGCCCCGACAGCCGGCGTCGGTCGTTCCACGGGGGAACGGCGATGCCGGCGGGCGCCCGGCCAGCCGACGAAGGAACGAACCGTGGAGAGCATTGTCGCAGCGATCGGACGCCGCGCCCTCGAGGCGCAGGCGGGCAACGCCACCTTGGACTGCGTGCTGGGCCCGTGCACGGCCGTGGAAGGAGCCGCCATGCAGGCTGCCTTCCACAAGCTCGGGCGCCATCTGCGTCCGTGGTCCAGCGTGGACGACCTGCGCTTCGCCGACGCGGTCGTCCTGCCTTGGAGCGCGTGCCATCGGCGTGGCGCGCGCCGATTCGAGGACCTCGGGCTCGCCGACGCCGTGCGCGAACGCATCGAACGTGGTCGGCCGACCTTGGTCGTGGGCACGGCCGTGCAGGTCGTCGGGGCCGGCATCCTCGGCGAGCACGCGCCAGGGTTGGAAGCGGTGGGCGTGCGCGCCGAGCGAGGCGCCATCGATCCCGAGGCCTGCGCCTTCGAGGAGGTTGCCACCACGGGCGCGATGCGCTTCGTGCGGCCCGGACGCTACGCGTTCCAGAAGCGCTACCGCGTGCCGCTGCCACCCGCGGGTTGGGCCAGCGCCTACGCCGAGGACGGGCGCTTGCACGTGGCGGCGCTGGAGCGCGGTCAAGTGCTCTTGACGCAGTTCCGACCCGAGCTCTCGGGCGTCGCGGGTCTCGAGGTGCTGTCGCGCTGGTGCGCGGCCGCCGAGTCGGGCTTGCAAGGCGTGGTGCGTCCGGTCGGGGCGCGCGAGGAGCTCGGCTTGCTGGCGGCCGCAGGCTGAATCGTCGCCGCCGCGTGGAGGGGGCGCGTCAACGCGCGTTCGTTCGGCGCGGCGGCAGCGGCTGCACGGGTCCGGAGCCGATCGCGTAGTACGAGCGGCGCGGCTCGGCCACCAGCCGCGCCGCATCCTCCAAGGCGCGCCGCGGATCGTCGCGCGGCCCACGCGGCGCGCGTCCTTGCCGGTCCTGCGCGCTCGCCATCATGCGCAGCAAGCGCGCCAACTCATGGTGCAGCTCGTCGCGTTCGGCGCCGGAGCGGCGCTCTTCGACGCGCGCCACGAAGTCCGTCAACCGTTCGGGATCCGTGCCGTGCTTCCACAACAAGCACTTCGCCACGCCCGCGGGGCGCGAGCCGGGCGCCTCGCGCAGTTCGGCGCCGCGCGACCATTCGAGGCGCGCCAACGCCGACCAGGTGAAACCCAGGCAGGCGAGGGCCACCAACGAGGCCACCATGAAGCGGCGCGCTCGCGCACCCGTATCCGACCATGCCGCCAAGGCGGCGATGCCCGCCAGCAACACGAACGGCTGCGGCGCGAGCAGGTAGCGGTAGTCGATCAACCACTCGCGCAGTCCCAGGCCAAAGGGCGCCAGCAGGTAGAGCGGCAGGTACGCGATGGGCCACGCCAGCACGACGACGAAGGCGTCGAGTTCGACTCGCACGGGGCGCCACGGCAGGGCCGCGCCGATCCAGGCTTGCAGCTCGCGCCGCCAGCGCCAAGCGGCCCATGCCCACGCCAGCGCCATGGCCAAGCCGACCAAGGTCGCGCCCAGGTGCACGCCACCTTGCGGCGTGGAGTGGAGCCACAGCGAGTCCGCCCAGTCGCGTGACACGAGATCGGACAGCTTGGTCCACGGCGAGAGGCCGTCGTCGGGCAACGCCAGGCCGCCGACCGTGTCCCCGTCGTAGATGCGCAACGCGCCACCGTAGCGCAGCTGGTAGAACAGGAACGGGATCGCGCCGACTGCGATTCCGGCGAGGCGCGGCAGGAACGAAGCGCGCAAGCAGAAGCGCCTGTCGCGCGCCCAATCGAGCAGCGGCACCAACACCAATGCCGGACCGATGCCGAAGCTGAGGTGTCCGCCGTAGGCGAGTCCGCTGGCGAAGCTCCAGCCCTTGTGCGCGTGGTCGTGCAGTCGGTCTTCGTTCCACAGCCACAGGAGCACGAAGACCAGGGCAGCCAGTTCGCAGTGCGTGCCTTGGGCGGTCGCCGAGGCGTAGAGCCAACCCGGCGGCATGCACGCGAGCATGAGTCCGCCGAGCCAAGCGGCGCGGCGCCCGGCGCGACGCTCGAGCAAGAGGAAGCCCGCGAAGGCCAACGCGAAGGCGAAGGGCAGCACCGCCAGACGCAGGGCGAAAAGCGTCTCGCCGAACAAGGCGAAACTCGGCGCCGCCATGACGCCGACCCAGTTCATGCCACCCCAGAAAGGGATCTGGTGGTCCTGCAGCGGCAACAGTGGTCCGTGCACGAGCTCGTGCGCGATGTTGCCCCGCATCCACTCCTCGGGCCACGGCTCGCCTTTCCAATAGATGTCGAGCGGCGGCGCCCACATCACCACCAAGCGCAACGCGACCGCCAGCAATCCGCAAGAAAAGGCCGCGATCCAAGCGGGGCGTGAAGGCGCGGTGGAGGAAGGCGGGGCCATGCGAGCTTGCCTTCAGGATAGCTCCTGAACACGGCGCGCCCATGGCGATCCAAGGATGGAGCGCGACGCGAATCCTCCACTTGGAGAGGATCCCTTGCTCGTGTACGCTCGAAGCATGTCTCGAATATCCGTCAAGCTCATGGCCTTCTCCTTGCTGGCGACGGCGATGCTCGTGGCTGCCAGCGAGTTGTTGCTGCGCTCTTGTGCTGCTTCGCGTTACGGACCGAAGGAGCCGATCGTGTGGGAGCTCGGGGACGGAGCGACCGGCGCCGCGCTGAACGATGTGTCGCGCGGCCTGTGGAGCCCACGCCCCGGAGCGACGGATCCTTGGGGCGAGGTCGTGGGCCAGCTGGGGTGCAGGGGGCCGGATCCATCGGGCGATGAAGGGCGCTTGGTCGTGCTGGCGCTCGGGGACTCTTCGACCTACGGCTATGGCTTGCGCGAAGCCCAGGCTTGGCCGCGTCTCGTCGAGGCGCGCCTGCGCGAGCGCGGCTTGCCGGTGGACGTGGTCAATGGCGGAGTCATCGGCTACACGGTCTGCCAAGGACGCGTGCGCTTCGAGGAACTCGCGCCCTTGGTTCGTCCACGCGTGGTCGTGTTGGCCTTCGGGGCCGTCAACGACCACTACGCCGCTCCTGGAGGCGTGTCGGATCCTGCGCGGGTGGAGCTGTGGTCGCGACGCAACGCCTGGTCCGATCGGTTGCGCCGCGAATCGGCCTTGGTCCAGTTCGCCGCCGACGTGCTTGGCGCCGCGGACAGCCGCGAGGTGGATCTCGCCTTGCAGAAGCAGCGCGAAGCATGGGGTGCGCTCGACTACCAAGGAGTGCGCCGCGTTTCGCTGGAGGACTTCGCCGTCGAGCTGTCGGAACTGTGTGGCGCCGTGCGCGCGCTCGACGCCGAGCCGGTGCTGGTCTCCATGCCGCGGCGGGCGGACTTCGAGGCGCGCAAGCCGGTGCTGCCGCGCTACACCGCCGCGGTGGAGCTGGTGGCCAAGGACGCTGGCGTGGCCTTGGTGGATGCGCGCGCCGCCTTGGCGAGTTGGCCCGCGAGCGACGCGTTCCTGCCCAACGATCGCGTCCACCCCACGCCGGCGGGACACGCACGCATCGCCGACTTGGTGACGGATCTAGTGTTGGTGGCGTTGGATCGTCGCTGACGGGTCCGGCGTGGGCGAGCGCGACTGCCAGCGGCATGTTCCAGCACGCGGCCGCGCGCTCGAGGGCGCGGCCGCTCGTGCTTCAGCGTGCGAGGGCGGGGATGCGCAGGGGCTTCTTGGTGTGCGAGGCGAGGTGTTCCTGCACGCTGCGCACGCTCCAATCGGCGCGGTGCAGCGCGGATAGCGCGCTGACCACGGCGCTGATGCCGGCGAGCGTCGTCACGCACGGCACTCCGGCCGTCACCGCGGCGGCGCGGATGGCCGAGTCGTCGATGCGTTGCTGCTTGCCGTAGGGCGTGTTCAGGATCAGGTCGATCTCGCGGTTCTTGATCGTGTCGACGATGTGCGGACGACCTTCGTGGACCTTGTTCACGCGCGACACGGGCACGCCCGCCGCCTTGAGTGCGCGCCAAGTGCCGTCGGTGGCGACCAACTCGTAGCCCAACGACGCCAGCATGCGCGCTTCGGAGACCACGGCGCGCTTGTCGGAGTTCTTCACCGACAGGAACACGCGGCCCCGCTTGGGCAGCTTGAGGCCGGCGGCAAGGTAGGCCTTGACGAAGGCGTGGCCGAGGTCGGCGTCGATGCCCATCACCTCGCCAGTCGAGCGCATCTCGGGGCTGAGCGTGATGTCGACGCCCGGGAACTTGTTGAAGGGGAAGACCGGCGCCTTGACCGAGTAGTACGGCGGCGCGACTTCCTCGGTGAAGCCCAGCTCCTCGAGGGTCATCCCGCACATGACCTTGGCGGCGAGCTTCGCCAGCGGCACCCCGATGGCCTTCGAGACGAAGGGCACGGTGCGCGAGGCGCGCGGATTGACCTCGAGCACGAAGACGCGGTCGCCCTTGACGGCGTACTGCACGTTCATGAGGCCGATCACGTTCAACTCGCGGGCCATCGCGTGGGTGGCGCGGCGGATCTCCTCGACCAGTTCGGCGCCCAAGGTGTGCGGCGGCAGCACGCAGGTCGAGTCGCCGGAGTGGATGCCCGCCTCCTCGATGTGCTCCATGATGCCCGCCACGACGACGGTCTTGCCGTCCGCGATGCAGTCCACGTCGACCTCGATGGCGTCCTCGAGGAACTTGTCGACGAGGATCGGGCGGTCGGGAGTCGCCTGCACGGCGGTGTGCATGTAGTGCTCGAGTGCCGCGTCGTCGTAGACGATCTCCATGGCGCGGCCGCCGAGCACGTAGCTCGGGCGCACCAGCACCGGGTAGCCGATGCGGCGCGCCACGGCGAAGGCCTCGGCCGCGTCGCGCGCCATGCCGGAGTCCGGCTGGTGCAGGCCGAGCTTCCTGATCATCGCGTTGAACAGCTCGCGGTCCTCGGCCCGGTCGATCGATTCGACCGAGGTGCCGATCAGCGGCGCGCCTGCCTCGTGCAGGCCGTTCGCGAGGTTCAAGGGCGTTTGGCCGCCGAATTGGACGATGATGCCCTTGGGCTTGATCGCCTTGACGATGTTCATCACGTCTTCGTGCGTCAATGGCTCGAAGAACAGGTCGTTCGAGGTGTCGTAATCGGTGGAGACGGTCTCGGGATTCGAGTTGACCATCACTGCATCGCGGCCGATCTCGCGCGCCGCGAAGGCGGCGTGCACGCAGCAGTAGTCGAACTCGATCCCCTGGCCGATGCGGTTCGGTCCGCCGCCGAGGATCATGATGCGCTCGCGCGTGGTCTCGCGCAGCTCGCCCTCGTCCTCCCAAGTCGAATAGTAGTACGGCGTGGCGGCCTCGAACTCGGCCGCGCAGGTGTCGACGATCTTGTAGGTCGGACGAATGCCGTGCCGCTCGCGCAGCTCGGTCACCTCGGACTCCCGCAGGCCGAAGGCCAGCGCCAACTGCCTGTCGCCGTAACCGAGCCTCTTGGCCTCGCGCAGCAGCCCGGGCGTCGGCTTCGCGCCGGCGAGTTCGCCTTCGAATTCGACCAGTTCGCGGATGTTCTCGAGGAACCACGGGTCGATCTTCGTCGCCTCGTGGATCTCGTCGGTGCTCCAACCCGCGCGGTACGCCGCGCGCAGCGCGAGGATGCGCAAGTCGTTGGGGATGCGCAGCGTGCGCGTCAGCTCGACCGGATCGGCCGCCAGCACCTCGGCCGGGTCGCGCGGATCGAGGCCGATGCCGGGGCGGCCGGTCTCCAGCCCGCGGATCGCCTTCTGCAACGCCTCCTTGAAGGTGCGGCCGATGGCCATCGTCTCGCCCACGCTCTTCATCTGCGTGGTCAGCGTGCGGTCGGCGCCCTTGAACTTCTCGAAGGCGAAGCGCGGGATCTTCACCACCGTGTAGTCGATCGTCGGCTCGAAGCAAGCCGGCGTCTTCTTGGTGATGTCGTTCTTCAGCTCGTCGAGCGTGTAGCCGACGGCGAGCTTCGCGGCGAACTTGGCGATGGGGAACCCGGTGGCCTTCGAGGCCAGCGCGGACGAGCGCGAGACGCGCGGGTTCATCTCGATCACGATCATCCGCCCGTCCTTGGGGTTGATCGCGAATTGGACGTTCGAGCCGCCGCATTCGATCCCGATCTCGCGCATGATCTTGATCGAGGCGTTGCGCAGGTTCTGGTACTCGCGATCCGTCAAGGTCTGCGCCGGCGCGACAGTGATCGAATCGCCCGTGTGCACGCCCATCGGATCGAGGTTCTCGATCGAGCAGACGATGACGACGTTGTCGTTCTTGTCGCGCATCACCTCCATCTCGAACTCCTTCCAGCCCGAGAGGCACTCCTCGATCAGGACTTCGGAGTTGAGCGAGGCCGCCAGGCCGCGCGAGACGATCGCCTCGAACTCGTCGACGTTGTAGGCGATGCCGCCGCCGGTGCCGCCCATGGTGAAGCCGGGACGGATCACGCAAGGCAGCCCGATCTCGGCCATCACGCGGCGCGCGTCCTCCAGCGTGTGCGCGATGCCGGAACGCGCGCTGTCGAGGCCGCAGGCAGTCATGGCCGTGCGGAACAAGTTGCGGTCCTCCGCCTTGCGGATGACCTCGGCCTTCGCGCCGAGCATCTCGATGCCCAGGCGCTCGAGCACGCCCGAGTCGTGCAGCCCGAGGCCGGTGTTGAGTCCCGTCTGCCCGCCGAGCGTGGGCAGGATCGCGTCGGGCCGCTCCTTCTCGAGGATCTTGGCGACGCCTTCGACCGTGATCGGTTCGATGTAGGTGGCGTCGGCCGTCTCCGGGTCGGTCATGATCGTCGCCGGGTTCGAGTTGACGAGGATCACTCGGTAGCCCTCCTCGCGCAGCGCCTTGCAAGCCTGCGTGCCGGAGTAGTCGAACTCGCAGGCCTGGCCGATGACGATCGGACCCGAGCCGATGATGAGGATGGACTTGATGTCGTCGCGGCGGGGCATCGTGGTCGTGGGTGGGGGCGAGGGACCGGCGGTGCGTGTCGGGGGAGGGCACTCGGCTCGAGGGCCGAGCGGGGCTAAACCTCGTCGATTCTCGCAAATCGGAGGCGCCGCGACCACAGTTGGGCGTCCGGTGCGCGTCCCCGCGGCTGGGCGGCGGGGCGCGCGGGTACGCAGGTGGGCGGACGAACCGCCGTGGAGTCGCCGCGAGTGGTTTGGTAGGCAAGGGGCTATGCGCATCCTCAACGCCTTCCCCTTGCTGCTCGCAGCCGCCTGCTCCGCGCCCTCCCTCGACCTCACGCCGCGGCTCGCCATGCTCGAGCCCGAAGGCAGCTTCGGCTTCAACGACACTCTCGGCAACCAAGTCTCGCAGGACCTGCCGGACAACCTCGGCCTGGAGAAGGACTCCAGCTCGCTTGGCTTGCGCGCGGATCTCGATCTGGGAGCGCCCCACCTGACCGCGTCGATCCAAGGCTCCACGCACGATGGCGAGGGCGTGCTGGACGGGGAGATCGAGTACGATGAGCAAGTGATCGACGCCGACGCGTCGGTCGCCACGGACTTCTCGTTGACCGGCTACTCGTTCATCGCGACTTGGGACCTGATCCCCGGCGACAGCTTCGAGCTCGGCTTGGGCTTGGGCGCCAACGTGCTCGACATCCAAATGGAAGTCCAGTCGAAGGACGATCCCACGCAGTCGGTGGCCTTCGACGAGCTCGCCCCCGTGCCGGTCGTGGCCGTGCGCGTCGGAGGAGACATCGGCCCGGTCAGCCTGTCGGCGCTCGCCTCCGGCCTTTCCGTCTCCATCGGCGATCTCGACGCCACCTA
>Ga0172376_10005525_pt1 | contig 14089 bp, 6 predicted proteins | sample Lak35m_FD_121114 | JGI IMG/M metagenome (GOLD analysis project Ga0172376, IMG submission 121114) | Freshwater microbial communities from Kabuno Bay, South-Kivu, Congo - kab_092012_35m | ecosystem: Environmental > Aquatic > Freshwater > Lake | place: Democratic Republic of the Congo: South-Kivu...
ATCAACTGGGCATGACGGCGCTGTCGACGCTGTCTCTGCTGAATGCGGGGATGAAGCCGGATGAGCCTGAAATCCAGCGCGCCATGAACTGGCTGCGGACGGCGGAAGAGCCGGAGGAAACATACGAGACTTCGCTGGCACTGATGGTTTATTCGACCGTTCGCGCACCGCAGGACCGGTTGCGGATTCGAGGTCTGGTCTCGAAGCTGGAAGGCGGCATGATTCAGCGCGGCGGCATGAAGGGTTGCTGGAAGTACCACACGACCGCCGCGACCATCGACACCGAAGGCGATCACAGCAACGGTCAGTACGCGGTGCTCGGTCTGTTCGAGGCGGCTCAGGCCGGCGTCATGGCCGATCGGAAAACGTGGGAGGCCATCCGCGAGCACTGGGTCAGAACTCAGAATCCCGACGGAGGCTGGGGCTACAACATCGCCAGCGATCGTGACAGCACGGGCAGCATGACGGTCGCCGGAATCTCGGTACTGGTCATGGCCTCGTACATGCTGCGCGACGATGGTCCGCTGGATGCGGAAGGCAACCCTCAATGCTGCATCGACGGCAAGCCGGATGAATCCATCGAACGCGGCGTCAAATGGATGACCAGCCGCTTCTCGGTGGGCAGCAATCCCGGCAAAGGCGGCTGGCTGTTTTATTACCTCTACGGGCTGGAGCGGGCCGGACGTCTGAGCGGACGGCGGTTCTTCGGAGAACACGACTGGTATCGCGAAGGCGCGCGCTTTCTGGTGCGCGGCCGCAACAAACGCACGTCGCTGTGGGATGGCGAAGGCTTTGAGAACGATCCGGTTGTGACCACCAGCTTCGCGCTGCTGTTCCTGTCGAAAGGCCTGGCCCCGGTCCTGATCAACAAGCTGCAGTTTGAAACGACAGCCGGAAAAAACAGCGACTGGAACCGGCACACGGATGACGTCCGCAATCTCACCGACCGTCTGACCGGAGCGGAGGGCTGGCCGAAGCTCATGACCTGGCAGGTGGTGGATCTGAAAGCGGTCCGGGAACGAGGCGATGTTTCGGATCTCAACCAGGCGCCGGTGCTGTATCTGTCCGGAGCCGATGCTCCGCAGTTCAACGATCAGGATATCGCCCTTCTGAGGGAATACATCTCGCTGGGCGGCTTCGTTCTGGCCGTCAACAACTGCGGTCAGCGCGCCTTTCGCGAGGGCATCGCGGAGCTGCTCAAACGCATGTATCCATCAGGAGAAGTCGCGCTGCAGCGACTCTCGCCCGATCATCCCGTGTTCCGGGCCGAATACCTGCTGGATGGCAGCACCATGGATCTGCAGGGCGCAGACTTCGGATGCCGGACGGCTCTGATTCTGGTTCCGGATGATCTGGCCTGCTTCTGGCAGCGCTGGGGACGGATGGAACCGCCGGGACGTCCGGAAGCATTGAAGACCCGGATCGAGCGGGCCATGCGGATCGGTACGAACATCGTCGCGTATGCTTCCGGCCGCGAACCGCTCAACAAGCTGGAGCGCGATCGCCTGGCCGCGCGTCAGGATCAGGTCGTCACCGCGCGGCGGGGCCTGCTGCAGATCGCTCGCCTGCGGCATACCGGTGGCTGGGATACCGCTCCGACAGCAGCCCGCAATCTACTGATGGCACTCAATCAGACGGTGGGTCTGACCGCCTCCACCGAACCGGCCGCCGTCGTTCCGACCGATCCCAGTCTGCTCGATTATTCGATGGTGACGATGCATGGCCGGCAGCGGTTCACGCTGACTCCCGAAGAACGCGATGCGTTGAAGACCTATCTCCTGCGCGGCCGGGTGCTGTTCGCCGATGCCTGCTGCGGTGCCCGCGCCTTTGATGAATCGTTTCGAACGCTGGTCCAGCAGTTGTTTCCGGATCAGCGGATGGAGCGGATTCCCGTTGGCGATCCGCTGTTCACAATCGAAGTCGGCCACGATCTGCGGCAGGTGCGGCGGAGAGTTTCCGAGCAGATCGGCCAGGCGGCGATCACTTCGGGAACCGTCGCCGGTGAACCGTATCTGGAAGGCATCCGGATCGACGGACGCTGGGTCATCATCTACAGCAAGTACGACATCAGTTGTGCTCTGGAACGGCAGGCATCCGTCGCCTGCGCGGGATATGTCCCGGAAGACGCGGTCAAACTGGCGGTCAATGTCGTGCAGTATGCGCTGCAGAGTCCGTAGGAATTTCATCCGGAGCTTCGCGCGGGATGACTCGCAGTCGATGCTGCTGCGCGCCGAGCCGGTCGATCAGAACCTGGCAGGCTTGTTCCGGATCGCACTGTGTGCCGCAGGTGTAGACATCGGCGGTGGCGTGTCCGGACTCCGGCCATGTGTGAATCGAGATATGCGATTCCGCCAGCAGGCACACGACGGAAACGCCCTGCGTGGCGAAGTGATGCCGCAGCGCGCCGATGACGTGCGCCCCGGCCGCCCTGGCAGCTTCCCTCAGAACATGTTCCAGCCATGCCGGATCGCTCAGCGTTTCCGCAGGACAGCCGCCGAGTTCCAGCAGGCAGTGCCGTCCCGGACTGAACCGGCCCTCGGTTGATGAGCCGTCATTCGCGGACGAAACCGGTTCGTCGAAGCCAGCGGTCATGCGTGAAACCTTTCGAGTCGAATCTGACTGCGGAATAGAAACGATCCGGCCACTTCTGTCGAAGCGGAATTCGATCCGCGCGGCTGGGGTGTCTCAGTCTATTCTTCACGCGGTCAGGAATGAGGTTTTCGATTGTTTGACCCGCAGCCGAAGGCGCAGGCGTCGAATGGCTGTCGAACACCGAAAACACCTGCGCCTTCGGCTGCGGGTCAAAGGAAGGCATAAGAGGTCACGAACATCTCACTGCGAGCCGCACGAAGAATAATGACCGCTCATGAGTGACGGGCAGTCGCAGGGTGGGAAGTCATGGTCACCGTAGGCCGGGCTGCGGCGATGTTGAAAACCTGTCGGCTCACAGTTGAGACGGCGCGGTGGCAATCGCGGGGGTGGCTCGATAGAGTCCCCGCCCTGCCCGGTCAGGATTCGACCGGCATGCTGCTCATGGAGGTCCGGATCCGGTGCTGCGACTGATTTCAGTGGTGGTCCGGTCTGTGCCCGCGACTGTCGGATGACAGAGCGCATGGGGGAACGGAGTCCTTTTCCCCCTTCATCACGAATCACGAACCGGGATCGATTCACTCTGTGAATCTCAACTCCTGAAACGTCTGCGGATGCCGGTTGCGGAAACGCGCGGCAGTCCCATGCGGGCCGGATGGTCTGCAGATGGCGGATGTCCTGGCGTCCGGCTGTTTCGCGTGCCCGCGTTCCAGTCATCGTGGATTCAACAAAGCGTCCTCAGAACCGGCAGCGAGGCTGATCTTGAGCACTGCAACGGCAATTGATGCGGCAGACACGGAACAGGAACTGGTTGCGACCGCGCGCAGCGCCATCAGCAACTGCAACTGGACTGTTGGAGAATGCGCGGCTCAATGGACGAAGCGTCATGCGCGCGGCCGTACGGACGCCGACTTCGGCGAGATGGTCGGCCTCAGCGGCGATCAGATCTATCAGCGGCGGCGCGTGTGGGAGACGTTCGCCGATGTGCGCGACAGTTACAGCCAGTTGCGGTGGTCGCACTTCTATGTCGCGCTGACCTGGAACGATGCTCCGGAATGCCTCGGCTGGGCTGAGGAAAACCAGGCGACCGTCGCCGAGATGAAAGCCTGGCGACGGATGCAGCACGGTGAAGACCTGACGGTGGATGTCGAATCCTCCATGGATCTCGCCGCGGCGGCACTCGACTTCAGCGACCCGGCCGTGCATCGCCAGGCCGACTTCTTCGGTGAGGAAGGTGATGCGTCTTCCGATTCGATGCTGGAACATCAGGCCGGAGAAGACCGGGTGCAGGCGGCCGACGGTCGCGGCTCCGAAAAGCCCTACGCTCCCTTCCGCAGCGATGCCGCCAGCCCTCCGCCTGAGCAGCTCGCCGAGACCACCGAACCGCTGCGCCTCAGCCCGGAACAGACCTTCAAGAAGATGGCATCCAACTTTGAACGCTGCACGCGGATCCTGTCCGACGAACTGCTCGATCAGTTTGCCGAGCTGCCGGAGAAAGTCCGTCTGCGTTTCATCACGGCCATCGAAAACCTGAACGATCGCGTGTCGCGACTGAGCTGATTTCCGACACGGGCCGATTCTCCGGCAGCCGGCGGGGAGCAGGTGCGATTTACAACGCCGGTTCCTGGCCGCCGGGTAGTTCCGCATCGGCCTTCTCCAGCGGAATCGCGATGGTGAACGCGGTCCCGGCCGGGCTGGTTGTGAACGTGATCCGGCCGCCGTGCTGAGTGACGAGCTTTTCGGAGAGTGCCAGCCCCATGCCGGTGCCTCCGCTCCGGGTCGAGAAATACGGCTGGAAGAGCTGCGGCTGCGCATCCGGTGGGATTCCCGGCCCGGTGTCCTCAATCGTGATCTGCAGGTCGGAGTCTTCCAGAGCTGCTTTCAATCGCAGGACACCGCCACCGGACATCGCCTCCAGCGCGTTGATCACCAGGTTCAGGAGTGACTGCTGAATCTTCTCTTCATCCATTTCCACCAGCGGCAGCGGTTCGGCGGGCAGTTCCGTTTCAATCTGAATTCCGTGCTGTTCGGCCTGCGGACGGATCAGGCGCAGAACCTTGTCCATGAGATCTGGAACATCCACCGGCGCTCGGTCCAGATGCTGCCAGTTCGCAAAGGTCCGGAAGTTTTCCAGGACACCGTTCAGGCGGTTGATCTCCGTTTTCAAGACTGCCAGACATTCTTCCACGGAGCCGTCACTGCGACGCTGTTCCAGAGCTTCATCCAGCAACTGCAGATGAATACTGAGCGCCGTGAGCGGATTCTTGATCTCGTGATGCAGACCTGTGGAGAGCGTCGCCAGCTTCAGGTTGCGGGACATCCGCTGCATGCGTTCTTCGATGAGCATCAACCGCGTCACATCCTGCAGATGCAGAACCGAACCGGTGACATGCCCCGCCACATCGCGCAGCACATGTCCGTCGATCCGAAGCCTCTGACGCTGTCCGTTCGGCATCACAACGCAATCGCGATCGCGGACCGTCGCTTCGTGATCCATCACATCCGCATGAATGGCGGCCAGCGGGATTTCCGGCGGACAGACGAGAGCCAGCGGTCGACCGATCCCGTCTCCGGCACTTCTCAGCAGGCGATTCGCCGCCGAGTTCATGCTGGTGATCAGGCCGTCGCTGCTGGTGGTGACCACTCCCCGCTCCATGCTGGCCAGGATATCGTGCGCCAGCAGTTTGATGTCCCGCAGAGCGCTCTGACTGCGGACGAAGCGGTGATGCAGCCAACGGAACGTCAGCAGTCCGACTCCGACGATGATGGAGACCAGCGCGGTCGCGGGAAGCTGAACGTCAACTTCCTCACGGAGTGAGAGGAGCACTTCGCTGGCACTGGATGTCTGGTCAATCTGTTCCAGCAGCCCCGTGATCTGCCAGTGCTCGCGAATGATCAGCAGGCAGGATCCGACGCTGGCCAGGAGCGCCAGCCACAGAAAGACGCGGACCACTCGTTCCGCCAGCGAGTAGCCGTGAACGACTTCCGATTCGCGGACCAGGAACATGCCGGAAGAGGGGGAGGCAGAGTCCGGGCGGAAATCCTGCGGATGTTCGGAGGGGCTGGTCATAAGCGGTCAAAGGCTGAGTTGATTTTCGCCGGGCGGATTTCCCTGTGGTTTTCGAGGATCGTGGCGATCCGCCGCGATGACTGCCAGGCGCGCCGGAGGATTTCCGGCAAACGGAACCTGGAAAACTGAAGGGGTTGTAACGGACGTGCCGATAACTCCGGTTGAATCGGTTGTGCCAGTCATACCGGTTCGGTCGAGTCTGAGTCGCGAACCGGCAGGATCGGGGCGCGGCATCAGGCTGGTCAGACTGAGGACAAACCTGTGTCCGATCGGGTGAGGATCGGCCGGCTCTGCGGAGTGGCCCTTTCGATCGTCCGACGCGGGCAGTGGATTACCAGGATCGGGCACAAGGAAACAGGTACGGAGACCATGAAACTCAATCGACTCTTCAAGGTCACGGCCGTCGGACTGGGGTATCTGGGAACTCTGATTCCGTGGACGCCCGTCATGGCCGACCAGCCGGCGACACGACCGACAGTTCAGGCCGCATCAACGAAAGCAACCGCTCGCACGGTTGTGGATGTCCGTCTGACAGCCGACGGAACATTGCGAGGTACGCTGAAGGACTCAAAGCAGCAACCGGTGAGCCGGGCCGCTGTTTCCGTCCGCACGGCACTACGCGGTGAGACCCGCCGCGAAGTGGCACGCGTGACAGCCTCCGAGACAGGCCATTTTGAAATCACCGGGCTGAAGCCAGGCATGTACTACCTGGTTGGAGGCACGGGACACGGCATCTACCGCGTCTGGACGGCGGAGACCGCTCCTCCAGGAGCGCTGGATCAGATCCAGATGGTGTCCGATCTGTCTCTGGTTCGCGCTCAGGGACCGGACGGCCAGAACGGCCAGCAGCCTCCCGGCGGGCAGATTCTCTACGATCAGAACGGCACGGCGTACGGCCAGGTCCGGATTGTCGATACCGGCGGTCTTCAGCCGGTCGGACCGGGAGCCGGATTCGTCGGTGCCGGTAACGGAAGTTTCCTGGGCAGCGTCGGCGTCTTCGACGCGGCTCTTCTGGGAGTTGGCATCGCTGGCGTCACCGTTGGCGTTATCGGCCTGAATGAAGCCAACGACGCCAATGACAAGATCGACGCGATCAGCAACAGCCCGTAAGCCAGACCGCTCTCGCCGGTCATGAGACTCAACCGACCGCAGTTCGCACTCCGTGAACTGCGGTTTTTTTATGGCGGGCATGAGCCGGCGGATCGAATTCCGCCGGGGGCGAACCTGGTTTTCAATCGCTGAAAACAGCACATGAACCCGCGCGGCCGGTAGCTTGTCCGTCTCCGGACTCGGGACTAACATCCCGCCGCGATTTCCAGCAGCGCAAGTGGCGGAATTGGCAGACGCACCAGGTTGAGGGCCTGGCGGGGTGTAAGCCCCATGGAGGTTCGAGTCCTCTCTTGCGCATTCAGCCTGTCATGGTCTGTGAAGACACTCCATGACAGGCTTTTTTCATACCCGGCCGGATGCTTCCGGCTCGAATCATTCGCACCGCCGGAGGCGTCAGTCGGAATCCAGCGTCAGGGCCGCTTCTCGCAGTCCGGCCAGGGCGCGGACCCACAGCATGCGAACCGCACCGGCGGATCGATTCATTCGCGCCGCGATTTCCTCGTGCGAGAAGCCCTCCAGATGCCGGAGGATCAGGACTTCGCGGTAGTCATCCGGCAGACTGGACAGCACCTCGGCCAGCAGCACATCCCGTTCGCGCCGGACGGCCTGCTGGCTGGGCGACGGTCCCGGTTCGGCCAGCAACGCGCCGAACCGTTGTGACGACTGAGCCAGTTCGCGGTCCAGCGACACATCCAGAGCCAGGTCGCGTTTCTGAGTCCCCTGATGCCGGCGGATTTCATGCGCCAGTGCGTGTGCCAGAATCCGTCGCAGCCAGGCGGTCAGTTCGACTTCGGTCGAACCGCGGAACTGCGGCAGCGATTTGATCGCTTCGAGCAACGTCTGCTGGACGATGTCCGAGGCGTCAAACCGCGAACGAAACCGGCTCTCCAGTTGCACTCGCGCCAGCAGCCTGAGCCACGGTTCAAAACGTCGCAGCAGCCCGCCCTGCGCCGGAGCATCGCCGCCACGCGCCTGATTCAACAACATCTCGAACGAACTCTCAGGCATGACGCGACAGCCTCCGCCGGCAGAAGTTCCAGACGGTCTTTGGAGTTTGCAGGAGTCTCCGGACCAGCATCAGCAATCCGATCACATAGAGTCCCCATGCGAGAATCGTGTACCAGCCAGCGGGGGAGTAGTGCTGGGCTGCGGACAGGCTGCGACTGTCGAGAGTCAACAGAATGGCCGCGCAGACGGCGGATGTCAGCATCGCAGCCAGCCCCAGTCGGAACACGGTCGCGCGGCGGCCCTCTCTCCACGCTTTCGTGAGATGCCACCAGAAGAACACTCCCGGCAGGCCGACCAGAGCCAGCATCAGTCGTTCGCCGGCCAGTTCATCGAGCCACCACCAGCCCTCCCAGCGATGCGACTGTCGCAAAGGATGACGGGAAGCCTGGAGATGCATCGCCACCAGCGGCAGGATCACCAGTCCGCTGTACGCTGCCGCCAGCAGAACGGGGCGCCAGCGGCGTTCCTGGATGCCTCGGAAGATCAACCCGGAAACCACCCCGAAAGCGACACAACTCGTCACGGCCTGCCGAAAATCGAACAAGGCGGAACTGACGCACAACGCGGCGTAAGCCGCCAGCAGCAGGCTGATCAGAACGGATCGACGACGAAGTGTTTCACGAACGAGCCAGAACGGGATGACCAGCATCATCAGGGTGACCAGGCCAGCCGGGATGGCGATGGACACCACGAACCGGTGCAGAGGATTTGAATCAGAAGTAACCCAGGGCAGTTTGACTCGCGGCGGTTGCTCGTCCGCGAGAGGAATGTAGCGGCGGGGTGCGGGCGTTGCTGAAGCGGACCTTCCATCGGCAGTGACTGGCGACGCCTGACGGACCAGCGTGTGCCAGTTATCGTCGGCGTAATTTCTCCAGTGACAGAGGACACGCGGCGCTCCGTTCGGATCGTCTGAGGGCAGGAGTTGCAGTATCGGCTGATGCGAGAATCCGCGGCCGGGACTCCAGGGGACATCGCAATGCCAGAGCACTTTCCCGGTTGCAGCGTCGAGACCGGAGACGCTCTGGCCGGACCAGATGGCGATCGTGGCGCTGGGTGGATGCGTTGAGTTCGCTGGTCGGGGTGAGTCTCCAGAACCTGCCGATTGCGGCTGGGATGGATCCCGCTTCTCAATCGCAACTGGGGATGGCCATTCCACAAGCACACCATCGCTGGTCATGTATTCGCGCTGGCGGGATCGAGGCAGCGGCCACTGCCAGAGAAAATCGGCTGTGCCTCGACTCGCGCACAACCTGCCATCAACCGGCAGCAGCGGGACTTCACGGCCGTGAGCATCGATCTGCCGTCGCCCCCACAGCGAAGCCATGTTCTGCATGTTCTGACTGCCGCGATCCGACAGCTTGAACGGTGAGCCGTCGCGCTGAGATCCGTCGGAGTTCAGCACAACCAGTTGAAACCCCGCAGTCCCGCTGAAGCCGAAGCAGACGGAGCGCCGGCCGTTGCCTTCGAAGTCCACCAGCAGCGGCGGCAGAACGCTGCTGTTTGAGCCAGACGTTTCGTGAGTCCATTTGACGTTGCCACTGCGACCATCGACGGCGGCCAACTGGAGGCTGTAGCCGCGCTGCTTGTCATAACCCGAGAGCCAGACAGTGACGACTTCCGCCTGACCATCGCCGTCCAGATCGCCGACGGTGGCGCGCGGCCAGAGCGGCCGGCCGCCTTGCGGACTCGACACGCTGGATTTCGACCACAGTGGCTTGCCATCGCGGCCACTGAAGACCTGCAGATCGCAGGGGGCATCATATGAGTCGCCAGCGCCAGGCTGCGGCGTCCAGACGGCGAGATCACCCACTCCATCGCCATTGATGTCGTTGAACTCGCGGCCGTACGGATTCGGTGTCGCTCCGAACGCGCCACGCAGGGTCGGCACTTCAAACAGCCGCGAACCATCGCGTCCGGAGATCAGCGACAGCAGCAGCGTCTGGCCTTTGTTGGGCATATGCATCGCCACGGCGATTTCCGCATGGCCATCGCGATCCAGATCGCACCAGTCGAACGCAGGATACTCGGCCGACCAGTGCTCGCCGGTCGTGCTGCTTCTCCCGCCCTCAAGCTCGAAGTTCTCCGCCCGCCACAGCCGTTGACCGTCTTTGCCGGAGACTGTGGCCAGCGTGGAGTGCGATGACCAGCCGGAGCTGGTGCGGCGTTGAATCATCTGCAGACCGACCAGGTCGGGCGTTCCATCGCCGTTCAGATCGCCCCACGGCAGCGGCGGCGAGAGAACCGGCAGGGAATGCAGATCGCGGAACGGCTCCTGAATACGGAACAACAGACGCTGATCGCGACCGGACCGAACCTGGACGCCATCGGAGCCGATGAAGTCGCCGATCTGATCGCCATCGACATCCTGGATCGGATGCCACTGTCCCAGCCGCTTCCACGGTTCGGGGTGAGTTCCCGCCGCGACGAGCATGCGCGGGGCTCCCTGCGGCGAGACCGTGTAGAAGAGATCGAGGAGGCCATCCCCGTTGAAGTCCGCGACTTTCGGATCAAAGACTTCAGAGAGCGTGCGTTCCAATCGTCCATCACTGACCGAGAGGACGAAAGTCATGGCCTGGCCGCCCGGCCCGTGGACCATCGGCACCAGCAGCAGCGGCCAGCCATCCGGCCCCGGCTGCCACCACTGCAGCGGACCACTCGGGTCGGGCGTGATCCGGGATGGGCCGGCATCGTGCTGCCAGTTCCACAGCCGCGAGCCGTCGCGTCCCGACATCGCCGCAACGATCACCACCGGTTGACGCGTCTCGGGATCATTCGTGATCCAGGTCGCGAAAACTTCGCGAGCACCATCGCCATCCAGATCCGGCCCGCTGATGAAGCGTTCGATGGCCGGCGGTTCGTTGTAAGTGAAACTCGCCACCCGCTTCTGCCAGCGCGTTTCGCCGGTCTCACCGTTGAGCACCGTGAAACCACTCCAGCGATCGCTGGTCCGGTAGCTGTATTGTCCCGCCGGCAGCAGAACTTCCGGATGTTCGTCGTGATCGAGGTCTTCCACGCGGAACACAGCTCGCGACATGCGCCGCAACTGATTCTCATCGGACTTCGATTGAAACCGCTTTTTCCAGAGTTCCCGGCCGGACTGCGTGATCGCCGACAGTGTCAGATCCGGAGAACTCGCATCAGACGACTTCTCATCCATGAACAGCAGGACGAGCTCGTCTTCCCCATCTCGATTCAGGTCCACCACAACCGGCTCAACCATCGGCGTCATCGGCAGATCGGCTCGCGACAGAGTCGGCCTGCCCGTGGCGAGGTCAAACTGAAACAGCGTGCGATCGACGATCAAGACGATATCACCCTCACGCTCCGTGTGAGGAGTCTTTGTTGTTGACGCCTCGGTCGCTTCACCGGGCGTTCGTGTGCGTGTTCCCGAAGCCCCGTCGCGCGAAGTGTGGCGGCGACTTTCGTGGCGATCGACAATGACAGGTCGAATCGTGGTGTGGAAATGCGCCGCGCGGCCGTCGCTCAGAAACTGCTCGAACGTCCTGTCGAGCTTCTGCTGCCAGAGCGTCGAACCGTCCTTGCCGGAAATGGCTTCGATCCAGCCTTGACTATCGACGCGGATCTGAGCGCCGTCGGGCGTCTGAAACGATTCACCCATCGTCATGAAGCACGCAACCGCATCGAGCGTGCCGTCGGCATCGACATCCGACAGCGCCGCATGTCCGACGACGCTGCTGGTCCCGACAAGAGCACTCGCTGGCCTCAGTGAGGCCGCATCAATGTTGTCCGGCAGTCCGGGCAGCACCGGACGAGCGCGATGCCACCACAACAGCTTGCCGTCACGACCAGAGAACGCAACCAGTGCAGGCGACGTCCGCGCGACAAACATCAAATCGCGAATGCCGTCGCCATCCAGATCGGCAAGCGGCCGTACGAGTCTGCGATCCTGGTCCAATGGCGCGGTCGCGCCGAGCAGGCTGGTCCATTCCTTGAGGTGACGCCCTTCGGGGAGCGACGCCTCGTCGAGCGTCACGTCCCAGGCGATTCTGCCCGTCACGCCATCGATCAAGCGTAAAGAGATTCCGCTCCGGCCACCGTACTGCCCTGCCGTCGGCTCTCTCAGCTGCAGAATGCTGGCGTGAGAATCGACCGTCAAAGCAGTCCCGTCACTGAGTGACGGGACTGCGAGGTCCACAATCTCCGTTTCGAGATATTCGCTGGTTGGCATCTCACGTGGCGGCCACAGCAACTGCGAACGGAACTGCAACTGGAACGACTTCGTCTGTCCGCGTTCCACATCGAGCGGCCAGGTATCGCTGAGCAGGCCTGGTGCCGACAGCCGCACGCGATACGCCCCTTCCCGCAGCGTCACTGGTTCTGAAGTCGGGACGGGAATGCTCGGAGTCACAGGACGCCCACCGGCATCAATCACCTCGGCCACCATCTGCGGCCCGTTCGTGGTGAGTTCAATCGAGCCGCGCAGTGATTCCTGATACGCCTGCCAGCTCGACCATCCACCGAGCACTGTGAGCAGCGAGATCGCGACGGTGGCTGCTGTGCGAGTCAATGTCTGACGGTGTTTGCGAGCCAGGCGTGCCAGGCGTTCGATGTGACCAGCCGGTCGCGCCACGATTGGTTCATCGTTCAGAAAGCATTGCAGATCGTCCGCCAGCTCCGTAGCGCCCGAATAACGTCGCCCCGGTTCTTTCTCCAGGCACTTGAGCACGATCGTTTCGAGGTCGCGTGGCACCGCTGGATCGAGCAGGCGTGGCGAGACCGGGTCGGATTGAATGACCTGCAGCAGCGTGTCGAGCGGGCGGGCCGCTTGAAACGGCGGCCTGCCGGTCAGCAGGCAGTACAGGACCGCTCCCAGTGAGTACACGTCCGACAGCCGGCCGACTTCCTCGTTCTTTCCTGCCGCCTGTTCGGGGGCCATGTAGCTCGGCGTCCCCAGCACCTGCCCTGTCGCCGTGAGCCGCGACAGCTCGGATGCGTCCGCATCGCTTTCGCGTATCTGCATCGCCAGTCCGAAGTCCGTGACGTGCGGCTCCCCCGCCCGGTCCATCAGAATGTTGGCCGGTTTCAGGTCGCGATGAACGACTCCTTCCACATGCGCGAATGCGATGGCGCGCGCGACCTTGAGCATGATCCCGGCCGCATCAAGCGGAGACAGCACGCCGCGCGCGACGCGATGAGCGAGACTTTCTCCGTCGATGAACTGCATCGAGAAATAGTGCTGCCCTTCGTGTTGACCGATTTCGTAGATCGGAACGATCTGTGGATGTTCGAGCTTCGCGGCAGCCTGCGCTTCGGCATGAAACCGCCGCACATCGTCGTCGTTCGCAAGCTGGCCGATGAGGATCATCTTCAGCGCAACGATCCGCTTCAGGTTGACCTGTCGCGCCCTGCAGACGACGCCCATTCCGCCGCGGGCGATTTCCTCCAGCAGTTCGTAATCGCCGAAATAACGCACTCGCGGTGGACTGAAACCGGCGGAGCCTGCCGCAGGAACATCAGGCCGGTGACTCGATGCCCGTTCGCCCCGCGCATCGGTCAGCACCGTGGGCGGCACCTCCAGTGGCGACAGTTCCTCCGCCACCCGCTGCACCGCCTGCCGCAGTTGCTGCCGTCCGGCGAGGAATTCGCGCAGTTCGATCCCGAACTCCGGATACCGCGTCACCCAGGCTTCCACATCCAGAGACTCGCCGGCCTCGGCCGCCTCGATCAGCTCCGCCAGAATCCGTTCCAGCCGCGGATCGGGTGATGAAGCGGGATCAGTGGGTGCCGACATGACTGAGATCTTTCGTCGCGGTATCACGGGTCAGGAATGATCGGTTCCCAGACGCTGCCGGAGTTTCTTCAACGCTCGATACAGCAGCGCGGCGGTGGCTTCCCGCGTGCGGTTCAACTGCTGAGACACCTCAGCGAGTGGCAGATCGGAAAGGTGATGCAGTTCGACGGCCAGCCGCTGATCGTCGGGAAGTTCCGCCAGAGCGCGGGCCAGCCGGTTCAGTTCATCGGCCCGAACCGCCTTCTGACTGGGTGATGGGGACGAGCCCGCCAGGAACGCGCCGATGCGGGCCGACGACGATTCCAGAGCGGCTTCCAGTGACACTTCGCGGCGATGATCACGACGCTCAGCGGTCGCCTTGCGGATCTCGTCGTGCAGGTTGTTCGCGAAGAGCCTTCGCAGCCACAGCAGGCGTTCGTCATCGGCCTCCGGAATTCTCTCCTGCAGGGCTTCCCAGATCGTCTGCTGCACGACTCCGGACAGATCGACTTTCGCGGACAGAGCCGGCGACATCTGCAGCCGCCCCATCAGCAGCAGATAGTCCCGGAGTTCCTCGATCC
>Ga0172376_10005527_pt1 | contig 14085 bp, 10 predicted proteins | sample Lak35m_FD_121114 | JGI IMG/M metagenome (GOLD analysis project Ga0172376, IMG submission 121114) | Freshwater microbial communities from Kabuno Bay, South-Kivu, Congo - kab_092012_35m | ecosystem: Environmental > Aquatic > Freshwater > Lake | place: Democratic Republic of the Congo: South-Kivu...
GAAAGAAAGAACTTTACCCGCCTCGCGCTCCCGCAATGATTTCGCGCTCATGAGCGAGAAACAACAGACAGCCGTCTCTCCGAGGCGGGAGGAGGATTTTCCGGAATGGTATCAGCAGGTCATCCGCGCGGCGGATTTGGCCGAGAACTCGGAGGTGCGGGGCTGCATGGTCATCAAGCCTTGGGGCTACGCGCTCTGGGAGCGCATGCAGGCTGTGCTGGACGGGATGTTCAAGGCGACCGGCCACAAGAACGCGTATTTCCCGCTCTTCATTCCGCTCAGCTACCTTGAGAAGGAGGCTGCGCATGTGGAGGGCTTCGCCAAGGAGTGCGCGGTCGTGACGCACCACCGTCTGGAAGCGCGGGATGGAAAACTCGTGCCCGCTGGCGAACTCACCGAACCGCTTGTCGTGAGGCCGACATCGGAAACCATCATCGGAGCGGCCTACGCCCGGTGGGTGAAATCCTGGCGCGACTTGCCGATCCTGCTCAACCAGTGGGCCAATGTCGTCCGCTGGGAAATGCGTCCGCGTCTTTTCCTCCGCACCGCCGAGTTCCTCTGGCAGGAGGGTCACACGGCCCACGAAACCCGCGCCGAGGCGGAGGAGGAAACGATGAAAATGCTGCGCGTCTATGAGACTTTCGCGCGCGACTTCCTCGCCGTGCCGGTTCTCTGCGGCGAGAAGAGCGAGGGCGAGCGCTTCCCCGGTGCCGAGCGCACCTACTGCATCGAGGCCATGGTGCAAGACCGCAAGGCCATCCAGGCCGGAACCTCGCACTTCCTCGGACAAAATTTCTCCAAGGCCTCCGGCATCCAGTTCCAATCGCGCGAAGGCCAGCTGGAACACGCCTGGACGACCAGCTGGGGCGTGAGCACCCGCCTCATCGGCACACTCATCATGATGCACTCGGACGACGATGGACTTGTCGTCCCGCCATGCATTGCCGCCACGCATGTCGTGATTGTGCCAATCACTCCCAAAGAGGACAGCAAGGCCGCGATCCTCGAAGCCGCTGAAAACCTCGCCTCCAGCCTGCGCGCGGTGTCTTTCCACGGTGCTCCGCTCGGCGTGGAAGTCGATTCCCGCGATCTCGGCGGTGGCGTCAAAAATTGGGAATGGATCAAAAAAGGGGTGCCGATCCGCATCGAGATCGGCCCGCGCGACTTGGCGCAGGGCACTGCCGCCGTCGCCCGCCGCGACAAGGGGCCGAAGGAAAAAGAATTTCTCCCGCTCGCGGAAATCCCACAGCGCGCCACGGCCATGCTCGAGGAAATCCAAGCCACGCTCCTGCGCCGCGCCACCGAATTCCGCGACGCCAACATGGTCCGGATCGATACGAAGGACGACTTCTACAAATTCTTCACACCGCAAAATGCCGCGAAGCCCGAAATCCACGGCGGCTTCGCCCTCACCCACTGGAATGGCAGCACCAAGGTCGAGGAACAAATCAAAGCCGACCTCAAAGTAACCATCCGCTGCATCCCGTTCGACGAATCGCCGGAGGCTGGCACCTGCCCGTTCAGCGGCGAACCCAGCCGCCAGCGCGTGGTCTGGGCGAAGTCGTATTGAGCGGCGGCGCGGTCCTGCCATGACGGCTGAAAAAAAACCCGCCTTCCGCGAAGCGCTGGTTTTTTGGCTCCAGCTTGGTTGCATCGGATTCGGGGGTCCGGCGGCCCAGATTGCCCTCATGCACCGCGAGGTCGTCGAGCGGCGGCGTTGGATTTCGGAAGCGGATTTTTCGAGGGCGTTGGATTTTTGCATGCTCCTGCCGGGCCCCGAGGCGCAACAACTCGCGACCTGGCTGGGATGGCGTTTGCACGGCAAGCGTGGCGGCATCGCAGCGGGAGCGTCGTTTGTTTTGCCAGCCGCATTTCTTCTTCTCGCGCTGAGTTGGCTCTACATGGCCGGCGGGCATCTGCCTTGGGTCGCGGATGTTTTCCGTGGTCTTGCGGCGGCCGTGGTCGCACTGGTGTTCGAGGCGGTTCCGCGACTCGGGCGGCGGGCTTTGAAAACCTCCGTGCATTGGATTCTGGCGGCGGTGACTTTTGTGGCGCTGCAATTTTTCCATGCTCCCTTCGTTGGAATCCTCGCTGTCGCGGCTCTTGCGGGATGGATGTCGAAGCGCGCGCCAGGCGGGGTTTCCCTGCCAAGCTGTTCGACGCCTCCTTGGAGAGAAACTCTGGCGACGGCGGGAATCTGTCTCGCTCTTTGGTGGTCTCCGGTTTTTGGCGTGGCGGCGTGGCTCGGGTGGGAGAGCGTGCCTGCGCGGATGGGCTTGTTTTTCAGCGAGGCGGCGCTGGTGACTTTCGGCGGGGCCTATGCCGTGCTGCCGTATGTGGCCCGCGAGGCAGTGGAGACGCACGGCTGGCTAAGCGCCCCGCAAATGATCTCCGGTCTCGCTCTCGCGGAGACGACGCCGGGGCCATTGATCATGGTCTTGCAATTTGTGGGTTTCGTTGGCGGCTGGCAAAATCCGGGAACCCTCCCGCCCGCCGCTGCAGCGCTGATTTGTGCGGGGCTGACGACCTGGGTGACTTTCCTGCCTTCGTTTCTTTTCATTCTCACTGGCGGACCCTATGCCGAAAAATTTTCCGCCCAGCCGTCCTTGGCCGGTGCGTTGTCCGGCATCACGGCCGCCGTTGTCGGAGTCGTTTTGAGCCTCGCGGTGGATTTCACGCGCCACGCCCTCTGGCCCGGCGAGGCGATGGACTGGTTCACGGGGGCCGTGGCGTTGGCGGCGTTTTACGCCTTGAGAAAATATCCCTCCAGCCTCCTGTCGGTGATTGCCCTGTGCGGTTTGGCCGGTTGGCTCGTGGGTTTTCTGCCTGCTTTTCGGTAGGTAAACCCAAACTCACGGGAGAGCGAGTGAAACGCGAAGGCTAGGGGAGCATGGTCGTCTCGACCGTGTTGGGACTGGTTCTCGCATGGAGTCCTTTCATTTTCCCCGGCGTTTATTTTTGGATAACCTCGGAATCCCTGAATCTTCAAAAACGCCGCCGCTGGCCGGTGGGATCACGAGATGTCGGGCGCGATCCCCGGGACATTTTGCTATGACTCTGCTGGCGTCGTCGTCTCCTCACCGGGAGCAGGTTCGGCAGCAGGCGGGGGCTGGATGCGGCACTCGCCGACATGGATGCCGCCTTTTTCGACGACCATCGCACGGGAGGTCACGGGCCCCTCGAGAACGCCTCCGCTCAGGATTTGGAGGATGCCGTTGCATTTGATCGGAGCGCGCAGGGTGCCTTGGACTGTGATGCGGTCGGCCTCCAGCGGCTGGGCGCACTCGATGGAGGCCCTTTTTTCGATGAGAATGGAATCCGCCGTGATGCGGCCGGTGCAGGGTTTTTGCATGTTCAGGCGAACCTCGCCTTCGCAGCGCAGGTGGCCGTTGAACGCGCCTTCGATGCGCGCCGATCCGCAGACGATCCAAGGATTCGATAGCGAGCCTTTGGCTCCGATTTTCAGCAGTCCCCGGGTGTCAACCGCCCGCGACGAGTGCGCGGTGATATTCACCTCGATCAACTCGATTGGCGCGTAGCAACCGGGGCAGATCGTGCTCTGCGCTTTTTGCGACACCTGGTGGGTGCGCCCGCATTTCAGGCAATGAACAGGCTTGCCGGCTTCCGGTTTTTTTCCGGTGAAAGTGGGCAGCTCCGTGATGCCGGCCGAGCGGACGCCCTCGGCGGTTGCCAGGTAGTGGGCCCCGCAGGAGCGGCAGTTTGTGGATATGAGGTGGGGGGGCTCAAGCTGCACGAAACCGCAGACCGGACACCGGAATGGTGACTTCGGCGGTGGGGTTGGCATTTCGCCTTAGGCCGCGCTTTCGGTAATCGAGGGTTTCTGAGAAAGGCTGCGGGACGAATTTTTCGAGGGGGTGACCTCCGAGTGGCCAATGAAGGTCGCGCCTTCCTCGATAATGATGCGCATCGCCTTGAGGTCGCCGAGGAGTTCGGCGTTGGACTTGAGTTCGCAACGCTCTTGGACAGTCACATTGCCGTTCACCGTGCCGTGGATGATGACAGTCTTGGTGCGGACATCGCCTTTGATGACGGCATTTTTGCCGAGGGTGAGGACGCCTTCCGAGATGATTTCGCCATCGAGCTTGCCGTCGAAAATCATTTCGCTGTCAAATTTCAGGGTGCCGGTGAGTTCGACATCGCTGGTGAGAATGTTTTTGGATGTGGAGGGTTCGGAGACGAGAGAGGTGATATTGTTGAGGTTCATGTTGCGGGTAGGCTACACACTTTTCCGCGAGGCGGTCAATGTCACGGGCGATGGAAAAACGCGGGGGCGTATTCCTGCGATGGATAACGGGTGGGAGGTCCGGTTCGCGCCGTCCGCATTAATCACTCTTGATAGCAAGGGCGGCTTTCGGGAGAGTGTGCAGCCTACGCCTTCATGTGGACGATTCTTATTTTTGCTTTTGGCATCTTGTTGCTCGGCGGAATCGTTTTTGCCGTGTTCAAAAGCCAAACCAAGGTGCTTGGGCTGGAGCGAAAACTCCAAGAGCTGCAGAGGGAAGAGGACAGGGTCTTTGATTTTCTGCACGGCATTGGAGCCGCCTTCTCAGAGGGAGTCCGCAGCTCCGAATTGCACAGGCTCATTGTGGAAAGTTCCCAGCGGATTCTGGATGCCCAGGCAGGCGCCCTCTACCTGACAAACAAAACCGACACCGCGCTCACTCCGGCCTTCATCACAAGCGGATGTCCCCAGCTGGTAGAAATCCCGAGCCACATTCTGGCTCAATCGGGATCTAACCCCGCTGTGATCGAGAGTTTTCTCCAACTCCAGCCGGTTGGCAGGGATTGCACCGGTCTCTTGCCTGCGTGCTGGAAAAACGGCTCCACGCGCTTGATACCGGCGGGTGAAGATCCCCAACTCCCCGCACATTCCGCGATTATTGGACCGCTCGTTTACAGGCACCGCACGATCGGCGTCATGGCTGTGCTGAATCCCATGCCGGGATCGGCTTTCGAGGAGAAGGACTTCAAGGTCTTCCGCGCCCTCGCCGAGCAGAGTGCGTTCGCTCTCTACAACGAGGCGGTTTACCTCGAGGCGGGTGAAAAAAAACTCCTCGACCGCGATCTGGAGATCGCACGCGACATCCAGCGCATCCTCCTGCCCGAGACGGATCCGATTTTTCCCGGCTACGAACTCAGCGCTGTAAGCCTCGCCGCCCGGCATGTGAGTGGGGATTATTTCGATTACATCCCGCTCGGCCCCGGCCGTCTCGGCGTGGCCATCGCCGATGTCTCGGGCAAGGGCGTGCCGGCCTCCCTCATCATGGCCATGTGCCGCGGGGTGTTGCGCCGCGAGGCCACGGCTTCTGCCGCCGCCTCGGATGTCCTCCGTCGGGTGAATTCCCAACTCTACCCGGATATCAAAGAGGACATGTTCATCAGCATGGCCTACTTGATTCTCGATGGCGCGGCCGGGCGGCTCACGCTAGCCCGCGCCGGCCACGATGCTCCTCTGCTCTATCGCGCCGCCACCGGCACCGTTGAAAAACTCAGCCCCAAAGGCATGGCCCTCGGGATTGACAGCGGTGAGGTCTTCAATAGAGTTTGCGCCGATTTGAGTCTTGTGATGGAGGCTGGTGACTGCATTTTGCTCTACACCGACGGTGCCACGGAAGCCATGAATCACGAGGGCCTTGAATACGGGATTGAACGCCTGATCGAAGCCCTTCGCGCCAGCGCACCGTATGGGGCCGCTGGCGTTGTGAAGTATGTCGCGGAGGATGTCAAAAACCTCACCGGCGCCGACTTCAAACACGACGACTTCACACTTATCGCCATATCCAAAAAATGAAAACTTCCAACGAATCCGATCCCTTTGAAGACCAAGACATGGAATCCGCGCCCGCTGGCGAAATCGCCGAGGTGGACTTTCAGGCCGAGGCCGCCAAGCAAAAGGACCTCGCACTCCGCGCCCGCGCGGATTTGGACAATTTTCGCAAACGCTCGCTTCGCGAAAAAGAGGACGCAATCCGCTATGCGAACAACGGCCTTCTCGAAAAACTGCTCCCCGTCATTGACAATTTCGAACTCGGCCTCGATGCCGCCCGCAACGCGACCGATGCCGCGTCTGTTTTGCAAGGGATGTCAATGGTCCAGCGCCAGCTCCAGGATTTCATCCGCAGCCAAGGCCTCGAGGAAGTTCCCGCCGATGGCGAGGCGTTTGATCCCAACAAACACGATGCCGTCTCACAGGAGTTCAGTGCCGATGTGCCGGAGGGCCAAGTGATCCGCCAGGTCCGTAAGGGTTACAAACTCAAGGACCGCCTCATCCGCGCTGCATCCGTGATCGTTTCCAAGGGCCCACAATGAGTAAAAAGCGGGACTATTACGAAGTGCTCGGCGTCGATCGCAATATCGGCGAGGAGGACCTGAAGCGCGCCTACCGCAAGCTGGCCGTCAAATACCATCCCGACAAAAACCCCGGCGATCACGAGGCGGAGGAGAAATTCAAGGAACTCGGCGAGGCCTACGAGGCCCTGAGCGATCCCAACAAACGCGCCGCCTACGACCGCTACGGCCATGCGGACTTTCAAAACGGCATGGGCGGAGGCGGCGGGGGATTTCATGATCCGTTCGACCTCTTCCGTGAGGTCTTCAGCGGCGCAGGCGGCGGCGGAGTGTTTGAACAATTTTTCGGCGGCGGCGGCGGAGTGGATTCCTCCGGACGCCAGCGCGGATCCGATCTGCGCTACGACCTGCAGATCACGCTGGAAGAGGCTGCGAAGGGTTGCGAGAAGGAAATCGAAATCCGCAAACTCGACGCCTGCGAGCCTTGCAGCGGGTCCGGAGCGCAAAAAGGCAGCAAAGCCGTCACCTGCCCGACCTGTCGCGGTCGCGGTCAAGTGGTCGCCTCGCGCGGTTTTTTCCAAGTCGCCCAGACTTGCCCCGCCTGCCACGGCTCGGGACGCATCATCGAAAAACCCTGCACTTCCTGCCAAGGCGAGGGCCGGGTCGAAAAAACCAGCCGCGTCAAAATCAAAATCCCCGCTGGCATTGACAGCGACTCGCGCCTGCGCAGCACGGGAGGCGGCGAGGCCGGTCTTCGCGGCGGGGCCTCCGGCGACCTCTATGTGGTCGTCCACATCAAGGAACACGAGGTTTTCACCCGCAACGGCATGGATCTCGCCTGCGAGGTGCCGATTCCTTTCACCACCGCCGCGCTCGGCGGCGAAATCCGCGTGCCGACCTTGGATGGCGCCGTGAGTTTGAAAATCCCCGCCGGCACGCAGAGCGGATCGACCTTCCGCATTCGGGGTCTCGGAATGCCCGCGCTTCAAGGCTTGGCCAAAGGTGACATCCTCACCTATGTGCAGGTCGAAGTTCCCACGCGCCTCGACTCCGCACAACGCGAGGCCCTCGAGCGTTTCGCCGAACTCTGCGGCGAGGAGAACAACCCGATCCACAAAAGCTTCTACGACCGCATCAAGTCGTTCTTCGCCTGATGCCATGATCCTCTCCACCGCCCAGATGCTCGAAGCGGAGAGGATCGCCTTCTCCGCCGGAGCCACGGCGGAAGGCCTCATGGAAATCGCCGGCCGCGAGGCCGCCCGCCTCGTGCGCCAGTTTCATCCAAAGCCGGGCAGGTGTGTGGTGTTTTTTGGAAAAGGCCACAACGGCGGCGACGCGCTCGTCGCAGCCCGCTATCTCGCCGAAGCCGGATGGTCCATCGAACTCCAAAAAGTCCACCCCGACGCCGACCTCGCTCCGCTCACCGCAAAAAAACTCGGCCGCATCTGGAAAACCCGTTCCGAAAGCGACCGGCCGCTTGTTGTTCTCGACGGTCTCCTCGGCATCGGGACCACTGGCGAACCCCGCGAGCCAGTCGCCAGCGCGATTCACCGCATCAATGCCCTGCGCTCCGCCGAAGCCGCATGGGTTCTGGCGTTGGACATCCCCAGCGGCCTCGGGTCCCAAGTCTGCGTGCAAGCGGACGCCACCGCCGCCATGGGGTTTGCGAAAACCCAACTCGTCGAGGATGCCGCCACGCACTTTGTCGGCAGGTTGGCTGTGATTCCCCTGCCAGGCGTGCACGCGCCTTCGAATGCCGACCAGGCCGAGACTCTTCAATCCACAAATCTCCGCAGCCTGATGCCTCCGCGCGGCTTCGATATCCACAAGGGCCAGTGCGGCCGAGTCGCCGTGATCGCCGGCAGCTCCAAATACCCCGGCGCAGCCCGCCTCTGCTCGACCGCCGCCGTGAAAGCGGGCGCTGGGCTGGTGACCCTTTTAGTGCCTCCGGAAATTGTGCCGGTTCTCTCCGCTGCCGTCATTCCCGAGGTGATGGTCACTCCCGTCGGCGACGTGTGCGAAATCCTCAACCAAAAATTCGATGCCGTCGCCATCGGCCCCGGGCTCGGACGCGAGCGCGACGAAATGGTCCGCGCCTTCCTTTCCGGATGCCCCATGCCCTGCGTCATCGACGCCGATGCGCTCAACGCCCTTTCCGCCGACCTCTCCTGCCTGAAAAAAAACCCCGCCCCGCGCCTCCTTACGCCGCATCCCCTCGAGATGGAACGCCTCTTCCCGCAAAAGACCCGCACCCGTCGCGAGTGGCTCGAGGCCCTTGTCGGCGAGTATCCCGTCACCCTCCTGCTCAAAGGCGCGCGCACCCTCATCGGTGAGCATGGATTCCCGCCCGCCTACAACACCACCGGCCATCCTGGCATGGCCACCGGCGGCATGGGCGATGTCCTCACCGGCGTCGCCGCCGCGCTCCTCGCCCAAGGCAAAACACCCCTCCAATCCGCAAAACTCGCCGCCTGGCTCTGCGGACACGCCGCCGAACTCGCCCTCCGCGACAGCAAAACGTCGCAAGAATCCCTCACCGCCTCAGACATCCCCACCCACCTCGGCCCCGCCTTCAACGCCCTCCGTGCTGGAGTCCTCTGAAAAACCTTCGCGCAGCGAATCACTTTGGGTCAGCTTCCACGCCTGACCCAAGTTTCAGCTGCTGCGAGTTATTCTCCGAGTTCCGAGGTATCGAGAATTTCAAATGTCGCGCGCGGATTTTTTTGTGCGGCTGCGCTGGACTTCCATTTTTCAGCGAGTTGTTTTTTGAGCTTGGTCTTTTCTGTGGTGGTGAGTTTTTTAAATTCCACTTCGGAAACCACAACGCCATCACCGTCCTTGCGGATGAAGTCGAACTCGGCGCCAGCCTCCCAATACCTGGCTGCATCGGGATGACGCGAGCGGCAGTAATCTTCGAAAACCGTGGCTGCATGGTCGTGCAGGAGTTTGATTTTATCTTCCACTCCCATCCGGTGCCATGTGGTTCGCTGCGGCGAGTAAACGCGGAACCAGAATCGCAGCGCGGGATCGCCGATCCGGTAGTGCGTCTTTTTGGTTGTGCGAAGGCTCTCGCCAAAAGGAATCTCCCGGTCCAGCAAAGAAGCATCGAGCAGTTGTTGGAATGTCCGCCCCAGATTCGTTTGTGCGGTTCCAAGTCGCGCCGCGATTTTCGAGGATTTTCCCGCGCCTCTGCCCAGCGCTTCCAATACGGACAGCGGTGTGAGGCCGGAGATCCGCTCCTCGCGGAGAATGCGCAACGGCTCGTCCTCCAGAAACGCAGACCGGCCAAAAAACAGCGCGTCCGCCAAATCCAGCGCCGAAGCTCCTGCTTCCACAAATTCCCAGTATTTTGGAATGCCTCCCACCAGCGCATAACGGGTGAAGGAATCCATCGACTCCGGCACCAGCGCACAGGCCCGACAGAACGCCGAGTAGTCCATCGGCTCCAAATGAATCAGCTTGCGGGCGCGTTGATAGAGCGGCGCCGACCGGTTCAAAAACAAGTCATTCATCGCGGATGTGCTCGAACCCGACAGCACCAGCGTGAAACCCTCAGGTCTCTGATGATCCAACCAACGCTGCACCACGCTCGGCAACGAGGAATCCGATGCCACCAGGTAAGGGAATTCATCCAGACACAGCACGGTGCGCGGCGGTCCGTAACGCAGAAGTTCAAAAAACTCCATCCAAGTCTTTGGCTGGATGCCTTGAGGAAGGGCAGAGCCGATATCGCGCACGGTTTGCTCGATCTGCATGGGCACCGCCGCCTCGATCGCCTGACTATAAAACCCGCTTCGTTTCTCCAACCAATGCGTGAGCAGGCGTGTCTTTCCCACACGCCTCCGTCCAAAAAGCACCACCAAGCCGCCGGATTTTGCCGCTGCATCAAGATCTTGCAGTTCCAGCACGCGATTTGTGAAGGCGAGTTTCATAAAAGAAAAAATTTGTGGAAATATTATGATTATAAATAATAATGTTTGTTAAACATAAAATTATGTTGGGAACTGGTGTTTTTTATACGATCAAGCGGGTGCAGCATTCTTGGAAAAACTGGCGCTGTCAGAAAGGATGATGGGCCAAAGGGCGAGGGAGATCGTTTTTTCAGGGTAGGGACGGATCGCCGAGCAGTCCGGATTCTCGTAGGGCATTGCGTCCCGCCTGCCATCGACAAAAATGTGGCCAAAGGCCGGCGGGATTTTTCGACAAATCGGGAGTGAGGGCGCAAACTGTAGAGGCGCTCTATGAGCGCCTGAGCCGCCAGACCCGGCAGTCACAGACAGCCTCTACAACCCCGACGCCACGGGCCTTTTCGCTCGTTAATTCAATTTCACGACCGTCTGTGAAATTCTGAAATCTTTTTGATCCCCCGCTGGTGTTGAGGCTTCGGAGAGAGTTCATCCACCGAGCGAATCGGCGCGGGCGAAAAAAAACATTTTCGATTTCGCCCGTCCGGGAAAGCGCGATCGAAATGTTGACCAAGTGCTCCAAGGCGATCTGCCCCGTCCGTTCAAAAAGCTGGTAGGTGGCCGGCGATAGACCCGCCCGCTCCGCAAGCTCTCTCTGGGTCCACCCCCGCTCTAATCGCCATTGCCTCACCCGTGTCGCCAAAGCGTGAGCAATTTCCTGTGCTGACCTCAATATTAAAAATATGTTATGCACTGAGTTCAAAAAAATCAATTAATCAATAAAATGTTACGCTTCAAAAAATGATGCCTCATGCCAGAGGATGGCGCACCGACTCCCGGGAGGGTCAGCGTCCTCGCCGGACCCATTTTTAACCCCGGCGGGCGTGCATTCTCGAAACGCACACACCACCATCACAGGCTGCGAACCCCGCCAGCGCGCTGGCGGTGCGTCGCCTGTGGCTTTTGCTTTCACTTGTTTTTCATACCAGCGGAAGAGGCGTTTGGCGTCGCGGAAGACTTCCTCCTGCGTGCTGCCGAGGAGGACGATGAGGATTTCGCGGCCATTGTGTTTGGTGCTGGCGACGAGGCAGTCTTGTCGTAGTTCCCGCGCAGATACCATCACATTCAAGGAACGAAATCGCGCCGCTGCGCTTCGACTTCTTTGAGGGCGTGGTCATGAAGCGGGCGAATGCTCCCTATCCCATCCAACTCCGAAGCGACTCCGAGGAATCCCGCGTGCTGGTGAAGCACAGGTTTTGAGGTGAGGGGCAGCAAGCGAAGTCAGGGCACGCTGAATCTGAAAAAAGCGCGGGCGTAAAAATTTGTGTTTCGATCGCTCAGACATAAAACCATTTGACCTTGTGAGCAGTAATGAGCACCTTTGAGCCATGACGAAATCTGTTCTTTTTAGGGCTCGTGTGCCAGCAGATCGGCTGAAAAAAGCCGAAAAGGTTTTTGCACGGCTCGGCATGAAAGCCAGCGACGCCTTCAATATTTTTCTGGCCCAAGTGGAACTACGCAAAGACCTGCCATTTGTGATTACCTCGAAGCCCGAACCTCTGCTGACCACTCCGGAACAAGGCAAAACCTGGGAGGATGGCCTTGGCGAGTATTGAGCCAAAGCAGGAGAGGTTTGGATTGTTGATTTCGGCACTGTGGCAAAACAGCGGCCAGTCGTTGTTTTGGCTTTTCCTCAACCTGAAGACGCCCGCGCTCTGGTGATTGTTGCCCAGCTGACATCTCAGATTCGTGGTCTGCGCGGCGAAGTGGACATTGGAAAACCCAAGTGGCTCTCCAAAAACTCCGCTATGAATGTGCAAGGGGTGGCCAGTATCGATCAGTATTGCCTGGCACGAAGACTCGGCTGCCTACCGGTTTCTCAATTCAACTCAGTAAAGGAAGCGCTCAGGGATTTGCTGAATTTGTAGCTTCAGGCCTCTTAACAACTTCGTGGCGCAGACCGGAAATCTCGGAGGAGACTTGGCGGGAAAAGGAGCAGGAGGACGCCTGAAGGAACTATCTCTCCCCGAATCAATCGTCTGTGAGGATTCCTCTGAAATGCCCCGCAGGGACGACAGCCATCACATCCCAAAACCCACCTGCGAAGCGGCACTAACAGAGAACTCTCACCACCAAGTTCCAATCGTCAAAAAATGGTAAGCCACAGAGGGCATTTCTCCAGCAAGATGTGGGCACGGCTGCCGCGACAGTTAACGATGCCGCAGAAAGTGACGGGTAACGAGTAACCGGTGGCGACCCTGGAGGGACTTTCGTGTCTCCAGCAACCCCATTGGCAATGGAACTTTTAACCACTTTGTATTCTTCAACAGTCCATCGAGAACATTCAAAATCTGATTCGGGAAAATCTCTTGACAAAAGAATTATTTGAAGAAGCATAAAATCTGTGCCCCTTAAAAACTTCCGTATCGCACTGCTATTAGTGGCAATACTTGCGTCCCCTTCACTGGCCGCCCAAGTCGATTTTGCCATCACCGTTCACAGTGAGGTTGCCAGCACGCCGAGCGCTTCGGTTCCCGAGACGCCGAATTTCACGGGCAATTCCACAAGCAAAGCCACCTATGTCCAATGGCGCGAGGCCTTGCTGGGTTTCGCCACACTCTGTGCGAACCGGTCGCTGTCCTGGAACTGCCAAAGCGATTGGAATTTCCTCGAAGGCGTGCGCCGCTACGAGGTCTCCGCGCCGGGGAATCTCTACTACGACGCCTCGATCGCAAACGGAACCTACACCGACAACGCCACCGGCCTTCGCTCCACGAACACCGGCGGCAAGAATGTGATGAAATACCTCTCGGAAAACCTCACCGTCTCGCTCGACCCCCATTCCCACGAGACGGGCGGTTACAACTATGCCGACATCGCCTACCTGCTTCAAAACAAACTCGGCGTGACTCCCACCAAGGTCGTGGGCGGCCATGTCTACGACGGGACCGGCTACCAAGACTGGCCGAAATTTTTGGCGTCCGGCGGACTGGGCCTTTCAAAGTTTGCCTCCGAAAACAGCACCTACAAATGGAGCCCCGAGTTGCTCATGGGAGGTGCCACCGCAAGCCACGCCTCGGATCCCCATGTGAGCGGGCTCTGGCGGCCGAGCGTTCCGACCTCCTCCACCGATCGCGCGGTCTATTTCACGCACAACGCCTCCACCGCGATCGCCGCCGTGGGCAGTTGGGAGCAGGATTTTTTTGAGATCGACCGCTTGCTCGACCTCGTGGAAGGCGGAAAAATCACCCCTGCCGGAAACCTCGTGGTCGGCCGCGTTTTCAACCACCGCGACTTCGTCCAGGCCGGCTACCTCCAAAACACCGCGCCCGCACTGCTCGATACCATCAAGGCCTGGCGCGATGCCAACCGCATCAGCGTTCGCAAATGGACCGAGATTTTTGCGAACTGGAACGGCACGGCCTCGCAATACATCCGCCCGAACGACAATATCGGATTTTCCCTGAACTGGCAGGACTTCTCGTATCCCGACAAAAGCATCTCGGAACTCCGCGCCCTGCTCGACCACCATGAGGAAAAAGGCGTGCCGGTGGATGTGTTTTTCACCACCTGGCAGACCGACATCATCGAGCAGCAGGCCCCCGACCTCCTCGGCCGCTTGCGCAGCAGCGCCGTCGTGAACATGGGCTACCATGTCCGACCGCCCAAACCCTACGCCAACGACTACAGCCTGTGGTGGACACAGCAAAACCGCACGCTCACCGCCACAGACATCACAAACTACGAGACCCTCAGCCTCAATATGACGACCGGCGAGAGCATGCCCGGCACATCCGGCGGTTACGCCAAAATCTCCACGCTCTTCGAATACGCGCCACCCGTCGTCGGTGCCTCGAATGGCAATGCAACC
>Ga0172376_10005533_pt1 | contig 14067 bp, 7 predicted proteins | sample Lak35m_FD_121114 | JGI IMG/M metagenome (GOLD analysis project Ga0172376, IMG submission 121114) | Freshwater microbial communities from Kabuno Bay, South-Kivu, Congo - kab_092012_35m | ecosystem: Environmental > Aquatic > Freshwater > Lake | place: Democratic Republic of the Congo: South-Kivu...
CAACGATAAATGGGCGTCTCAATTGTCGTCGTACCGTCGGTTTCCGGTCCCGGCAGGCTGATGTAGTTGCTCGTGATGACGTGCACTTGCCCGTTAATTGCGCGGGAATCGACATAGGAGCCATCGAGCTGCGTCTGCTTGGCGAGCGACGGGTTTGCTCGATCGGCGACGTCATAAACCGAGACGAGCGTTTTGACGGTGCTCGGTCGAATGGCGAATCGCGCCGTCAGCGAGTTCATCACGGGAGCATCATCAAACGAGTACTCCTGCGAGATGACCGTCAGCCGATCGCCATCGAGATATTCGGCAATCGGATAGCCGTCGATGCGCACGCGAGCGACTTCCTCGAGCGAGTCGGTCGGGAACGCTTTGATGATCCGCAGGTCTTGCCCACTGATCACGAAGAGGTGCGTACCGTCGTTCTCAATGATGTCGCCCTCATCAACGCCCTCAACCTGTGTGTTGGTCTCGGACTGACTGCGCACCACCGAATCACTCGCGGAGGCCGTAAAGAGGAAATCACCACCTCGGTAATAGACTGGTCCGCGATACCACCACGCGGGTTGCCCGAACTGACCTTCGTATTGAGTAAGAGCCCGTTGAATGAGGTATTCGCCAAACGCCTCGCGCGATTCGAATTGGCTCACCGTGACCGGTTCCGGTGTTTGCTCACCCGTTCCTCCGATGGTGCTGAGGATCTCAGGATTCTCGACATCGAGTGACGTCGCCGTGACCTCGGCTTCAGTCGTCACGACTTCGCCATCAGTCTCAGAATGCGGTTCGTCCGAGCCCATTGTTGCATTGATGAGTTCAGGCATCGTTGCGTCCATCAAGACGCGTGTTTCGAGGCGTTCTGCCAATCGCGGACAAACCGCATGGAGACGACGAACCGACATCATTCCGGTCAACCAGTGAAAACGCTTCATGAATGGCTCCGCCAGGGATGAAAGATGAGGGAGGTGAGGCCGATGTACCTCATTGATGGTCTGAGAGAGGCGTTTTCGTAGGACAATGTTGGGACACGTCGCAAGATGTCCCGTTGCAGGAGCTATCCTGTCGACCTCAACAGCGACCACGACCGTGGAACGCAGGGCTATGGGAAGTAGACGGGCACGGCCCACTTGCCGATTTGGAAGGTTTCCCCAGCCACACACTTCTTTTGATACAACGTGCTGAAGTTTGATGGAGACTTCGGATCGAAGAGGGGTACTTCGGGAAACGCGACTTTCTCAAAGCCAAGTTGTCCCAACGTCTTCGCCTCGGAGTCAGCGTTGCGATCGACCGATGGTGTCAGGAAATAAACGGTGCCCGCTCGTGCGCAGGTCACGGTCTTTTGACTTTCAATCTTAAGCGGCAAGAAGTGAGCCCCCTTGAGCATGTCCGGAAGGTCCGCCGCGACGTAGGTACGATCGGCAAACAGTTTCGCTCCGTACAAGAACGGCTCGGGTTTGATGCCCTCGCAGGCAAGCGTGCCCGGTGTCTTGCGGTCGAACGGCTTGCCATCGGCATTGTCGTTCGGCTTCTTTGTGGTCGACGGTTTGGGAAGGTTCTTTTCGTGACCACCCGAAGCTTTGCTGACGAGCTGCTTTAACTTGAGATCGTGACTGACCTGCTTACCGGCGATGACATCCTCTTCGCGAAAGCTGGCTAGCAAGATGTTGCGGTCTCCGGTGCGACTGAAGTCATAGACGATGCGAATCAATCCATCGCTCGCCTGCTGGCCGTCCGGGTAAGAGACCCCGTAACGCTCATCGAGTTGCAATCCATCGCCCCATGTAAAGCCATCGTCGAACGACACAAAGGCCGTCAAATGCGAACGGCTAATCGATTGCGAGTTGATCGGGCCGTGCTTTACGAGCAGCAAGTTGCCCGACGCCAAGCGGCGAATGAAGAACCGAGACGAGGTATGCGACAGCACGGATGGCTTCAGTTCAGGCCATGTCTGGCCACGATCACGCGAGATGCTTTCGCCAATTCCGTACTTGGTTCGCACGAGCAACCACAACGAGCCATCCTTGCGTTCCACAAACATGTGCTCATCGAAGACTCGATCTGCGACGGGAACATTGCACGCTCCACGCCGGGACCAGTTTTGTCCACTGTTGGTCGAGACAAACATCTGCGCCGAGTGGTCATGCTCGCGCCACGTCGAGATCGGCAGCACCCATTCGCCAGAGGTCAGCACGAGCGGCTTGCACATCATGACTCCGTCGGCAATCCGCTGCGGAGCAGACCACTTCGGATTTGCAGCATCAGGCTCGTTGGTCTCGATGCACCACACACCAAGCTGTGCATCATTGCGGTGTTTCTCCATCTGAGCCCAGAAGCAGAACAACCGTTTGTCCGGCGCGATCCAGAGTTCGGGATCAAAACAGCGCACACTCCCACTGCCGTCGGGATCAACGCTGAGCACCTCGGTCCATGTGGTACCTCCATCGCCGCTGGTGCTCACGGCGACATAGTTGTTGTGATCTTCGCCCGGAGTGACACCGGCATACCAATTCGCCCACAGCCTGCCACCAGGCGCAATGGCGAGGCTCGGAATGCCTTGAAATGCACGATTCGTCGGCATGTGCTCAGGCTGCGGCGGGCCGATGTGCTGCGGTGGCAATAGCGACGGACGTTCGCCCCAGGCAGTGGTCGGAAGAATGACCACGAATAACACGGCGATGAAGTGGTGGCGCATACGGGGGTCTTTGAGATCAGGAGACGCACTCAGTGGCAGTAATGAGGGGGACTACAGGGACCGCGACAACTCACGCTCAATCCGGGGCTCGATTTATCCGAGCGACATCAACGAAGATCGACGATCCCTGGAGCAGCCTGAGACGCCGATGAAATGCGAAAGGCTCGCTTGCGCGAGCCTTTCTGTCATTCGAGGGAGCCGCTTGACGGCACCGATTAGTATTCCTTGGCGTTGATCCAAGTCATCATCTTGCGGAGTTGCTTGCCAACTTGTTCGATCAAATGCGAGCGCTCGCGGCGACGGATCGCTTTGAAACCCGCTTGATTGGCTTTGTTCTCCAAGATCCACTCACGAGCAAACTGCCCAGTTTGAATCTCGGTGAGAATCTTCTTCATCTCGGCCTTCGTCTGATCGGTGACGATGCGCGGGCCGCGCGTGTAATCGCCGTACTCTGCGGTGTTCGAAACGCTGTACCGCATGTAGTTCAGACCACCTTGATAGAAGAGGTCGACGATCAGCTTTAGCTCGTGCATGCACTCGAAGTACGCCATCTCCGGCTGATAACCGGCTTCGACGAGCGTCTCGAACGCGGCCTTCACAAGAGCACTGACGCCGCCACAGAGGACGACTTGCTCGCCGAAGAGGTCGGTCTCGGTCTCTTCCGCAAAGGTCGTCTCGATGACGCCGCCGCGAGTACCGCCGATGCCCTTCGCATAGGCGAGAGCGAGCTTACGTGACGTCTCCGAAGCACCTTCGCTCAGAGCGATGAGCGACGGAACGCCGCCACCTTTGACGTACTCGCTGCGAACGAGATGGCCGGGGCCTTTCGGAGCAACGAGAGCGCAGTCGATGCCTTGCGGCGGAACAATCTGATTGAAGTGAATGTTGAAGCCGTGCGAGCACATCAACAGATTGCCGGGCTTCAGGTTCGGCTTGATGTCCGCCTTGAAGACATCGCCTTGAACTTCGTCGGGCAGTAGTACGTTGATGAGGTCGCCTTGAGCCGCCGCTTCCGCAGCCGAGACTGGCTTAAATCCGTGACTGACCGCGAGGTCATAATTCGCACTTCCCGGACGTTGACCGACGAGGACGTTGCAGCCGCTGTCTCGCAGGTTCTGAGCCTGAGCATGTCCCTGACTGCCGTAGCCGATGATCGAGATCGTCTTGCCCTTCAAGAGCGAGAGATCGGCATCGTCGTCGTAGTAAACCTTGATCGCCATGTTCGTACTTTCGAGGAGAGAGAAGGGAAAAGTAGTTCAGAAGTTTGTTGAGAGAGCAACGACGTCCAATGATGCTCGCTCTTCGTGGGGCACGTTTTCTACGTGCCCGGCCGCCTCTGTTTCGAAGCACGTTGAAACGTGCTCCACGAAAAAGCCAACGGCGACAATGGACATGATTGCCACGACACGGCACTAAGCAGCCGCGGTCGGATCTTCATGCGCGGCTCGCTCGGCAATGTCGACGTTCTCCGCGTTCGAACGCAGCAGAGCAATTCGTCCGGTGCGAACCATCTCCAAAATGCCGAACGGACGCATCAAGTCGATGAAGGCTTCGAGCTTATTCTCCTTGCCGGAGATCTCGATCATCACGTGCTCAGGAGCGACATCGACGATGTTGCCTCGGAAGATCTCGACCAGTTCCTTGACTTCAGCACGCTTCTGCGAGCACGCCTTCACCTTTATCAACATCAGGTCGCGTTCCACAAAGCTACCAGCCGGAAAGTCGATGACCTTCACAACGGGAATCAGCTTTTCAAGCTGCTTGCGAACCTGCTCCAAAGTCTTGTCGGTGCCACTGACGACGAAGGTAATGCGCGAGAACTCAGGATTCTCGGTCTCGCCGACGGCAAGGCTGATGATGTTGTAGGCTCGCGACGCGAGCATGCCCGAAATCTGAGCCAGCACACCGGGCTGATTCACGACAATGGCAGAGAGAACGTGCTTCATGACTGATCAATTCGCGGCCCGCAGTGCAGTCGAGCAAGGCGAAACAATCAGCCTCACAACGTCCAACAAGCGACCCGCCAAGGTGCCAGAAAAGAGCCCCACCGACCTGCAAAATCCGCAAAAAATGCCTGAAAAATTGCTAGTCCGGAGGGCGAAAGGGATGGCATGGTAGTAGTGCACCATCCCTGAAACAACGATCGCTTGGGGAATTCAAACGTCGCTCTCATCCGGCTTCATCCATCACGCCATGAGCATGTTCTCACTTCCCAGGGTTTAGTCTCAAAGCAAGCCGAGCCTCTTGACGGTCCGCGTCTCGCCCTTCGCGCAAACGGATGGCTCGCGGTGACTAAAAACCCGCCGCGCCACCGGTATTCACGGGCGCCGCGTTTCCTTGCGGAGCAGGAGCGGGCGGCGGCGCCACCAGCACACCTCCAGCATATTGATCCCGCCGCGTGGCATAGCGGATCGGAAACGATGTCCAAACTTTGTTCCGATTGTTGTCGCCGGGGTTCTGAATAAAGTCCGAAACAGGACCATCAAAAACTCGCGGTTGCCCTGCCTGAGCAAATGCGTTCTCGCTGACGAACTGTGTGAAGCCGAGCCATTGTCGATCAGGGGCCATCGCATTGAAAAGGTTCCGTCGCTCGGGAGTGAAACCCAAAAACTCTCGCGGCAGGGGCGCCGTATGCAGCGCGGTCAGCAAAATGGCCATCGTCGTATAGCCACCAAATGCGCCAAAGAACCAGCGTCCAACCTCTTCGCTAAGCGACACTAACTCGAATCGCAACGGCGTGAAGTAGTCGAACAAGAATCGTAAAGCTGAGACCGACGTCGCAAACAAACCCACGAGCGCAATCACGTCCCAATAGAACGACCAGCCGCCGCCAGTGAGGATGTAACGCTCGCCAAAATTGGCGAAGGGTTCGAAGAAGTTCATAGCGATCAAGCCGCCAGTGACGATCGCCAGGCAATTCAACGCCGCGCCGAACGCACCTTCGCCTGCCACACACCACGTGACGAGTCCCCACACACCCAAGATCGCGAGATCAATAATCATGCTGCTTCGTCTTTGCTGAACTTCCAAAACTGACTGACCAAACGTGACGAATCGACCGGCGCTACCTTCAATGTGGCATCACCAGTTCGGCAATCTTGGCCACAAAGCCTGCCACGTTGGGGTAAGGCCCTGGACCATGACTGATGTAACGCTCCGGGCTCGTCCATTCGCCCATCACGGTGACTAACTCTTGTTCGTCTCCTTTGACGAATTCGAGCGTCAAAAACCTGACAACTCGGCTGCCGTCCTTCCAGGATTGGTCGGCCATATCCAACGTCAGCACAAGCGCAATGAAGAAGGCCTCGGTCTCGAACTGTGGTGTCGGCATCTCGATCAGCGTGCATGGGAACGTGCCGACGGGAATCTTATGAACGAGGATGTCGTCGGGATTGACAGTTGCTGGTTGCTGGAAATGTTGGCAAATCGACAAGACTTGCTCCCACAACGTGGCGATGAAGTCGCCCGATCCCGCTGCCAGTTGTGCAACAACATGTGGCGGATTCTCGAAGACCGCATCGCGCAGCACGACATGCGAAAACGTGTAGTGATCGCAGCGTGCAGCGTTCTGTCCTGAGCGTTGAACGCTCGGTTTGGAACGTCGTGTGATGAAGTCCAAGAGTCCCATGCCGCCCGTCTCTACTGCTCCCAAGAGTCCTTGAACTCCGTGCCCTCTGTGGCTCTGTGTTTCAAGTCCTTTGAGAAGACTGGGAAATACTGAGCCACAGAGAACACGAAGACGATATGTGAAAGACGCTCGCCACTCCCGATCACAATCAACTGACTTACTTCACCACTCGCAGCAACTCGTCGACCGATGTGATGCCCTTCACCACCAACCTCAAACCTTCTTCTTGCATTGACAGCATGCCATTCTTGCGCGACTCGGCTTTAATGACCGATAACGCCGATTTGTCTCGAATCATGTCGCGCATCTTGTCCGTGATTTCGAGAAACTCGAACACACCGACGCGGCCTCGATAACCCAGTCCGCCGCAGGCCGGACACTCTTTGTCCGAGTCCTTCGGCGGTCGAAAAAACTTCTCGATGCGATCCACCGGCAAGTTGGCTTGCTTCAGGTACTCCGGCTTTGGCTTGTAAGCTTCCTTACACTCCGAGCAAAGCCGCCGCGCCAAACGCTGCGCCAAGATGCCCGAGATCGCGCTGGAGAACATGAAGGGCTCAACCCCCAGATCCATCATGCGGTACAACGCGGTGATCGAGTCATTGGCATGCACTGTCGAGAACACCATGTGCCCGGTGTTGGCGGCTTGGCAGGCAATCTGAGCGGTTTCGCTGTCGCGAATTTCTCCAATCAGGATCACGTCCGGGTCTTGCCGCAAAATGCTGCGGAGCGCGGTTCCAAACGTCTGCCCAGCCTTCGTGTTGATCTCGATCTGATTCACATTGTCCATACGATATTCGATCGGATCTTCGACAGTGATGATGTTGCATTGATAAGCATCAAGCGACCGCAAACAGGCATAGAGCGTCGTCGACTTACCAGCACCGGTTGGGCCACAGACCACCAACAATCCATGCGGCTGATTGACCATCTTGAGCATGCTCTCTTCGAGCGGCTTGCGGAATCCAAGCTCTGTAACCGAGGCGACTGAGTTTGATTGATCGAGAATACGAATACTCATCTTCTCGCCACCGCGCACGCCTTGAGTCGCCACACGGAAGTCGATCTCGCGTCCATCAGCCAACGCGCGAAAACTGCCATCGAGCGACCGACGCTTCTCGGTGATGTCCATTGCGCTCAGCACTTTGAAGATGTTGATGACCGCATCGCCCAGCGGTCGATCAAACGGCTCGACGGGGTACATCACGCCGTCGATGCGCATGCGAATATTCATAGCCTCGTCGGTCGGTTCGAGATGAATGTCGGTCGCACGGCGGATGAGAGAGTCGTAAACCAATTCCTTCGCAGCCATGAAGCCGCGCGAGTTCTGAACCGACTGGCCGCGTTCCTTATCGAGCTTGCCCGTCGAGGTCTTACCGATAAAGACAATGTCGGGCCCGACAATTGGCCCTCCGCCTTCTTCGCCACCGATCCGAATGCCAAGTCGCGCGAGCATTCGAAACGTGACCTTTTTGATGTGCTCGGGAGTCAGCACTTTCGAATTCTCGGGCACTGCGGCATTGCGCTCCGCGACATACAAGCCCAGCGGTGCACCGGTCGTGACCACGATCCAACCAAACGCCGCCAAGAAGCCCGGCATCGCTGTCGCCAGCAAGAGTCCGCCACCGCCCACCAACGTCATCAGCGAATTCCAATACTGATTCCGAATCTTGAGCGAACCGCTGTCGTCGTTGACCCACGCCGCCGCCCACACCCAAAACGTCAGCAAGGCCACATAGAAACCCAGTCGAAACAGACTGAAGTAGCTACCAGCCAGCGGCACCGCGCCACGTGTCAAGTTCGGCGCAACGTTTCCTCGGACAAAGGCACTCGGATATCTCGGAAACTGCCCGAGAGCGGGACTTACGGCCGTGACATTCGGTGCTCCTACATCCGGCGCGGCACCTGACACATTCGCTGCCGGAGTTGCGCTACCGGAAGCGTCCTGAGCTTGCACGGTGTCACATTCAACGTAAGACCACGAACAGCCAACGATGACCAATATCACCGCCCGTACGACAACAGAAAAAGGCAACCACTGACCCACTTCGGCACCTTGCAGGAGAAGTTTTGAAGGACATTTCCGACGGCAGTTTGTGGAGCACGTTTTCAACGCGCTCGCTCCTCGTGTATCGAGTCACGCTGACAACGTCCCCCACGGCGTTTCATCGCAGCCTCGAAGCGAGTCGCACAATCCGCATCCTGAAGATTCACGGCTAATAATCCCAATCAACACCGTTCCAGTCGATCACGCGCTGGAAGAGCGACACCACATCTTCAGTGAAGACATGAAAGAGCGTCTCACCTTTGTCGGCAGTTGCAAAACGCGGATCGCCCACATGACCAGACACCGAGCGATCCTTCATCGTCCAAGCGCGATGTGCTGGTAAAAACGATCGCCCCCAGTCCACCTCTTGCACCAAGCTCAAATCACCGACCAACTCGGGACGAATGCGGAGCATCATCGACGTCTCCCACTCACAAGCGTGCCCCATTTGCCGTTGAGTCAGCGCGGGGTTCGACTCCCAAGGCTTGCCGCCAAGCGTCCAATACGTGCAAGACAAAAGCAGCAAATCCATCCGACTGCGGTACTTTTGCCGCAGTTCAAACATCGCTTGCTGACCGGGCACAATGTTTCCGCCGTGCCCATTCACCAACACGATCCGTCGAAAGCCATGAAACAAGAAGTTCTCGACCATGTCGCGCAACAAATCGAGATACAGGCGTGGTGACGCACTCATCGTGCCGCAGAAGTCGAGGTGATGCTCAGAATTCCCAAACCACTGCAACGGCGCGAAGAGAACTTGGTTTCGGAGCTTCTCATCTGCTCGTCGAACGACTTCCCCAAGCAACAAGCTATCGGTGAAGACCGGCATGTGATGCCCGTGCTGTTCCAACGCGGCGATCGGAATGCAAACGGGAGTGTCCTTGCACAACGCAGCCACCTCGGGCCATTTCATTTCGAGCAACTGCATGTTGCACTCCGTAACGGGGTCTTGAGAAAAAGAAGCCAAGCCAACGAATGGCTCGCACTGAATCATCGATCGGCACCCACAATCTGAAGTCCTTAGAGCCCGGCGTACAGCGAGTCATGACGCTTGGTCGCTAGTGGTCCGACTTCCGCGAACTAGACTCCCGGCACAGGCGACGACTGGATTGGCAACCTGAACTCAGGATGTACCGCGACGGGATCAATGGTGAAGAAATCAACGACACGAACTTCGGGCTCGATGGCGCGCAAAACAGGCTCGCAGCAAGCTTCCGACGAACGCAACTTCATCACCATTCGCGGGGCGCGCGAGCACAATCTGCAGGACGTCTCGCTCAGGCTGCCGAAGAACAAGCTCATTGTCATGTCCGGCGTCAGCGGGTCGGGCAAGAGTTCGCTCGCTTTCGACACGCTCTATGCCGAAGGACAACGCCGCTATGTCGAGTCGTTGTCGAGCTATGCCCGGCAGTTCCTCGGTCAGATGCCGAAGCCGGAAGTGGACTCGATCACGGGGCTCGCTCCGTCGATCTCGATTCAGCAGAAGACGAGCGGTCGCAATCCGCGCTCGACGGTAGGAACTATTACCGAGGTCTATGACTACCTGCGCGTGCTCTTTGCGCGGATCGGCAAGCAGCATTGTTCGCAGTGCTCGCGGCCGATTACCGCTCAGTCTGCCGAGCAGATCATCGACACCATTTCGCTGCTGCCCGAAGGCTCGAAGTACTCGATCCTCGCGCCGCTCATTCAAGGGCAGAAGGGCGAGTACCGCGACCTCTTTGATGACCTCTTGAAGCAAGGTTTTGTCAGGGCTCGCGTTGATGGTCGCGTCGTCGCGCTCAATGACGACATCCGGCTCGATAAGCAGATGCGGCACTCGATCGAGGTCGTGATTGATCGGCTCGTCGCGGGGAAGACGCCGAGGGCGCGATTGGCCGAAGCCGTTGAGCAAGCGCTGCGGCAGGCGAGTGGGAAGCTGATCGTTTCGCGCGAGAGTCCGACGGAAGAAGAGAGTGGAGAGTGGAGAGAAGAGAGTGGAGAGAATCCCAACGGCGAACCGTCCTCTCTCTCCACTCTCCACTCTCCACTCTCCTCTTCCGACAGCCTGTTCTCCTCCCACTACGCCTGCACGCACTGCGGGCTTTCGTTTGACCCGCCTTCGCCGCAGTTGTTCTCGTTCAACTCGCCGCAGGGGATGTGCAAGGACTGCAATGGGCTCGGCGAGCGGTTTGAGTTCGTGATGGAGCAGCTCGTCGAAGATTCGACGACGTCGCTTTGGAAGGGAGCACTCGCGCTGGTCGGTGCGATCGAGAAAGCCGGGCGCTGGAAGAAGCACATCTTTGTCGGAGCAGCGGCGGCCATTGAGGACGATCTCGGGCTCGCGGCCGGGACGGTATTAAAGACTACATGGGACGAGTTGCCGGATGAGGCGAAGCAAAAGGTTTTGTTCGGGCTCGGTGATCGGCATGTGACGTTCGAGATGCGGCACTCGGGCGGAGTTTGGAAGCACGGCGGTACGTTCAAGGGCATGGTCAACGAACTGCTCGACGAGTACCGCAAAGCCAAGAACCCAATGCGCCGTAAGCAGATTGAGAAATACATGCGCTTTAACCGTTGCTCGACCTGCAACGGGTCGCGGCTGAATCGGCAGGCGGCGGCGGTGACGGTGACGTCGGTGTCGGCTGAGGCGCGCACTAGCGAGCGCGATGACGAGCGCACTCGTTCCCAAGCTCTGCTTGGGAACGCGAATTCGGAAGCTCTGCTTCCTGTCCCCGCCGCTGAAGCTGCTCCGGCCAGCAGGGCGGCGAAGGGCAAGAAGACGAAAGCCAGTGCTGAGAACGCAGTGCTGAAGTCGACTCTGAAGCAGGGACGGGAAGCAGAGCTTCCCAAAACGCGTTCCCAAGCAGAGCTTGGGAACGAGTGCGCTGCCGAGTGCGCGTTATCGCAGGTCGCTCACCGCGCACTGTCACTTTCGTTACCTCAGGTCTGCGCGCTCGATGTCGAATCCGCATGGCGCTTCTTCGAGAAGCTCGACCTCTCCGAGACCGAGCAGCTCATTGCCGAAGAAGTCCTCAAGGAGATCCGAGGTCGGCTCGGGTTTTTGCTGCGGTGCGGGCTTAACTATCTGACGCTCGATCGCACGGCACCGACGCTCTCGGGCGGTGAGTCGCAGCGCATTCGGCTTGCGGGGCAGATTGGCTGCGGACTGTGTGACGTCGTTTACATCCTTGATGAGCCGTCGATTGGGCTGCATCCGCGCGACAACACGATGCTGCTCGGCAGCCTGCAGGACCTGCGCGATCAAGGGAATACGGTCATCGTCGTCGAGCATGATGACGAGACGATGCTGGCCGCTGATCACATCGTCGACTTCGGCCCCGGCCCCGGCGTGCGCGGCGGTGAGGTCGTTGCAGAGGGCTCGGTGGAGGACATTAAGAAGTCGAAACGCAGCGTGACCGGGGCGTTCTTGTCGAAGCGACGGGAGATCCCGGTGCCGGAAGTGCGCAGGGTGCCGAAGCAGAATGGGACTGGGACCAATGAGACGGCTGAGACCAATGGGAAGAAGCGAATTAAGCCCATTCGTCCCAGTGGTCCCACCCGTCCCAGTGATCAGAGCGCGGCACGCACTCAGTCGCCCGCCGTTGTCAGCATTCGCAACGCCCGCCACCACAACCTCAAAGGCGTTGATGCCGACATCCCGCTCGGGCTGTTTGTTTGCGTCACCGGCGTCAGTGGCTCGGGCAAAAGTTCGCTCGTGAATGACATCCTGTGGGAAGTCCTCAATCGCGATCTCAACAAAGGCGACGGCAAGCCCGGCGAGCATGAGTCGATCTCGGGACTCGAACTGCTTGATAAGGCGATCGACATCGACCAGTCGCCGATCGGTCGCACTCCGCGTTCGAACCCGGCGACGTATGTGAAACTCGCGGACCTCGTGCGCGATCTCTACACACAACTGCCCGAAGCGAAGCGGCGAGGGTTCAAGCCCGGTCGGTTCAGCTTCAACGTCAGCGGCGGTCGGTGCGAAGCGTGCGAAGGGCACGGGGCGAATAAGTTGGAGATGGACTTCCTCGCGGACATCTGGGTGACGTGCCCGGTCTGCTCCGGCAAGCGGTTCAATCACGAGACGCTCGAAGTCCGCTTCAAAGGCAAGAACATCGCCGAAGTGCTCGAGATGGACGTGCAAGAGGCCCTCGAACATTTCGAGAACGTGCCGAAGATCAAGAACATGCTGCAGACGCTGCACGATGTCGGGCTCGACTATCTCAAGCTCGGTCAACCGTCGCCGACGCTGTCGGGCGGTGAGGCGCAGCGCATCAAGCTCGCGCGAGAACTCGGGAAGCGCTCGACGGGCAAGACGATTTATTTGCTCGACGAACCGACAACCGGCTTGCACTTCGCCGACATCGAGAAGCTGCTCGAAGTGCTGCACGGCTTCGTCGACGCGGGCAACACGGTGCTGGTCGTCGAGCACAATTTGGATGTCATAAAAACTGCAGACTGGATCATCGACATCGGGCCGGAAGGCGGATCGGGCGGCGGCACGGTCGTGTGTTGCGGGACTCCGGAGGAGGTCGCGCGGTGCGAGCGATCGCATACGGGGAGAGCGTTGCGCGCGGTGCTCGGTTTGCAGGCGGGGGGAAGTGGAGAGTGGAGAGTGGAGAGTGGAGAGAAGAAGAAAAACGACTCTTCTTCTCTCTCTACTCTCCACTCTCCACTCTCCACTTCTTCCATCACCATCCGCGGCGCCGCACAGCACAACCTGCAGCGCATCGACCTCACGATCCCGCGCGAGCAGATGAACGTCTTCTGCGGACCGAGCGGTAGCGGCAAGACGTCGCTCGCGATGGAGACGCTCTATGCCGAAGGGCAGCGGCGGTATGTCGAATCGTTGTCGGCGTATGCGCGGCAGTTTCTCGGTCAGATGCCGAAGCCGAAGGTCGAGCACATTCACGGTCTGCAACCGGCGATCGCTATCGAGCAGAAGACCGTCGGCAGCACGCCGCGGTCGACGATCGGCACCGTCACCGAGATCTACGACTACCTTCGTATTTTGTGGTGTCGGCTCGGCACGTTGTATTGCCCGGACTGCAAGCAAGCGGTCGATACTCAGACGACCGATCAAGTCGTCGGCAAGCTGCTGACGATGCCCGAAGGCACGAAGCTGTTGCTGCTCGCACCTCAAGAAGTGAAGGTCGGTCAGCACTACGAAAAGCTGTGGCAGACGTTGACCGAGCAAGGCTATGCGCGCGTCCGAGTGGACGGCACGACGTATCGGCTCGATGAAGTTCCCGACATCGACCGCAAGAGCAAGCACAACGTCGAAGTCGTCGTCGATCGCATCACGATCAAGCGCGAGCAACGCACGCGGCTCGCTGAGTCGATCGAAGCGGCGCTCGATCTCGGCAAGGGCTTGATGCGAGTGGCTCATGTCGACGAGTCGCGCGACGAGCCCGATTGGAAAGTCGATCCCTTCAGCTTGCACCGCGCCTGCGAGAGTTGCGGACGTTCGTTCGAGGAACTCACTCCGAACAATTTTAGTTTCAACAGTCCGCTCGGCTGGTGCTCGTCGTGCGAGGGACTCGGCACGCAGCGCGGGACGGACTTGCGAGTGCTCATCGGAGATCCGAACCGCTCGCTGCGCGACGCTGCTGTCAGCGCTTGGCCGGACCCGCGCTCGACTCCGTTCTTCGCGGCGATGTTGGAGTCGATGGCGCGCGAACTCGGCTGGGATCTGTCGCTGCCGTTCTCGCAGTTGGAACCGATGCA
>Ga0172376_10005535_pt1 | contig 14064 bp, 11 predicted proteins | sample Lak35m_FD_121114 | JGI IMG/M metagenome (GOLD analysis project Ga0172376, IMG submission 121114) | Freshwater microbial communities from Kabuno Bay, South-Kivu, Congo - kab_092012_35m | ecosystem: Environmental > Aquatic > Freshwater > Lake | place: Democratic Republic of the Congo: South-Kivu...
AATATTTTTCATCTATTATTTCCCTTCAGTTCGTAATTAAAAGTGAATATAAAAATGATTATAGTGAATTTAAATACTTTTTACTTAATTTAATTAAAAAATACGACCTTAGGAAATATTATAGAAAATACCGTTTTTCTATTTCCGCCATTAATGAAAATAATTATGATGACGGGGAAGGTTTAACCCTTATTTATATTTAAATATAAAATATAAAATTTAATTAAAAAAATTAAATTTTATTTTTTTTTATTTAGCCTGTTTTGCTGTCTATATTATTTTAATATTATTTTAGTATATTTTTAACTTAAAGAGAAATTATATATTATAATATATAAAAAAATGCCCGCTCAAACCAATAAACCAAGAATGATTCCCTACCCCGTTAAAACTCCAATCGTCAAAAAACCAAAGGTAAAACAACCCGAAAAAATAATTTTAAATGTTAATTATTATAAAAACGGGTTAAAATACTGTAATTTATAAACCCAAAAACTATTTTTATGGAATTTTTGTGTTAAAATTATATATATAAATTACACAAAAGTTCGCAGGTAAAATTAAATTTTAAAATTTATTTCTAGATTTACACAAAAGTTCGCAGGTATTTCAGTCGAAATCCACTAATAATTTTTTTACTAGTGAAATTCCACTTCCGGATTTATTTGAATCGTCTTTAATATATTCCTTTTGAGTTTCTATCGTATGTCCCATATTATCTGCTGTCTCTTTCATTTCCTGAACTTTATCACCGAATTTATGAGTTATATAAATATGTCTTAACATACTACTTCCGATTTTTTTATTAAAAACTTTATTAAGAATTCGGGTAATACTATTTACACTATCCAGAGGTTTTCCTCCATCATCTATCAAAAATGGTAAAGGTGATTTTTTAGGAGTTCCGCTGTATTTATAATATAATTTCAATAGAGGTTTTAATTCTTGACTGATAGGAATTTTTTTCTGCCCGTGTTTTTTAGAGGTTTTATAAACATTAAATATAAAATTATTATCGTCAATATAATTTACATCAGATGGCAATTTAGACGTAGTATCATATTTCTTTACCTTCATCATTTTTTGATAATCCATATTTCTACGAGGTTCTTGATATATATATAATCCAGCTACTAAAGCACTAAGAATCTTATTAAATTCACTTTTTCCGATACTTTTACTTTTTATTTCTAATGCAGATTTTTCTAATTCTTTAAAATCCTTAAGCACTTCATCCCACTTTTTCCAGTTTTTATCTTGTGTATCAGACATTTCAACAGTAGGTTTAGATTTAATTTCATCATTTTTATCTAACATCAATTTATGATAAGTTTTATAAAGAGGACTATCCTTTTCAAGAACTCCAAGAACTGAAACAATTGAAATTAAATAAGACCTTTTAGTATTATCTTTTTTATCTTTTAATTTTTCTATAACTGCCTCAGGTTTTTTTAAGAAATTTAAATTTTTGAATGGTTTGCTGTCATTTAGTTTTTCCAAATTTCTGAGATACATTTTTACGGAATTCTCAGATAACCCCTTCTCAATTAATTTTTCTTTTAAATTTTCCATATATTTACCTTAGATATTTTAATTAAAAAATCTAAGTCATTTTTGACATTCTATTTTTATTTTATCTAACTTTTTATATATGTTCTCACAAGTTAAACCCGTCAGGAATAGTAATTATATTTTAGAACCAAATCATATTTATTTTGATTTTACTATGGTAAATAATGATACAACCGGAACACTTCCGCCTCCTAATTTAGTATTCACTGAAACCAGAACTAATCCAATCGTTAATAATGCTTCTGATTATTATGTTTCAGTAGTTCGTTTTGGTGTAGAAACTCCAACATTACCTCTGATGATTCCTCAAGCAGTTTTAGGACAATCTGACCCTAATAAATTAATTTACACGGTAAATTTAACGTTTGAATACTTAGGTGTTGTCTATGAAAGTCAGACGAATGTATCATTTATTCCTCAGAATGTAAATGACCCTATTCCGGCTCCTCCAATTACTCAACAAGATTTGACATCAGAATATTATTATATTTTTTCTTTCCAGCATTTCGTTCTGATGGTAAATAATGCTTTACAAACTGCTTTCACCTCTCTAGACGCTGCAGTTGTAGGCGCAGGTGGAACCCTCCCGAGTGCTATCGCCCCTTACATTGAATATAATCCAACATCAGGAGATTATACTCTAAACGGTGATGTTTTAGGATACGATTCAGACCAAAACAACCAAACATCAATCTATATTTTTATGAATGCTCCTATGTATACACTTTTCAGTTCATTTGAAAGTAAAAATTATGGATACACAAACATTACCGGAGGTAAAAACTTCCAATTAGTTCTAAGAAATATCAACAATGGTTCAAATGTTTATACTCCATCACCTCCGTCTCCTTCATTCTATCAGTCTTATGGTGAGTATCCAACCGCTCCTCTTTGGGTTCCTATTGAGTCTCTAGTTTTCCAAGCATCACTACTTCCTATTGTTCCAGAACAACAGACAAGACCACTTATTTTCAATAGTGATGTCATTTTCGGAACAGGTGGAAACAACTCGGCGATTGGTTCCACTCTTACTGATTTACAAGTTTATTTAACAACCGGAACAGAGTATAAACCATTACTGCAATACGCCCCCTCTGCTGAATATCGCCTCATCGATATGATAGGTGAAAATCCGGTGAATTCAATTCAGATTTCTTGTTTCTGGAAGGATAAATACGGAAACTTAAATCCTTTTAAACTCGGCTCAGGTTGTGGTGCTAGTATGAAAATTTTATTTAGGAAAAAAGCATTCCCTAATACTGAAAAAGAGTATAAAGAAATCTAGATGTATTTTTTGTAAAAATCAAAAATGTTTAAGATATTTCTAGAAAATAATTATCTTAAATATTTTATATAATCATAAATGTCTCAAGATTTTCGTAAAGTCCTTGTGCTTGATGACCGTTTAAGAGTTAAATCCGATGTAGATTTTGCTGTATTTAAAGGTGCCTCTAGTAAAGTAGAATCTACTTTTACTGCTATCAGTGCCAGTCAAAATCAAATTACTTTTAATATCCAAGTTCCATCAGAACTTACCGTTATGGATAGAGAATTTATTCTCGATGCTGATTTAAGTTTTAACGTTTCAGGTGTTGTTCCAATCGGTCAAAGAGTTCTAGATTACGGAAACGGACACGCTTTCGCTCCTTTCCCTCTTCAATCTCTTTTCTCTACTTCAACCGCAACTATTAACAACAACTCCGTTTCTCAAAATACTTCGGATGTTCTTGCTGCTATTAATCGATTCCACGACCGTAGATATCTTGCTCGTTATAATGGTGCAACTCCTACTGCATACGATACCTACCAAAATTATTCTGATGCGGTAAATAGTAATAATAATCCTAATGGCTCTTATAGCAATACATCTGATAATGATTTAATGCCTCGCGGTGCTTTTGCTCTTACTTATTATGATAATCCCGTAAGTGTTAGTGATACAGTTCCTACAGTTGCTGGAATTGGTATCAAAGTGAGAGAACCTCTCCTTTTATCTCCTTTCTTATACTGCGACCCTGAAAAGGAAAATCAAGGTTTCTACGGTATTCAAAATCTTAACTTCTTATTCAATATCGGGCAACAAAACGTCCAAAGAGTAATCCGTGGTATTAACCCTTACACTGGAACAAATGCATCAAGTTTCACTATCACCCCTGTTGATTTTACTCAAAATCGTTTCAGGATGCTCATTAATATGCTTACTGCTCCTAATTCTGTTCTTTTACCTCCCCGAAATGTTGTGCCTTATTATGAACTCCCTCGATATGTTTCTGCTATTTCAGCCTCAGGTGTTCAACCAGACGCTCAAGCAACTATTAGTAGTCCATCTATCCAACTTAACCAAATCCCTGATAAACTTATCATTTTCGTCCGTAAATTAGATAATAATCGCGGTGTAGGTGATTCTGATTGTTTCCTTCCTATCAATAATATTTCTATCAACTTTAACAACGTTTCAGGTCTCTTAAGTTCATCTGATGCTCACGACCTCTGGAAAATGTCTGTTAAATCGGGTAGTAATCTAAGTTGGTTAGAATTCTCAGGGCAAGCAAACAAATATAATCCAGCAGCTCTCAGTGTTTCAAATAAAATTAACACTTCAGGTTCTATGTTAATTCTTGATTTTGCTCGTGAAATTGCTTTAAGTGAAGAATACTACGCTCCTTCTTCTCTTGGTCAATTCCTCTTACAATTCAATCTCGGTATTACCAATAACACTTTAACACCTATTGGAGGTAATACTCACGAACTTGTTATCATCACTATGAACTCAGGGGTCTTCGTTTGTGAAAGAGGAACCTCATCAACGTTTACCGCTCTTCTCACTAAACAAGATGTGCTCGATGCTTCTCAAGATGAATCCTCACGTATGTCTTATTCAGATGCTCGTCGTTTAGTCGGTGGTAAATTCGATGCAATGCAATTAGTAAAAGCAAACTTACCTAAAGCTGCCGGAGTGGCGAAAGTTCTTTTAGAACAATCTAACAATCCCAAAGCTAAAACCGCTGCTAAAGTTCTAGGTGCTCTTGGATATGGTTATGAAGGAGATGGTCGAGGATTTGGTGTAGGTTTAGGAAGTAAAATGGCGTCTCATTTGATGTAAATATCTATAAATAATTTAAATATCTAAGATTAAAATAAAATTTTTATCTTAAGTATTTTATATAAAATAAATGTCAGTATCTAATGCTTTCACTCAAAAGTATTTAAATCAATACGTTCAAAGTCCATCAAATGGTTATACACTGCCTGCTGCTGCCCCTGCTGGACCTAGTAATTTGACCCTACTAGGTTCAGATTTGACATATCCTAATGTTTATGTAGATGGGACTGCTATCACTGCTGCATCCACTCTAACTTTACCTGCAGCTGCTGATATACTTGCAAACTTACAAAGCTCATCCGGTGCTTCCCCTGCTTCTTATCCTTGGGTTGTTCCTTGCAATATTAAAGTAAAAAATACTAGTGCTCAAGTATTGACTATCGCTGCCCCTGCTGGTGGGAGTGTTGTAAATGGCGTCCAAGGAGCAACAGCTACTGTATCTGCTACTGCTGGTAGTATCAAAAATGTATGTAATGTTTCTGTCGTTTTTCAATCTGCAACTACTTACGACGCATATCTAGAAGGAACCCTTGCTGCTTAAAAATTATATAATGTGTATTATATTACATATTTACGAATTAAAAATATATATTACATTAAAAATTATATAAGGTATATTATATAATATTTAATGGCTGTTTATAGAACTAAATACGGAGAGGAAGTCCGAAATAAGGTTGAAAATTTTAATAAAGGATACGTTAGTCATTATGACGATTTTGAAAATGTTCCGCTGTCTTTTCAACGTTTGATGAGTAGTAATTATTCAATGCAACCCGCTTCATATTTTTCAGGTGCGGTTGTTTCTAGAGGCACTTATTCCGGTGAAAGTCAAGTTCCCCGTGCAGTAAATCAACGAGAAGCAGATAAAGAAAATGATTTTATGAGTGGTCAAGGTCGTGGATTTGGTGTGGGTTTAGGTGTTGGTTTAGGTGTTGGTTTAGGTAAATCAGGTGGAATGACACCAAGGGCACGAAGACCTCCTGGAGCACGTGGAAGAAAAATGATGCAAGTTGAAGCAGAAGCACATCGACAAGGATTGAAAGGAGTGGCTAAAGCGGTAAAAGGAATTACAGAACTGACTAAAAATGTTCCGGGACTTGAAAAAGGTTCTGAAATTGTAGGAAGTGTGGCTGAATTTGGTGATGCTTTACTTGGTGAAGGTCGTGGATTTGGGAAGAAACAACGTGCGGAAATTGTAAAACGTGTAATGAAAGAACGTGGTGTCAGTATGATTGAAGCCTCTAAAATTGTTAAAAATGAAGGACTCTATCAAAGTAGTAAAAAAGAAGGAGGTCGTGGTAGAAGTGGTGGAAATATTTTATTAAAAAGAGCTGAACAATCATTAAAACGAGCTCAAGAAAAGAAAGCTAAAAAAGGAGGTATGATGCAAGGACAATTTACATCAAGAGCTCCTAGATTTACTGAAACACCGAAGGAACCTGTCAGAATGTCAGAATTTATGTCAAAGGCTGCACTTCCGGCAATGGCAGTGAGTAAATTAAGACAAGCTCAAAAACGTCGAGAAGCTGAAATTAAAGCTCAGTTAGACCGTGAAGCTGAAGAACGAAAAACTATGGCAAATGAGGAATTTTTAACAAGACGAGCAAATACTATTGATAAATTCGAAGGAACAATCCCTTTCCTCTATGATTTTGATGATTATGATACTACATTAGAAGGACTATTTAGATATTACACCGAAACAATTAATTCAGAATCTCCTTCAGAACGAAATAAAGAAAAAAATACTTTCCTTAAAATGATAAGTGAAGCATTTGGGGTAAATCTAGGAAGATTAACAGAATTATTTGATTCTAAAGTAGTAGATAAAGCAATGTCTGACTCTTCTCTTCATTCTTATCCGGAGTATGTTTCTTTTATGGCATCAAAAGAAGCAAAAAGATTAATGGAAGAAGAAAGAAGTAAAGCCTCTAAAGCATCTGAAGCCGTAAGTAGGGATGAAGCAAAAGCAGAACGTGAAGCAAAAGCAGCACGTATTGAATCTAAGAGAGACCCTACAGTAAAAAAAGCATTCGCAAGTGCAGCAGCTACATCAAGAGATTCTGATGCTGATAGACTCCGTAGATTAGGTGCTACTACTCCCGGATTATCTCCACCTGTGAGACGTGCTGTAGCAGCTGATAGAAAGAAAGAAATAGATGCATATAAAGAACGTGTTAAATTCGAACAGACTAAACGTGATAAAGTAGGACTACCTAAAATTTCAGATGATGAAGTAATGAAGAAAGTAGGACTTGCTACGGAAGCAGAATTTATGGATTCAATCAAGAAAAAATATGGATTAGGTAAAGGAAGACCTAAGAAAGAAAAAGCTGGAAAATCTGACCCTAAAATCGATAAACTTTTAGGAGGTGAATTGATTATGACAGCAAAACAGGGAAGCACGATGAGTGGTGGAAGAAAACAATCTGATAAAATGAAAAAACGCGGAGAACTTGTAAAGAAAATTATGAAAGAACGTGGTGTTAAACTTGCGGAAGCATCTAAGATTATTAAAGCCGAGGGATTGATGTAAATCCCAAAAACTATTTAATGGAACTTTTGTGTATAAAATTTATATATATTTTACACAAAAATTCCAAACTAAAAATTAATATCTAAATTAAATTATATAATAAATGCCGAAATTATTAGGACTTCAAAGAACTTATAATGAATTTGTAGATGAAGAGAATCGTGCCAGAAGCAGAACTCTTCAAGGTTTAAGAAATAAACTTAAAATGAATATTGAAGAAGTAAAACCTACAGTATTAAAAGATATTACCGAAGAAGCTGATTTTATGAATTATTCTGATTTGCTTTCACGTAGTTCTTCAGTTCTTGCTCAACAAGCTACTAGAACTGCCTTAAAATTATCTGAAGAGGAACCTATAGGGGTCGTAAGAACTAACCCTTTCAGAGATAATGAAGAATTCACTAAGTTGATATCATATTTCAATCGTCTTCAAGCGATAATCCAGAAACAATTTAAAGCCGGAAAAGTAAGTGAAACTGACATCGAAAACATTAGAAAATTATTTTTACAAAATGGAACAATTGCGAACTTAGAAAATATAAGAACCGCATTCAATCAAATGTCTCTAATAATACCTGCTATCACAGAACAAGCTGAAATTATTGATAGAGTTTATAAATCAGTAGATAGTGGTTTATACATTAAAGTCCAATTTCCTACATCCTTCAAATTATTAGTTGAACCTTTAACCAGAACTGAAGAAGAAGAACTAAAACCATCCCCTCCGGATTTACCTGTTCCTCGACCAAGTGAAGATGTTCCTATGCCTGATTTACCTGCTGGTATGCCACCACCCGCTCCACCTGCTCCTGAGGGTGTTGAGGAAATAAGAGCAGGATTAACGAAAGCAGATTATATTAGGTCAATCAAAGAAATTTTAGGAAGAGCACCTAATGCACTTGTAAGAGGTAAGTCAAGACAAATACTCACTAGAATAGGTAAGATTGATGATTTGGATTTATTAGAACAATTCGAAATGAATTTAAACGAACTTGTAGGAACACCTGAATACAAAGATGCCACACAAACTCGAAAAGGGGAACTAATTGATGAATTATTAAGGATTGTAGGTGATGGTAGAGGATTTGGTGTTGGATTAGGTAGAGGATTTGGTGTTGGATTAGGTAGAGGATTTGGTGTTGGTCTTGGTGCTTGTGGTAGTGGTCGTTTTGGTTATCCATCTAATTCTAGATTTACACCCCTTACACTTTATAATGACGAAGGTCAAAATATTTATGCTTTGAGAAAATTTGAAAGTTAAATTTTTATCTAATAAATTAATAATGAATGATTTATTAGAGAGAAGACCTGAAGAATCATTTTCAAATAAAATTTTAGATAATATTCAATTAATCTCTTTCAATAATTTTAAACCTTCAATTATGGGAACTGCTTCCTTAAAATCTCAGTTATACAGTGCTGATTTAGATTTATATTCAATTATTAAATATAAATCAATGGATGAAGCAAAAGAAAAAATAGAAGATAATTTTAAAAAAATAGTAAAAAGAATCGCACAGAATCCGGACGTTTTCTTTATGGATTTCAAGTTAGGATATAATGATGAATTGTATCAAACCTTAAAAACTAAAGAAGAAATCAAAGAATTTTACAATAATAAAAAAAACCTATTGACAGCAGAACAGGTTGAAAAAATAAATTCTATAAAAAATTTAGATGATTTAAAAGAATACACTAGAAAACTTTATACTTTGAGATGGACTCCAAGAGAAATTTTACAAGGCTTTAAAGTAATAAACAAAGACCAAAAGAAAACTATCTCAGAAAGTCTTGATGATAAAGCAGTGATTAAATTAGATATTCTTGCTTACATTGACGGTGAATTTATTGAAATGACAAATTTATTCGAGTTTATGGTGGGAAGAAAACCTCTCAATTTTGAATTAGATTCAGATATTATAAAAAGTATCAAAGAGGATGTAGTGTATTATTATGAAGAAAAAAATTATATCAAGATGTTAAAAAGAATCTTTACGATTGCAAAAGTGAGAGGAGATAAAAATATGATAAAAAAATTAGTTGAAATTTTCAATTCAGGATTAGGTAGAACTTATCAAGTGTCATCAAATTTAGAAAATATAATAAGTCTAATTGAGAAATTAAACAACACAAATTTAGAAAAAATAAGAGAAAAAATAATAACATATCTTCAAGAATTAAAATCAAGACTTGGAAATGTTTATGAATTCGAGATACCGGATAACATTTATAAAGAGTTTGATAAAATCAGTAAAATAAAAAGTTTTCAGAAGATGGGAAAAGAAATTGAAGATTTACGTGAGAAAATAAAAATGAAACTGAATAAAGAAACATTAAAACGGGTGAAGCAAGATAAGATAAACTTTAGGAAATATCTAAAATAATATATATGTCCTTAAATTTTGCTGGAGTTGGGCGTCCGATTGCCGTAATAAAAGGTGGAAAATATGATAAAAAAATTATATATGTTGATAGTGATACCACCCGAAGGGAAGAAGACGAGTCAGGTGTTCCTTCATTTACTGAATTAAAATTACCTTCTGATGCTACTTTTCAACCTATACCTGACAAAACAAAAGAACGAGATTGTCATTATATCAGTGGTGCTTCTGGTTCGGGTAAATCAACTTGGACTAAAAAATTCGTCAAAGAATATCAAAAACAATACAAAAAAAATCCGGTTTATTTATTCTCAAGAAAGAACAAAGATGAAAATTTAGATGATGTAAAACCTTTGAGAGTTAAAATAGGAGATAATTTAATTCAAGACCCTCTGAAAATGGAAGATTTTAAAAATTCTTTGGTATTATTTGACGATACCGATATCATTTCAAATAAAATTCATAAAGCATTGGTAGACCATTTACGGGACGAAATCCTTCAAGGTGGAAGAAGTATAAATGTAAGTAGTATTATTACTAATCATAACTTTACCGGAAGGGAATTGAAAACAGTATTAAATGAATGTCATACGGTGACGGTTTTCCCTGCGAATTATAACCGCGGTATGAAATATTTATTTGAAGATTATCTCGGACTTGACAAAAAAACGATTTTGAAAATAAGAAAATCTACCTCACGATGGGTGACGATTTTTAAGAATTATCCGGTTGTTATACTTACGGAAAATGAGGTATGGCTTGCCAAAAACGATTTTGAATAATGGAATTTTTGTGTAAAATTATATATATATTATTTACACAAAAATTCTAAATTATAATATATGGAAAATTATAAGAACTTATCAAAAAGTCAATTATCTAAAGCATTAAAAGATTCGGGAATAAAAGGGACAAGTAAAATGTCTAAAAAAGAAATGATAGAAATGATTGAAGGAAATCAAGAGGTTTTAGAAGGTGCTGGATTCTTTGATTTTTTAGGTAGAGCGGGAAGATTTGTTTCAAAGGGTGTTTCTCAAGCGGTAGCATTACCTGCGAAAGGACTTCAAAGAATCTTTTCACCTTCAAAAGATTTGAGTAATACCTCAAAGAAAACACTTTTGGAATATGGTAAATATCCGGTAATAAAACTTCAGGTTTATAGAACACCTTTGTCTAAAACTCTTGACACATTACTGAGTGCCGTTTCCTTTGGTAAAATAGATGAGCTGAAAAAAAAATATGGATACGATACTTTCTATCATCTTGCTTTAGTTGCAACAGTTAAACTTCCTAAAGGTGAAAAAAATATTATTATTGAAAAGAACGAGGCACCTAATATTTCAACAAAATACGAAACAAGCGAACTTACTGAAATGGATACATTACCACCAATTACTCGGAAGATTACCCTTGAAGAATTAATCTATAATACTTGGAAAGCGGTAGGGGATAGATTTTTAAAATATGATGCTTTTTCTACAAATTGTCAGATGTTTATTATTGATATTTTAAGAACTAATGGATTATTAGATAAAGAAGCAGAAGATTTTATTCTCCAACCAATGGATGAACTGGCAAAAGAACTTCCGGCATATGTTAAAGGAACTGCCAAATTCATTACAGATTTAGGAGGGACGGTTGCGAACATTACCGGAAAAGGTGAAGGTGGAAATAAAGCAGCAGGATATATCCGAATGAGAATGGCTGTTGAAAAAAGAGAAAGACAAAAAACAGAACCTAAGAGCACAAAGGAAGGAGACATTTTCTATGTTGATACTGAAAGAAATGAGTATAAATTTAATAAATATAAATCTAAAAAGTTTGACCCTGAGAAAATGACATTATTCTCAGAATATATTTACAGATTATACAAAGAACAAATGCCTAAAATTATCAAAGAATTAGTAGAGAAAGGATATTATGTTTATTATCCTCCTTATTCAGGTTATCAATTACACGATGAAGATTATACAACCCCTAAATTAAGAAAATTAAAATTCAAGAAGTCTCCTAAACTAGTTAAACTAGAAGAGGAACTTATGAAAAAGAATCCAGAATTAAATATGATGCAATTTTTAGTAGGAGGTGTTGCTTCAGGAGCAACCTTAAATAAAATTGATAATGTATCTTCTATCGATAATGTATTCAATAAATCATATAAACAAATTATGAGTATGATAGAAGGTGAAGAAATTGAAGAAGATAGTCCAACAGAAGATACTGAGGAAGAAGATGAAGAAAAGAAAGAAGATGAAGAAAAGAAAGAAGAACCTCAAAAAGAAACCAAAAAAAGAGGAAGACCTAAAGGACAGCAAACTATGGAAGAAAAAAGTCCGGAAGTAAAACAACTAATGAGAGAAATATCAGATGAGTATAATGTAGTGAAATTAACAGTTCCACCTTATAACGCACAGGAAAACTTAGTCAAATATTTAAGAAGTAATTACCTCAAGAAATTAAGTGAAGAAGACTCAGTTAAATTCCTTCAAAAAGTTTTAATGAGTCTTGAATCAAACGAATTCCAAAAATTAGGAATGAAAAAGAGATATGAATTCTTACAAGGATTACGTCCCAAAAAAGGGAAAGGAATGATTAAAAGTGGAGGTCAGTTAAATGTTCTTGCAACACCCGAACAAATTGCAAGAGGAGAATTTTATGAATATAAAGGAAGGAAATGGTATAAACCAAAATCAAAAGAAGATATTGAAAAAGAAAAAGCTAGATTAGAATCTACTAGAGAAGGAATGAGGCAGGAAAAGGTTAAACAATACTACGACCAATTTGGAGGAATCAAAGGTTTCAAAGATAGATACAGAGGAGCAATTTTGGGACCAATGATAGCAACCTTAAACAAAGCTGAAGCAGAAGAAGACATTGAATTATACGGGGCAACGGTAAAAGATTTTATTGATTATTTAACACGTTTCGGATATTTCGGGAAATTTACACCTGCGACCGGACAACAAGATATAGATTATCGTGTGGCAATAAATGCTATTGATAATGAAGAAATGAGAAACCAATTATTAGAGGTTCTTGATGATTTAGTAGATAGTCAATTCATCGGTTCATTTTGGTCTGAAAGAATAGAACAATCTGAAGCAATACGTAAGGCAGAATTTAATAAAGCAATGGAAGAATGGAGACGAAAAAATCCATTCTTATCAATTTTAAACGGGGTAGCAATTGGACTCAAATCTTTTATTGAAGAGAGTTTCTTAGAACCTATTTCAAATTTGGCAGGTAATATCCTCTCAGTTTTACCATTACCACCCGCATTAAACTTTTTAAAAGAAGGAGCACAGAATATTCAAGAATTCTATAAAAAAGAAGCAGAACGAAATAGACGATTAGGACTTGTTTCAAATCAGAGTGTCTTAGGTGCAACTAAAGGATTGGCATCAACATTTAATCCATTATCAGGAGTTTCAGAAGGATTACAGACCGCTTCACTTGTGAGTGATGTCGGAAGATTAATGCTAGGACGCGGAAGGAAATACGACCCAATCGGTATGGCAAGAAATAAAGTCAAGGATTTACCTTTTTAAAATTCCCAAAAACTATTTATATGGAACTTTTGTGTATAAATTTTATATATATTTTACACAAAAATTCTAGATATTTAAAATTTAAATATCTAATTCTAGATATTTACCTGTAATTATCTTTAAGAATATATTTAATATGTAAAAATAACGTTATTTTTACATTTTAAATATCATAAATTAGATTTTTAATATGTAAATATCTAAGGCTTTATATATGCCTCATAAAACAACCTTGAATTACTTTAAGAATGTAATCGCCCCTCGGAACCTTAGAATAGCACTTAATCAATTAAATGAATCTAAAACAGATAGTGAGAAGGATAACCTCAGAAAGTATATCAGATATTTAAGAAATGTCATTAACTCAGAGATTGATAGACTTAGTATTAATCAGTAATCCTCTTTTTTCAATTTTTCTTTTAAGACGTTGTTCCATTTTAAGAATATCAGCCTCTAATTTCTCAAGTTCTTGAGCGGTTGTTAATTTTTCCTTTGTTTTTTTATTCACCTGCTCCTGAGGTTCTTCCTTGTCTTGAAATACTAAATTTTTAGGAGGTTCCCCTTTCATTATATCTATAACAATATAATCAAGGCGGTTGGTAGGATTTTTTTCATTCCAGACGGCTTTAGATTGTTGGTGGATGTATTTCCCGATATTTTCTTTTTTAGTAAAAAAGAGAGGGGAAAGGGAATGTTGAGATTTATAACTAAAATAAACCATTTATATAAAATACTTTAGATTTTTAATTTTTAAATATCTAAAGTATTTTATATGGAAACTGTAAATTTAAATAAAACTTCCTTTTTTGAATTTCCGGAAGAATGGAAAAAAAGCCCTGAATTTTATAAGGTTCCGAAAAAACCTACCAAATATGAAAATTATAATTGTATCAATACTGAAATTTATAAAGCTTTTAAAAG
>Ga0172376_10005538_pt1 | contig 14058 bp, 11 predicted proteins | sample Lak35m_FD_121114 | JGI IMG/M metagenome (GOLD analysis project Ga0172376, IMG submission 121114) | Freshwater microbial communities from Kabuno Bay, South-Kivu, Congo - kab_092012_35m | ecosystem: Environmental > Aquatic > Freshwater > Lake | place: Democratic Republic of the Congo: South-Kivu...
CGACCCTTGCCACGCGGGCCGGTTGCGTTTCATGTCGAGCCGTGGACGTGAGTCCACGGGTGCGGAACGAAGTGAATCGACCGGCGTAATGGCAGCCCTGGCCGGGGGATCGGCGTTCGCGCTCGTGGCGGAAACCGTCATCACAGCTTGGCTGGTCAATCGCACCCGTGGACTCACGTCCACGGCTCGACTTTCCGGCATATGCGGGTTCCTTGACTGGTGCGAGGGTTTCGAGCCGTTCTTCCGACGGCCGGCCTGCGGAGTTTTCCGTTTCCTGCCGTTACCGAAAGAATGAGAAGCCTCCGGACTGGGCCAATTCCGAATCGACAAAATTGACGTCATCGTTAGAATCGATTCGGAAACGATCCCCGGAACGCGGTTCCCGGGGCTCGCAAGCCGCCCTTCCCTTCGAACGAGTCCCTGATGTCATCCGATCGCAGCCCGCTTTCCCCCGATTCCCGCATCGTCGTCGTCGGAGTCGGTGCCGTCACCTGCCTGGGGACGGACTGGCAGACGACCTGGGAAGGCCTTGCCAGCGGCCGGGGCGGGTTGCGGCGCGACACGGAACGTCTGCCCGGCGACAAGTTTCTGGTCGACATCGGCGGCTTCGTCAACGGCGTCGGCCCCGGCACACCGGGCGAGGACGCGCGCCTGGCGAAGCTCGAAGCCCGCTTCCTGCACTATGGTCTGAAGGCCGCTGAAGAAGCCTGGAAGCCCATGGCGGGCAGGGTTTTCGATCGCGACCGCGTGGCCGTCGTCGCCGCCAGCGCCTTCGGCGGTGTCGACGTTCTGGATCAGGAACGGGTCAAGGCCGAGAGCCGCGGGCGGCTGAACCTGGGCCCCTATACCGTTCCAACGCTTTTGATCAATCAGCTTGGCGGGCAGATCAGCCAGCACCTGGAGCTTTACGGCCCCGGCTTCGCCCCTTCGAACGCCTGTGCCTCGGGCGGTCACGCGATCGTGATGGGGGCACTGCTTTTACGCGGAGGCATGGCCGATTTCGTGCTTTGCGGGGCGGCGGAAAGTGCGTTCGTGCCTTCCATCGTGAACGCGTTCGCCACGATGAAGGCCCTGGCGACGATCAAGCCCGGCGACCGGGCCTTCGAAGCCCCCGAGCAGGCCAGCCGGCCGTTTTCGGCCGACCGCTGCGGGTTCGTGATGAGCGAAGCTGCCGGCATGCTGGCGCTGACGACGCTGGAACAGGCCCGCAATCTCGGCCTGGAAGTGCTGGCCGAGCTGACGGGCATGGCTGTGAATTCGGACGGGTTTCACATGGCGGCGCCCCATGGCCCGCGCATCGAAACGTGCCTGAACCTGGCCTTGAAGAATTCCGGGCTGACGCCCGAAAAAATCGATCATTACAACGCCCACGGCACCAGCACGAGCGTCAACGACAAGACCGAAACCGGAGTGCTGCGAAGGGTTTTCGGCGAACATGCGGGGGGGCTGGCGATCTGTTCGATCAAGGGGGCCCTGGGGCATTCGCTGGGGGCGGCTTCGGCCGTCGAGGCAATTACGACGGTAGAATCCTTAAGGCGCGGGCAAATCGTGCCGACGATAAATTATGTGCCGGACCCGGAACTCGATCTGGACTACGTCCCTGATCGTTCCCGGTCGATGGATATCCGCTACGCGATGTCCGCCTCGTTCGGCTTCGGCGGAACGAACAACGCCCTCGTGTTCAGGAGATGGATCGATGACTGAAATTCGACGCGAGGAACTGTTTTCGGTCATCCGCCAGGCGGCCAAGATTCCGGCGAACATCCTGATCTCCGATTCGAGCCGGTTCGTGCAGGACCTGGGCGTGGACAGCCTGGACCTCGTCGGCGTGCTCCTTTCGATCCAGGACACCCATGAATTCGAACTGACCGACGACGAAATTGCGAAGATCGAGAACGTGGGCGACGTCGTCCGGCTGATGGATCAGCGGGGCATGAAGCTTTCGGCGGCCTGACGAGGCTGGTGCAAGTCTTATTGCAGCTAGATCTTTCGATCTTCTTAGAGTGTCCCCGGCGGCAAGTGCGAAACGGATTTCGGAGCGGGCCTGATGCGTCGCAGCGGCATGAACTTGCGGAAATGGATCATGAACCGGATCGCCGTTCCGGTGTTGCGCCGCATGCCGATCGATCGCGCCACGAACTTCGTCGAGGGCATTGGCCGCTGGGAATATGACCGCGTGCCCGTGTTGCGCCGGCTGATCGACCAGGCGCTGGCCGAAGCCTCGACCCGCATGGGTACGACCTGGGATCCCGCGACGGCCCGGAATCTCTCGGGTCGGCTGACGCGCTGGCGATTGCGCGACGTGCTGCTGGACGGCCCCAATGTGAATCGCGCCTTGAACGCCTTCGAAGTGACCGGCGCGAGCCACCTGGAAGACGCCCTGGCCGAAAATCGGGGCGTGATTCTGCTTTCGAACCACTTCGGCGGTCATATCCTGCCTGCTCACTGGATGTTACGGAAAGGGATCGAATTCCGGTTCCTGACCGAACGGCCGCGGCACATCAGCCAGTCGCTGGAACGTTATTTCGCGTCGACGGGCCCTCTCGGGCAGCAGGAAATGTTCGTTTCCCGCAAGAAGAAGGGCAACGACGGCGTTTCGTCGATCATTCGCAGCCTTCGGGTGCTCAAGGCGAAGCACGTGCTGCTGGTGGCGTCCGACGTCCGCTGGCCGGACAATCAGTCGGTCACTGCTGAGTTTCTGGGCGACCGCTGGCGGTTCACGCCCATCTGGGCCATTCTGGCGCAAAAGTCCGGTGCGCCAGTGGTTTCGGTTTACTGTTCGATGCTGCCCGGCGGCTCGCACCGGCTGGAATTCGCCGAACCTCGGCACCTTTCGCCCACGGACGACATCGCCACCTGCGTTCAGCAGGAGATTCGGAAGATCGAAAGCCGTGTGCTGCAAGACCCTGAAAACGCCAACGATTACTTTTTCTGGTCATTGGACGACAGCCCTGCGGCCCGGGAACTTCGGGTCGGTTCCGACGCGGCCGAAATCGGCGGCAACAACCTCACGCATGGCCCCCAATTCGAGATTGACCGGGCCGGTTCGCGCGTGAAATCCTGAAGTCTCGAATACCGGGATGTGACCTGCCCTGACCGCGAACCGGGATTGACCTCCGGCGCGATCTGACGCATGATTCGTGTCGACTCAGGCATGAATGCCGCTTCACAGAACGCCGACGGGAAGGAATCCCGAATCATGACACGTTTCGCGCATCGACTCTTCAGGTTTTTCCGGGCCGCTGACGGTGCTTATGCCGCCTTCGCATTGATCGGCCTGATCGCGATCGTCGCCGTCTGGCACGCCGTCGATTATTCGAACGAATTCGACCCTGAGTATCCGGGCCTGCAGCGAGAGCACTTCAGCCCCTATGCCCCCTTCGCCTACCGGCTTGCCGAACCGGGCGACACGCTCGACCTCATTGCCCTGTATTTGAGTGCTCTTGGTCTCGGGCTGTTTCTGGCCGAACGGTTCGCGGCGGCCGCCGGCCCGAAACCGTCGAACAGGCTTGCATTGAACGCCATGATCACGGGGCTGCTCCTGACAGGTGTCTGGACTGGCTGCGCGCCCGACCCGCCGACCGACGGCTGGCATGGTCTGTCGTATCAGGCGATCGGCCGGGCCGGAACGCCCGCAGCGGTCCGGCTGGTGCTGATCGCCATCGCCACGGCGATCGCGGGCCTGGTCCTCATCCCGCTGGCAGCACGGGGTCGAACCCTGTTTCGGGCGGCTTCGCCCCTCTGGCGTGCTCTGGCCGTCGTTTGCGGCTTGTGCGCCATTTGGCGAGTCGCCGGGATGCCTGATCCGGAACCCTGGGGCTATTGGCCGCGCTGGGCCATGGTCGTTTCGCTGATCATCGTGAACGTGGCCCTGGCGAACCGGGTCATCGCCGCCGCCCAAACGCCGGTTGCCAGCTTCCGGACGAAATCGCTGCGGGCGGCATCGGTGGGGCTGACGATCCTGGCGATCATCCAGGCCGGGTTTTACGTCCACTGGCTGCACTGGCCGATCCCGCGGCTGAAAGTCGTCGTGCCGGGCCGGATTTACGCCAGCGCCATGCCCCCGCCGGCCGGCCTGGCCCTGGCCCATCAGCGCCACGGCTTCGAAACGATCATCAACCTGTTCAACGAAGACACACCGCAGCGGCACCGGGATTACCCGGCCGAAGTCGCCTTCGCCGCCAGGCACGGCATTCGCTACGTGCGGGCCGACTCGTCCGCCCAGGGGGTGGACTTCGTCCGCAAGACGCTCGAAGTCGCCCGCGATCCGAACAACTGGCCCGTCCTGGTGCACTGTCATGGCAATATGGACAGAACCCCCGCCTGGGTCGGCATTTACCGGTTCATCGACCTGGGCTGGCCAATGCGCGACGTGCTGGCCACGATCGAGCGGCACCGGGGCTATCGGCCCAAGGGGGGCGTCACGGTGCTTTATGGCGACGTGTTGCCCGTTTTGGCGCAAGATCGCTGGAACGCTGACCCCGTCGCATGCCGGCTGGGCGAATACGCCCGGGAATACGCCGAGCGGACACAGTCGGAAATCGCCGCGAAACAGGCGGGGAAGCTGCGCAAGTGATTCGTCACTTAGGGATTGCGTCGTCCCGGCGCCTCAGCCCGGCTTCGCTTCGGCTTTCAGGCGTTTGCGGGCCTGGCGGAGGACTTCGCTGACGGCGGCTTCCTCGGTCTCGAGCTTCCGGGCGATATCACGGATTCCGAGAAACTCGATGTGATACAGGCGCACGACCACGGCGTCTTCGGGTTCGAGGATTCCGAGCAGGCGGTCGACTTCCGCCAGCGCCAGCACCGGCTCGATCTCGGCCGAACTGCCCTCGAACGAGGCCCGGTGGGCCTGAACGTGGCCGAGGGCCGATTCCTGCCGCATCTGGACGAGCCGGCGCACGCAGATCCGGCGCGTCACGACCGTCAGATACGCCGGCAGCGAGCTCTCGCCGCGGAATTGTCGCAACAGGGCGTAGTCGTTGCGGGCGATTTCCTGCAGAATTTCGCCGGCCAGCGTTTCGATGTCGGCCTCCGAAAGCACGGCGCTGCGGTTCTGCGATGTCAGGCTGATCACGTGCCAGATCAGGCCCAAATATTGGTCGACAAAGTCGGGCCAGGCGCCTTCGGAGTGTTCGAAGCAGCGTTTGAGCAGTTCCCGTTCGATCTCGCTGACTGGCATGACGGTTCGCCCCCGGCACCAGGAATTCAAGGCGATCTCGCGATTCAAGACGCATGGCCGACGTTCGCAAGCGGCTTTCCGCCAAGGTCTGCATTCAATTATGAACGCGCTCGACTCTCCCGGCAATCCGGCTGACGACAGGTTTTCGGGCCCGGACATTGACCCGGCGCGTCAAATTCGGTTAATTCAGCAGAACGTTCCGCAAAGCGATGACCTTCGCGAACGGACGAACCGCCGCATGTCTTGCGGCACGGCCATCGCCGCAATTCCACGAACCCGATTTCCCAGCTGAACGGAAACCGCCGATGCCTTCCGCCACCTATCCGCCCTTCGTCAAGTTCCGGCCGAAGGATCGTCCGGAATCCCGCTGGGGCTTTCTGTTCGACGCTGGCCAGCGCGTCGGTGCATGCGACCCGTTTCTCACGCTCGATCATGTCCTGACCGCGCCGAACCCGGCCGGGTTTCTGGCCGAACTCGCCGGAGCCGTCGTCACATCCTGGCCCATCGATCAGGTCAACCTGCTGGCGCCGATCGACAACCAGGAAGTCTGGGGCGCGGGGGTGACCTATTTCCGGTCGAAGATCGCCCGGCAGGAAGAATCGAAGTCGGGCGGGTCGTTCTATGACCTCGTCTATACCGCCGAACGGCCCGAGCTTTTCTTCAAGGCGACGCCGCACCGAACCGTCGGGCCCGGCGGGGCGATCCGCGTTCGTAAGGACACCAAATGGTGCGTGCCCGAGCCCGAACTGACGCTGGTCATTTCGAACCGGCTGGAGATCATCGGCGTGACCGTCGGCGACGACGTCTCGGCCCGCGATATCGAGGGCGAAAACCCGCTGTATTTGCCCCAGGCCAAACAATACGACGGCTGCTGCGCCCTCGGCCCCGCGATCGTGCCGCTGGCGGCCCTGCCGGGACGGGCGGAGACGAAGATCACGGTCGAGATCGTCCGCGACGGCAAAACGGTCGTCAGCGATGGCACCTCAATGGATCAGATGAAGCGCGAATTCACCGAGCTGACCCACTTCCTCGGCCGTGATAACTCGTTCCCCGTCGGCGTGTTCCTGATGACCGGCACCGGTATCGTGCCGCCCGACGAATTCAGCCTGGCGCCTGGCGATCTCGTCAAAATCGGCATCACGGGGATCGGCACTCTGGTCAACAGCGTCGTGCAGGGCTGATCGACCCGGGGATGACCGAATTTCCGGGCTGCCGGCGATGGATCGTCTAACATATCGCCGCCCTGGAACGGTACTTTGCACGATGAGTAGGGCACGAGTTATCGTGCCGTTGGAGCAGTTGAGGCAATGTGGGCAGGCACGATCCCTCGTGCCCTACTTTCAGCAGAGTTGCACGATGAGTGCCGTCCGACCAGCAATGCCGTATCCTTCGGACCGATGCCCCGCACTGACCGGAAAACCCCGCCGATGTCCACGACCGCGATCCTGTTGATGGCCCACGGCAGCCGCCGGGCCGAAGCGAACCAGGAGCTGATCGATCTGGCCGAAAGGCTGCGGGCCGAAGGCCGGTATGAGATCGTCGAGCCCAGCTTCCTCGAACTGGCCGATCCCGACATCCTCCAGGGCGGTGAGGCGTGCGTCTTCAAAGGCGCGGGGCTTGTGCTGATGATCCCCTATTTCCTCTCGGCCGGCATGCACCTGAGCCGCGACCTGGCCCAGGCCCGGGACGATCTGGCGGCGAAGTTCCCCCTGACGGACTTTCGCCTGGCTCCGCCCCTGGGCCCGCACCCGATGCTGGATGATCTGGTGCGGCAGCGCATCCATGAACTCGATCGGACGCATTGAACCGCTGGCACGCCAACCGCGGCGATCACGGGCGAATCGGCCTTTCGGGTCGATTCCCTTGCCACGAAGCGACTTGCGGAAAGCGCCGAATTTTCGGAATTTTCGAAATTCCCGAAAAGACGAACTCGACTTGACGAATTTTCCGATGACGACTAATAAGATGGTCAAGACACAGGGCATGGATTGCCCGCGTCCGAAGGCGAATCGTCGCAACTGACCGCATGGAGCGGTTCCCCATCGGTTCGACGGCCTGCACAAAGGAGTGTGCCGAGAATGTCTGAAGCAACCGTGAGCATGGAACGACCGGACTCCTGGGGCGATCGCCCGGTGCCGGCGCTGGATCTCAAGGCGCAATACGAGACGATCCGCGACGAAGTCGAACCGCTGGTCCTCAAGATCATGCGGGATCAGGCTTTCGTGCTCGGCCCCGAAGTTTCGGGCCTCGAAGCCGAAATGGCCGCGTATTGTCAGGCCCCTTACGGCATCGGCTGCGCCTCGGGTTCCGACGCGCTATTGATCCCCCTGATGGCCTGGGATATCGGCCCCGGCGACGAAGTCGTCACCACCCCCTACTCGTTCTTCGCCACGGCCGGCGCGATCTGGCGCACCGGTGCGAAGCCCGTGTTCGTCGACATCGACCCGGTCACCTACAACATCGATCCGATCCTGATCGAAGCCGCCATCAATGAGCGCACCCGCGTCATCCTGCCCGTGCACCTTTACGGCCAGACGGCCGAAATGGAGCCGATCCGCCGGATCGCCCGCTTCTACAGCCTGCCCGTGCTCGAAGATTCGGCCCAGGCCATCGGCGCCGAATACCGGGGCCTGCGCACCGGCAACCTGGGTGAGGTCGCGGCCTTCAGCTTCTATCCGTCGAAGAATCTCGGCGGGTTCGGCGACGGCGGCCTGATCACCACGCACGACGAAGCCCTGGCCAAGCGCATGGCCCGCATCCGCGTGCATGGCATGGAGCCCCGCTACTATCACCACGAAGTCGGCTTCAATTCGCGGCTCGACGCCCTTCAGGCGGCCGTTCTGCGTGTGAAGCTGCGGCATCTCGACACGTGGGCCCAGGGCCGCCGCGAAGTCGCCCGCCGCTACCACGAACTCTTCGCCGAACACTTGAGCGACGATGTCCTGGTGCTGCCGACCGAGGCCCAGGGCCGGTTCCACGTGTTCAACCAGTTCGTCGTCCGCGTCCGCGACAATCAGCGCGACGCCCTGAAGGAATCGCTCGCGGCCCGCAAGATCGGCTCGGAAATCTACTATCCGGTGCCACTGCACCTGCAGAAGTGTTTCGAAAGCCTGGGTTACGGCCCTGGCGATTTCCCGGTCGCCGAAGCCGCCGCCCGCGAAACGCTGGCCCTGCCGATGTATCCGGAACTCGCGGCCGAAGCGCAGGAACATGTCGTGCGAACGATCGCCCGCCATTTCCGCGAACGGCGCAGCACCAGGGCCGCCTGAGGCAGTCCCTCAAGCCGCATTTCGGAACGTGATCGAAAAGTCCCGGGCACCCGGAATTCCAGGGTGCCCGCGGCATTTGGTTCGAAGACAGGGTGGGCTTCAGCCCACCACACTTTGAGGGCAATTCGAGAATTGTTCGATTCGATTTTAGCGAAGCTCATTCGAATGGTGGGCTGAAGCCCGACTGCATATCATGCTGATGACAGGTTCGGGAACGTTTCACAGCCATTCCCGATCCGGTTCCGTTTTGGCCGGAAATGCCGGGTCGGCCCCGCGGCGGCTTCGGCGGCGTTTCGGCTTTTCGTCGAGCATCTCGCGATTGTTGAGCAGCATATCGAGCGATTCGCGGTGGATCGCCGCCACGCGCGGCTTCGAACATCGCAACGAAACCGCAAGTTCGTCGTGCGACAGGTGCTGAACGTAAATGCCCTCCATGACTTCCCGATGCCTCGGCGGCAGGCGGAGAAATTCGACCCGCAAGCTGTCGTGAACGTCGCAAAGCGACATTTTGTCAGTACTTTCGGTGTTGCCCACGATCCGTTCCTCGAAATCGAGCACCTCATCCGGGCTGAGATTCGAAAGCGACTTGGTGCGCGCCCAGTTCGGATCGTCTTCGTCGTAGAAATCGTCGGGATCGAGCCGCGCGAACGACTGGCTCATCGTCCGCCGCATGTCGAGAAGCGCGCCCATCAGCCGTTTGCGGAGGAATGTCGCGAACCGGACATTTCTGCCCGGGTCAAAAGTGCGGGCGGCTTCGACCAGGGCGACCAGGGCCGCCGATTCCATTTCGTCCCTGATCCAGCCCCATCCATAGGCGAATTTTCGTGCCGTCGCCAGAGCCAGCGGGATGTATTTCGCCGCCAGCTCGCGCCGGTCCAGATCCAGCGGCTCCGCTTCAGACCTCGGTTTGCCCGCGCCGGTCGCCTTCCGCCTCTTCGGTTGCATTCTCATTGATGGAGAGTCCTTCGATTCGATTTATTCGGGCAGGTGTGCTTCTGAGTCAATTTCAATTTCAGCAGTTCGATCTACAGGAGCTTACATCCCCAATACGGGAAATCAAACAGGATTCCGTGAATTTCGAATTGAAACAGTCAGGCAATTCGAAACGATCATATGGCCTGGGGTATTCAAGTCGGGATTTCGGCCGATCTCCTTTGGAATTCAGGTTGACCAGAGCTGTCCGGGCACGGCGATTGGGGCCGGTCGTGCTGGACGCTCAGGCCCCGGATTTCGCACAATGCCGGTACGCATCACGACTGGCCGGAGCTTCAGGTAGAGGGGAACCGGAACTGTGGGACATGGCACCGAACCGGTGGATATCGAAGGGATTCGGTCGGCCCTTTTGGCGTGGTATGCCCATTCGGGCCGAGTGCTGCCCTGGCGGGACGAGCGTCACGATCCCTATCGCGTACTGGTTTGCGAAACGATGCTGGTGCAGACGACCGTGAGCGCCGTCATTCCGTTCTATCACCGGTTTCTGGAGAGGTTTCCGACGATCGAATCGCTGGCCGAGGCCCCCGAGGCGGACGTGCTCAAGCAGTGGGAGGGGCTTGGCTATTACCGCCGGGCCCGGCAATTGCACGCCCTGGCGAAGACAGTGACGGAGCGGTTCGCAGGCTCGATTCCGGCCGAGGAGAGCGAGTTGTTGAGCCTGCCGGGCGTTGGCCGTTATATCGCCGGTGCGATACGGTCGTTCGCGTTCGACCGGCCCGCGCCGATTCTTGAAGCCAACACGATCCGGCTGATCGCGCGGCTGATCGGCCTTCCGGAGGACGTCACTTCGACCTCGGCCCAGAAACGTCTGTGGGAGACCGCCGCGCAACTCGTTCCGGAAATTGACCCTGGCACGTTCAACCAGGCGATGATGGACCTGGGTTCCACGGTATGCACGCCGAGGAACCCGGCCTGTTCCGCATGCCCGCTTGCGGATCGGTGCATCTCCTTTCGCAAGGGCCTGACGGAATCGATTCCGGTCCGGCCGGCACGCAAGCCGCCGACACCGGGGGAAGAAGCGGCGATCATCGTGCAGCGGCCTGTCGACCGGTCGATTCTGTTGGTCCGCCGGCCTGAGGAAGGGCTGTGGTCGTCGTTCTGGGAATTGCCGACGTTCTGGATTTCGGGGGCGGATCCGGCGCAGCGGGCCGTGGCCGGGGCCGTCGTGCGCAAACCCGGAGACGTTCCGGAGTTGGCCCGGATGCTTTTCGGTATCACATTGGACGGAAACGAGCCCGAACCGGCGCCGACGGTGAAATATGCCGTGACTCGCTATGAAATCCGGCTGCATCTGATCTGTTGCCAAGTGGTTAAGGACGAATCGAAAACGATCGAACCGGAATGTCCGGCGGGCTGGAAGGAAGCGCGTTTCGTGAATTTCGAGGATTCGGCGAAGTTGACGATGCCTTCGGCGCATCGCAAGGCGTTGCGATCGATATGGCGATGATTGTGCGGGGCGATCGGTCAGGATTGCCGGGCTGAGCGGTTCGAAACGAGTTTTCGGCGCGGATACGCCGGCGAAGCCGACCTTGCCCAAAACGCCCCATTCGCTTACGATTGAGGAGTAACGTCCGAAACGATCGAAACGAACCGCCGGAACTGCTTGAGCGACAAACTTGCGGACGCATTCGATCGGCGGGAACGAACACGACTTGGGCCCGGCCTCGCGAACGAACGTTTGGGCGAAGCGGATGGAGACACAGGGCGTGGGCGATCCAGCCAGGCGGAGCGTTTTGGATCGATCGCGGAACGGAGTCGAATCGGGGAGCGGAAAGGACGAGTCATGCCGACAGAGAAAGACGTCGCCGGTGGACAAGGTTCGGGATCCGGCCGTCGCGGCGGAACAGGCGGAACCGGTGGCGGTTCCGGGAACGGCGGTTCGGGCAACGGCCCGAAGAAGAACGCGAACTGTTCGTTCTGCCGCAAGAGCTTCCGTGATGTCGGCCCGCTTGTGGAAGGCCCCAGCGACGTTTACATCTGCGGCGAGTGCATTGAGCTGTGCCAGTCGATCCTGGATCAGGAAAAGAAGCGGCGCGGCGTTCCCAAGACGCTGTTCACCGACATTCCGACGCCTCGCGAGATCAAGGAACACCTGGACGCCTACGTGATCGGCCAGGACCGGGCCAAGAAGGTGCTTTCGGTCGCCGTTCACAACCATTACAAGCGGCTGATTCACGGCGAGGACAATACCGACAACGATGTCGAGCTTGACAAGTCGAACATCCTGCTGATCGGCCCCACCGGTTCCGGCAAGACGCTGCTGGCCAAGACGCTGGCCCGGATCCTCAACGTGCCCTTCGCCATCGGCGACGCCACGACGCTGACCGAGGCCGGCTACGTGGGCGAAGACGTCGAGAACATCCTGCTGAAACTCTTGCACGCGGCCGATTTCGACATCGAAGCGGCCCAGCGCGGGATCGTCTACATCGACGAAATCGACAAGATCGGCAAGACGAACCACAACGTCTCGATCACGCGTGACGTTTCCGGCGAGGGCGTGCAGCAGGCCCTGCTGAAGATGCTCGAAGGCACGACGGCCAACGTGCCGCCCCAGGGCGGCCGGAAGCACCCCGAGCAGCAGTACATCCAGATGGACACTTCGAACATCCTGTTCATCTGCGGTGGCACGTTCGTGGGCCTGGACCAGCTCATCAGCAAGCGGATCGGGCGCAAGTCGATCGGCTTCGGAGCCGGTCCGGCCCAGAAGGACGAAGCCCGGGAAGTGGCCGACCTGCTGGATCGGGTGACCTCCGACGACCTCCTCGAATTCGGCCTGATTCCGGAATTCATCGGCCGTTTGCCGGTGATCTGCCCGCTCATGCCGCTGACGGAAGAGGCATTGATCAAGATCCTCAAGGAACCGAAGAACGCCATCGTCAAGCAGTACAAGAAGCTGTTCGACATGGAAGGCGCCCAGCTGGAATTCACCGACGAAGCCCTGACCGAAATCGCCCGCAAGGCGAAGGCCAAGGACACCGGTGCCCGGGGCCTGCGTTCGATCGTCGAAGAGATCATGCTGGAACCGATGTACGACCTGCCCGAGCGGGTGGAGAAGTTCAAGGGGCCCTATGTGGTGACGGCTGAAGTCGTTCGGAAAGAAGCCGGACTGCTGGATCAGGCGGAACCGCCGCCGGCCAAGCCGACCAAGGAATCCCGCAAGAAGGAATCCGCCTGACCGGATCGGACCCGATAACCGAGGCTCGCGAACGTGCCGGACCGACGACTGGCGAATGTTGTGGGTCTGGCCACGCTCGGCCTCCTGGTCGTGACCGAGCCCCGAATGGCCATCGTTTGGGACGAGGGCTACACCCTGGGCCGGGTCGAACGGGTCCGGCTCTGGTTTTCGGCGCTCGCCGGGCCGGAAGATTTCGCCCGGAAATGGGTTCCTCCGACGACGGAACTCGTTCAGATGCAGGGCCTTCGTCCACCCGAGGCGAACCGGTTGACGAGCCGCTGGAGCCTGGTGTTCGACCCCCGCGTCGTCGGCTGGTTCTGGCCCTTCGCCCGCGAAGAACCCCACGGCCACCCCCCTTTTTATGCCTGGATCGCACTCATCGGCGACGTGGTCACCCCCTGGCGCGAACCGCTGGAGCGGGCCCGCTTCGGCACGATGGCCATGCACGCGCTTGCGGGCGGTGTCATTTCTCTTGCCGTCGCCCGCAGGTTCGGGAAGGTCGCGGGCCTCGTCTCGGCGGCCTGCTGGGCCACTTCGCCCCAGGTGTTCGGCCTGGGGCATTACGCCACTTATGACGGCCTGCTCAATTCGCTGTGGATTCTCGGCACGCTGGCGGCGATCGAAGCGACCGGGCGAACCGCCGAGGGGCGGAAATCCAGCCGGTTGTGGATTCTCAACGGCGTGATCCTCGGCGCGGCGATGTCGACCAAGCTCACGGGCTACTTTCTGGCGGTTCCGATCGCGGCCGCCGTGGCGCTGCACGGCTTCCGCCGGGCTGACCTGCGCGGCCTGATCCTGGCCAGTGCAGTGGCTGTCGTTGCCGTTTACGCGTTCAACCCGTCGTGGTGGTCCGAGCCGATTGCGGGACCGATCCGGTTCTTCCGTTCGAACCTGACCCGGAGCCAGACGATCGAGATCGAAACGCTTTACCTTGGCAAGGTTTACGTCACCCCGACCGAATCGCTGCCATGGTCGAACACGCTTGTGCTGACGGCGATGACGATGCCGGTGTTGACGCTCGTCGCAGCGGGGCTGGGGCTTTTCTCGGGGCTTCGATCGTCGTCGAACAGGCGGTTCGTCACGATTCTGGCGGTCGCCTGGGCGGTGCCGACTGGTTTGCGAGCCATGCCGCACACGCCCGGGCATGACGGCGTGCGACAGTTCGTCGCGGGGCTGGGGGTGATCACGGTGCTGGCCGGGATTGGGATCTCGGCCATTCGCCCGGGCTGGCAAAAAGCCGCCTGGGCACTTGGAGTGCTGATCGTGGCCGAATCGGCCGCTTCGATGGCTCTGTTGATGCCCGTGCCACTTGCCTATTTTTCCCCTGTCGTGGGTGGCCTGCCCGGCGCTGCCCGGCTGGGCATGGAGCCGACCTATTACTGGGACGGCCTGACGCAAGAGACCGTTGACTGGCTCAACCGCAACACGCCGCCGGATCGCAA
>Ga0172376_10005539_pt1 | contig 14057 bp, 10 predicted proteins | sample Lak35m_FD_121114 | JGI IMG/M metagenome (GOLD analysis project Ga0172376, IMG submission 121114) | Freshwater microbial communities from Kabuno Bay, South-Kivu, Congo - kab_092012_35m | ecosystem: Environmental > Aquatic > Freshwater > Lake | place: Democratic Republic of the Congo: South-Kivu...
AAGATCCCAAAAAAGACCTGTCATCGAAACCAAGCCCTCTTCAATAATTGGCATCAGCATGTGCTCGTTGGGCGCATGCTGGCTGCAGCCCGCGTAGGAGTGCGGAACCCAGATGGTCGGTAACCCTAGCAAATCAGCAAAGACATCGTTTGGCAGCGAACCACCGAGGTTTGGCAGCACACCAGGTCGCTTGCCGAGTGATCGCTCGATCGACGCCACAGCAAATAGACACCAGGGGTCCCTCGGATCAAGTCTCGTTGCAGCCATTGGCGGTTTAACAGGGTCGATCACTTGCACATCGGCAAAGCCCGCCTCATGCAGATGTTTCCGCAAATCATCAAGTACATGCGATGCTTGGGTGCCAACAACAAAACGAAGTTGGCAATGGGCATTGGCTCGACCTGGGATCGCATTAACCGGCGCAGCAGGATTACCGGTTTGAAAAGCCAGGACCTCAAAGCTATTCCAACCGTATACGCGCTCGGCGGGACTTAAGCCTGGTTCTCCCCAATCGGGCTCAACCCGCGGCCCGTCATCGCCCCCGTCAACATCAATACCCCGAAGCGCTTCTCTGATCGGTCCGGTCAAGCTTTGCGGCCTCCAGGCTGAAAGCTTAATTGAACCCCGGGCATCGCATATCGAAGCAATCGCGTGGGCTAAGCGTATGCCAGGATTTGAAATCAATCCGCCCCAGTTTCCCGAATGATGGGCGCCTTCACGAGCCTCGATACAAAGTTCAAAGTTAATAACACCGCGGCTGCCTCCATAAATCGTCGGTAAATCCGGACGTATCCGAGGACCGTCAGATGCAATAAATACATCGGCTTTCAGGGCTTCTTTGTGCTGCTCACAAAATGCTGCAAGTCCAGGAGAGCCAGTTTCTTCACCCGTCTCAAGTATGAGCTTGATGTTGAAATCTAGTTTGCCGCGTTTGCTTAACACCGAACGCAGCGCTTCTAAGTTGATGCTGTGCTGACCCTTATTATCCGCAGTACCCCGTCCGTAAACCCGTATACCATCCTGTTGCAATTCCCATGGCGATAAGCCTTTGCGCCATCGATCCTCCTGACCACGAATGACATCTGCATGGCCATACGACAAGACAGTGAGTGTTGCGCCGTCTTCGAGACGTTCAGCAAGCAATAAAGGACCAGCACCCTCAACGGGGTTGTAGTAAATCCTGCAAGAAAAACCCATATCGAGTAAGTATGGGGACATCTCGATACGCAAATATGCATCCATGGCGGGGCTGCAGGGATCCTCTTGCGACGATGTTTTAAAAGCTACTCTGCGCTTTAAAAGACTCATAAAGCGCCCGTCGTGGGCCAGCAATCTTGCCATCTCGATCGCTTTAGAACGATCGCTATTTATAACGACTTCGTGATTCATTGCATGATTCGTCAAAGGGTCAAATTTAAGTTTGTGGATCGAACTTAAAATCTTTACAAACGGCCCATCAAGTTTCTCCTGACTGCCCAGCGAGTCTTACAGATCAACTTTCAAATAGTGGGCACCTGGAATCGGGTTGAAATAGTAAGGCGGGATCTCTTCAAAACCTAAGCTTTCATAAAGCCCTCGCGCCGCTTCCATTTCATCGAGCGTATCGAGCAACATGCATGAATAACCTATCGAGCAAGCCTCGTCGATGAGTTGCATGGCGATTTGACGGCCCAAACCGATACTTCGAAAGGCTGGCTTCACGTAAACCCGCTTCATCTCGCAGGCATTACTGTAGTCAGCGTCTGGGAAGGACCTCATGGCACCGCATCCAGCAACTTTTCCATCGACTAGCGCAAGTAATAGCGCACCGCCTGCATCGCCTGCGTATTCGCCAGGTAGGCTCTGAAGCTCCGCTTCGAAGTTTTGAAAACCCAGATCAATGCTTAACGAGGCGGCATACTCGAGAAAAAGTTGATGAACTTGCACAATCTGATCGGGCAGGAGCGCACGTTGAAGGTTTATCGCTTGTTTTTGCATAGCTGCATTGAAGCAACCCTCGGATCAATTGGTCAAGCGAATTGCGTCGCCGGCTGAACGACGAAACATTTGCTGCATTGCAAAAAGCGCTGAAACAAGGCTCACAAAGACCTGTAACGTCACGCCTGCGAGTATCACTAATGGACTGCCAAAGCCTGGCAGTTCGAGTAATTCCTTCCCAATGAAAAGTCCAAGCAAGTAGGCAAAGCCGCCTGCTAGCAAGCCGCCGAGCAATCCTGAGATCATGAGCTCTGCACCAATAATCGCCCTCAGTTGGCTGGGCCTAGCCCCTAAAACCCGCAAGAGTGCAGCGTCGCGCTGACGTTCATCCTGCTCAAGTTGCAAGGCTGATGCGATCACAAGTGCGCCGCTGATCAAGGCAAGCAGAAACAGCCAACGCAGACCGGCTGTTAGTTGCTCGACCAGCGATTTTGCCTGCTCGATAGTTGCCGTTAAATCAACTGAGGTAATGTTGGGAAACGCCGCATTGAGCAGTCTGTCAAAGTTTGAAACACTCGTTGTGCGCAGACTTGCAATCCAGCTTTGCGCCTGATCCTCAAGAAGTTGAGGCGAAAGGACAACAAAAAAATTCACCCGCATGCTTTCCCAAGATAGCGCACGGATGCTGCTGATTCTGGCCTTGACTACTTCCCCAGCAACCTCGAATTCGATCTCGTCACCCATCGATAAACCAAGCGTCTTTGCTAAACCTTGCTCTACCGAAGCATCAGCTTGCCCTCGGCGAGGCCATTGCCCATCAATTAATCGGTTACCCTCAATCGGCCCTTCGCCGTACGACAAGTTGAACTCCCTGTCCAATAAGCGTCTCGCCCGAAGCTCTTCAAAGTCCTCAGGCTCCATCGCTTTACCATTTCTGGTGATCAGGCGACCACGAACCATTGGATACAGATCAGCTGGCTCGTCTTTGATTGTTTGCTTCAAAAATTGGATCACCTCATTTAATTGATCGTTTTGAATATTAATCAGAAAACGATCCGGCATCTGACCTTGCGAGGCTCGCTGCCAGCTACTCATTAAGTCATCCTGTACGAAACTCAATAACAACAAAGCTAACACACCAAGCGTGCTTGCACTCTGTTGAATCGCCCGTCTTAGTGGCGTTCTGCCAAGCCTTCGCAAGGCAAGCTTACTGGCTAAATGCCGAGCGGATAGCTTTTCCCCAAGCTCTCGTCCCAAACGGTAAAACAAAGCAAGCAACAAAGCCAGTAAGCAGAACACCATCATGAGTCCAGCCCAAAGCAGGAGCGCACTTCGAAGGCTTTCGCTTAACCATACGCTGAGTGAAAGGCTCGCCATCGCGATTACAAGCCAGGGAAAGTTTGTTCTCAACACGCTGCCTGCTTTTGTTGATCCAGCGGCATGATCCGACTGATTCGGTGTTTGCTCCCGAAAAAGGACATTTGGCGTTACGCCGAGCAGTTGTAACCAACCCCCCAGGGAAAAGCTCAAAAGCATGAGCAGGCCCGCGATGAGCGCATGAAAGGCAATGCTGAAATCAGCGGGTGGCAATTGCTGCGCAAGCTTTACGGGAATCAGCGATGCCAGCGAGTCTGCCGCGTAAATACCGAGCAATGCACCAACACCCCCAGCTAAAAAGCCGATCGCTAAAAACTGAAGCACGACAATGCCAAATAAATGCGCTGCAGATGCACCCATGACGCGCATGACAGCATATTGCTTCATATGCGTGCTCGCGTAGTGCCTTGAGGAGAGTGCAATTGCGGCGCAGGCAACAATGGCGATGATTGACGCAATCAAACCAAGGAAGGTCTTTGCTCGTTGCATGGTGAGTTGGATCTCTGGCCGACCAGCATCTTGGGCTTCAATCCGTTGCCCCTTTTCAAGCGCATCTTCATGCTGCGCTATCCACCGCTTAAGCGCAGCAGCATCGTCATGTGCCAGGCCCATTCGCCAGGTAACGCGGCTTCCCTCCTGTATCAGACCAGTTGATTCCAGATCATCTCGATGAAGCATCAGCCGTGGTGCGAAGTTGATAAACGCTGCGACCCGATCGGGCTCTTCGCGAATTACGCCACCAATAAGAAAACTTTTCTCGCCAAGGCGAACCCTGTCAGCAATGCTCGCTTGCAATCGGTCAAGCAGGCTTTGTTCCAGCCACACGGTGCCCGGTAACACCTTATCGATGGCGGTCTCATCTTGTGCGCTCGCAAGTTTGAGCTTGCCCCGCAAAGGGTAATTGCTGCTTACTGCCTTAATCGACGCAAGCATCGTCTGCTCACCCACCGTAACCATCCCAGGGAACACCGCGGTGTGCATGATGCGAAAGCCCAGCCTCTGGGCCTCAATTTCAATTCCTGGCTTGATCGGATGATCACTGACCAGCAAGATGTCGGAAGCAAGCAGGCTTGCTGCTCTCGCTTTGATGCTTCGTTCAAATCGGTCTGCAAGACTTAGAACAGTTGCCATGGCGAACACTGAAATCACCAAGGCAACCGCAAGCAAGTTTAGATGCCCTGCCTGAAAATCACGTGCAAGAAGTCTAAAAAAAAGTGCGCGCATGGCTAAACGATGTAAACCTGTGCTACCGGAATCAAATCAATAATAAGCCAATAAAACATGACATGATCCACGATCTCACGGGTCTATCGCGAACTGGCCTGCCAAAGACATATTCGTTTCGCTTGCTAAGTCTTGATTCGAAATGGCGTGAAATCAGTATCGCGATCGAAATAGTCTTCCTGCTCAGCACGCTTAAGAAAACCGACAATCTTGTAGGTAAGCGGTGTAAACAACACCTCAACAGCTGTCTTCGCAATCCACTGCGACAGCATGAGACTAGGAATCAGTTCGTTAGGAATTAACCCACTGTTCCAAAATGCAAGTGGATAAAACAACAGTGAATCAACGCCCTCGCCGAAAACTGTCGAACCAATCGTGCGCATCCACAAGTGTTTGCCCTCGGTCATCAACTTGAGTTTCGCAAGCACAAAAGAGTTGACGAATTCACCTACACAATATGCGGTTAGCGAGGCAGCAACAATTCGCCAGGTGCTGCCAAAGGCGATTTCGTAGGCCGCCTGATTGCTCCATCCCGCTGCGGGCGGCAAAGACACAACGACAAAAGCCATAAAGGATGCAAAAACCATGGCTGCAAAGCCGGTCCAGATCACACGACGTGCTCGCGCGTAGCCGTAGACTTCGGTAAGGATGTCGCCAAACACATAAGAGATCGGGAAAAACAACACCCCGGCTCCAAAGGTAACCTGTCCAATAAGTGGTAAGTCAAGCGAAGCGGCTTTTGCAGGTCCAATCAGATTGGAGCAAAGATATACCGTCACGAAGGCAACCATGACCAAGTCAAGGTAGCGGTACTGGCGCGGTATCGACGACTCGAGCTGTTTCATGAATTTCGAATCCTACTGTTATTGCTCCACTGATATCAGTGAAAACCCCTTGTCCATGCGATGGGCATTTGGACCAAGCAAACTCCGCGCTACACTCCTAGCACATATGAGAAGTTGCCGTTGATCGTTTGCACCGACCGACAGGCTACACCGGTTTCGATGAGAGGAGACTTTATTGAGGAACGATGCGTCTGACTGCCTGCTCGCGGTCAAAGGAATCACTGTGCGCTTCGGTGGCATCGTAGCGCTTGATGGCGTGAGCTTTGATGTGCCACGCAACAAGGTTTGCGGTCTTATTGGCCCAAACGGCGCTGGCAAGACAACCCTGTTTAATTGCCTGAGTCGGCTTTATGCTTACCAAGAAGGCGATCTCGTTTTCGAGGGCAACTCAATATCAAATACGCCTGTTCACAGCATGGCCACGATTGGCATCGGTAGAACGTTCCAAAATTTGGCGATGTTCAAAACAATGTCAGTTCGGCATAACGTTATGGTAGGTGCTCACGCACGTTCATCCTCTGGCTTTCTGGCCAACATGCTCAAAGTTGGGCAGGTCAGAGACGAGGAGGCGCAAATGAATCAGCGCGCTGATGAGGTCATGAAGTATTTAAAACTCACCGACTACGCGGAGCGGCCCGCTGGCGAGCTTCCTTTTGGTATTCAAAAACGAGTCGAGTTCGGACGAGCCCTTGCATCACAACCCAAACTCTTGCTGCTCGATGAGCCAGCCGCAGGACTTAACCATGAAGAGCTCCATGATCTCGGTGAGCTGATTAAAGATGTAAGGGACCGAATGGGCATTACAGTGCTCTTGGTCGAGCACCATATGAGCCTTGTGATGAGCGTCTCGGACTGGATTGTTGCCTTAAACTTCGGCAAGAAAATTGCCGAAGGTACACCAGAGCAAATCCAAAAACACCCTGAGGTCATCCGCGCCTACCTTGGTGGGGAGGCAGCATGACATTACTCCAAGTCAATCAACTTCAAGCTTGGTATGGGGCAACCCAGGCCTTGTTTGGCGTGACTTTTAAGCTCGAGCAGGGTGGCATAACGACCATCCTAGGGGCAAACGGCGCAGGAAAAACAACCACCTTGCGAGCCGTTTGTCAAACCGTTCGAACAGCCGGTGAAATTCAGTTCTTGGGACAGCGGGTCGATAGCAAGCCAACCGAGTCCATTGTAAGAATGGGCATGGCGCATGTCCCAGATGGTCGCGGCACCTTTACGGCGCTCTCTGTTGAAGAAAACCTGCGACTTGGTGCCTACACACGTCGCGATCGAGACGGCGTCGAGGCAGATATTGAACGGATGTATGAGCGCTTCCCGCGGCTCAAGGAACGTTACCGGCAACAAGCTGGAACCTTATCAGGCGGCGAGCAACAAATGCTTGCGATCAGCCGAGCGCTGATGCTTCGACCCAAGCTTTTGTTGCTTGATGAGCCATCATTTGGGCTTGCACCGCTCATTGTTCAAGAAATTTTCCAGATCATGCGCAGCATTAACAAGGAAGATAAGGTCAGCATGCTTTTGGTTGAACAAAATGCCTCGCTTGCTTTAGGTCTTGCTGACCATGCTTATTTGTTGGAAACCGGCAATGTTGTTTTATCGGGACCAGCGGCTGACATTCGCTCGGACGAATCGATTCGACGTGTTTATCTTGGTTACTAAGCTGCTATGTACGAGATTCGACTTGCGCAAGGCTAGTGAACTTTTCTCGAACGTTGGAGATGCCTTTTTCTTGAATTCGACGTTCTCCAGGCCGGGGCTCTCAGCGCGCCAATGGGTATGGACTTAAAGGAGCAAGCGAGGATGGAAGCTTTTTTGTTACAGGTTTTATCAGGCGTGACCAACGGCGGCATCTATGCTGCGGTTGGTCTGGCGCTCGTTATGATTTATCAATCCACTCATCACATCAATTTCGCACAAGGTGAGATGGCGACTTTCGCCACTTATATTGCCTGGGCCTTGATACAGCTGGGCTTGCCCTACTGGATCGCTTTCGCTGCAACCCTGGTGATCGCATTTGCAGGCGGCGTAGCAATTCAGCGCGTCATTCTGCGACCTGTCGAGAAGGCGCCCGTTCTCACCAATGTAATTGTTTTTATTGGCCTGCTCGTAATTTTTAATGCAGTTTCGGGCATGCTTTTTGACCATACGATCAAAGTCTTTCCGAGCCCATTTCCTAAAGAAGGCCTACTAATCAGCAAGTACTTCTCAGGCCACCAGCTCGGTTCAACCATGGTTACGCTTGCCGTTTTACTTTGTATTTTCAGCTTTTTGCGCTTTACGCCCATCGGTTTAGCCATGCGCGCAGCAGCCTTAAATCCAGACTCTGCCCGCTTGGTCGGCATCAAGGTTTCATGGATGCTGGCGATCGGTTGGGGCTTTGCAGCGGCCGTTGGTGCAGTCGCAGGCATGATGGTCGCGCCGATCGTTTTTCTTGATCCCAATATGATGTCCGGCATTCTGTTGTACGGTTTTGCCGCTGCGCTGCTTGGGGGAATCGATAACCCCTGGGGAGCAGTGATCGGTGGTCTGATCGTGGGCGTTCTTGAAAATTTACTCGGTGCGTATGTGATCGGAACTGAACTCAAGCTGACGGTGGCTTTGGTGTTGATTGTTGCAATTCTCACCATAAAACCCGATGGGCTTTTTGGCAAAACCGTTGTCACCCGCGTCTGAGGAACGATGATGAACCAACTCAACCGCTGGCCAGTCTGGGTAATTTTCGGCCTTGGACTCATCGTGCTGCCCTTTTTAATCAAGGACTTTCGGGTCTTTCAACTCAGCCTCATGCTGATCTACGCGATCGCGCTTCTCGGCTTAAACATACTGACGGGTTACGGTGGCCAGATCTCGCTCGGTCACGGCGCCTTTTATGCAATTGGCGGCTATTGCGCTGCAATCTTGATGGACCGCTTCGGTGTGCCTTATCTTGCGACAATTCCAGTGGCAGCAGGCGTCTGTTTTGCGGCGGGCATCCTGATGGGATTTCCAGCGCTAAGGCTAGGTGGTCACTACCTGGCACTAGCCACGTTCGCCCTCGCGCTTGCCATGCCGCAGTTATTGAAGTTCAAGCACTTTGAAGCTTTCACGGGTGGCGTTCAGGGCATTATCCTGATGAAACCTACCCCGCCCGTGGAGTTCTCCTTGTTTGGCCAGCCGCTTTCAGAGGATCGATGGCTGTATTTCATGGTTTTGGCGGTAACGGTCATTATGTTTGTTATCGCGCGCAATTTGCTCGAAGGTCGGATTGGGCGAGCGATTGTCGCAGTACGCGATCAACCAATCGCAGCTGGCGCTCTCGGCGTTAACCTGGCCGTCACCAAGACGATTACCTTTGGCGTCTCAGCAGCCTTCACTGGGGTTGCAGGCGCACTTGGCGCAATTACCGTTGCATTCGTTGCACCGGATAGCTTCAATGTCTTTTTGTCAATCTCATTTTTGGTCGGCGTGGTTGTTGGCGGCTTAGCCTCAATCCCTGGTGCAATTTTCGGTGCTGCATTTATTCAATTTGTACCGAATATTGCTGATCAAATTTCTAAATCAGCACCTTGGGCGGTATATGGCGTATTTTTGATCGCGCTGATGTACCTCGCCCCCAACGGAATCATGGGCATCATCAACAGGAGAAAGAAGGGAATATGAAGATGAATTCAAAGCGGCGTGAAGTTACTCAGGCGATTGCTGCTGTCGCTATCGGTGTAGGTGTTGCTGGCGCAGGACCAGCAGCATTCGCACAAAAGCAGTACGGGCCGGGCGTTACCGATAAAGAAATTAAAATCGGCAACATCATGCCCTACTCCGGACCGGCGTCAGCTTACGGTGCGATCGGTAAGGCTGCAGCTGGCTATTATCAAATGATTAACGATCAAGGCGGCATTAATGGTCGCAAGATTAACTTCGTGAGTCTTGACGATGGATACTCGCCCCCTAAGACGCTGGAGCAGGCCCGTAAACTTGTTGAGCAGGATAACGTTCTTGCTTTAGTAACAACACTTGGTACGCCAACCAATTCGGCGATTCACAAGTATATGAATCAACGCAAAGTGCCACATTTGTTTATTGCAACCGGCGCAACGAAGTGGGGTGATCCCAAGGGTTATCCGTGGACCATGGGTTTTCAGCCGAGCTATCAGCCAGAAGCCAAGATTTACGTTCAGCATATTCTTGAAACCAAGCCAAACGCCAAGATTGCAATCCTTTATCAAAACGATGATTACGGTAAGGATTACCTCAAAGGCTTTGAGGATGGCTTGGGTGACAAGGCGAAGTCGATGATCGTGGCCAAGGTGAGTTATGAGGTCACCGATCCCACCATCGATAGTCAAATGGTGCAGTTGAAAGCCTCAGGTGCAGATACCTTTTTTAACATCACGATTCCCAAATTTGCTGCAATGGCGATCAAGAAAGCTGCAGAAATCGGTTGGAAGCCAACGCACTACTTGAACTCTGTTTCAAATAGCGCGGGTGCGGTGATGGTTCCTGCTGGCGCTGACAATGGCATAGGAATTATTACAGGGCTCTACTGGAAGGAACCCGATGATCCCGAGTTTGCCAACGATAAGGCAATTCTTGATTATTTTGCCTTCATGAAGAAGTACCTACCCCAGGCTGATACCAAGGACTTGAACTATCTTTACGGCTATAGCAATGCAATGACCGTCACAGAGGTCCTGAAACGCTCGGGAGATAATCTGACGCGTGAAAATGTGATGAAGCAGGCGGCGAGCCTGAAGGACTACAACGTTCCAACACTTTTACCGGGCATAAATATCAGCACCGGCGCCGATGATTTCTTCCCGATCGAGCGTATGCAACCTGCAAGGTGGGATGGCAAGCGTTGGGTTCGATTTGGCAAAGTCCTCGGTCGATAAATGAAGCGAGTTTGACAGCCAAGGTGATTTATTGAATGAAGGTGATTTTCACGTCGCTTGGATCCTGGGACGCAGGTTCGAGGTTAAAAGCAGTGAAGATCACCGTATCACCTGCGAGAGCGTGCATTTCATTGTGCCGTTCTGATTTTCAGCAAGATATCGCCAGTCTTTAACTGCGAGCCTGCCTCAAGAAGCCAATCTATCTTACGCAGCGCGTGTATTTCTGCCAGCAAGTCAATCGTTAACAGCCAGACTATCTTTGTCAGCAAAAAAACGCTCGTTTTTCAGCTGGTCAAACAGGATCCGGGCTAACCATGCCTCTCCGCTTGGCAATTAGCACAGCCTGGGTTCGATTGAATACGCCAAGTTCTCTAAAGATCGCTGACACATGAGCTTTAGTTGTTTGTTCGGTAATACCAAGCACACCAGATATGTGTTTATTTGAATGTCCAAGGCACATTAACTGCAAGACTTCCATTTGCCGGTCAGTTAAGTTCACCTGATTAAGAGCCTTCGGGTCTTGCGGCCCACCGCTACTAATCCAGACCGGGGGCACCAAGCGCCCTTCCACCGCTGCGCGGACAACCGACGCAATATCCTGGGGTTTTGCAGCTTTTGAAACAAAGGCCTGGGCACCTGCCGCAAAACATGCTGAGACTTGAACTGGGTCATCGGCGCCAGAAATCGTCACCATGACCGCATCGGGACATTGCTGCCTGACACGTCGAAGTGCATCTGTCCCTCTTAAGCCAGGCAGCATTAAGTCAAGCAAAATAACCGTGGGACTGGCAACACGCAGTAGAGGTTCTGCCGACTCGATATCGCGAAAGCGCTCGATTTTTCGTCCCGAAAGTGCCACAGAAAGAAGCGACAATAGGGCTTCAACATAGAGCGGATGATCTTCAATAACGACAACGTCGACCGTTGCGGCGGTCGTTATTCTGTTTACGGTATCCAAAAGCAACCCTTCGAAGCGAGACAACGTAGCATAAGCACTTATTGGCATATCCATAGGATTCCACAGCGCTATGCTACACAATTCAGACAGCTTGACGGTAACTGCAGACTGTGCTCGGCGCTTATTGCTCGATTTGGCTGGCGTCTGTATGGAAGCTGGAAGCGCCATCGAAGCAATTAGAGCCAGTGATCTCGGTCTTGAGTACAAAAAAGATAACTCACCATTAACCAGAGCGGATATTGCAGCTGAGGGCATTCTGAATCAGTTTTTGCAACGTTATGCGATTCCTATTGTCTCTGAAGAAGCGTCTCCTGAACGATTGAATGCTATGTCTATTGGCGGGCAGGCCTACTGGCTCGTCGATCCGCTCGACGGGACCCGGGAGTTTGTGGCTGGCAGGCCTCATTACACGGTGAATCTGGCTTTGATTCACGAAAACTTTCCGCTTTTAGGCCTTGTTTACGCGCCTGCAATGAAAGCGCTTTATCTTGGATTCACCCTGGGAGATCCGAGAGAAGAAGGCGAGGCCTGTCAACGACGGGCCTGGAAATTTTCCGGTCAAGCGCCGAAGATCACTGATCTGATCGATCGACCTGGTACCCCGAACCAACACACCATAAGGTCAAGACATGGCAACGCCAACAGCTTGCATGCGCTTGTCAGCGCATCACATCTCGACGCTCGCACCGCATCATGGGTCAATGAGCATCCGGTGACCGAGCGCTCTGACTTTGGATCTTCTTTAAAATTCTGCAAGCTTGCCGAAGGTTTTGCCGATGTTTATCCGCGCTTTGCGCCGACCATGGAGTGGGACACCGCAGCCGGGCAAGCTGTGCTCGAGGCAGCTGGCGGCTTGGTTGTCGATGAGCAAATGGATCGTTTTCGGTATAGCAAGTCAGGTTGGCGCAATAGCCCCTTTATCGCCTGGGCCAATCCCCTGCTCTCGTCTGAGTGCCTCATACAGCACGATTCCGCTAGCAACAGCAACATTCAAACTAGCAACCTGACCAAGCATCGGCAAATGCACGAGTTGATCGCAGGTCTCGCGAACAAGACGTCTTAAACCTTTTCCCTCAGCGCCCATCACAAACCCTGTCGAACTCGGCCATGTTGCATCCCAAAGACCAGTAGATGCGTCCTCGGCAAATCCAATCAACCATAGACCTCGTTCTTGAAGCTCTTGCATCGTCCTAACAAGATTGGTCACAAGGATGTAGTTCACTGACTCAGCAGCACCTGAGGCGGTCTGAATGGCAGCATCGGTCAGAGGACAAGCATGATCCTTAGGCGCAATCACCGCACGGATACCTGCCCCATCAGCAGCCCGCAAGCAAGCGCCGAGATTCCTGGGATCGGTTACGCCATCGAGCAAGAGTAAGCGCGGGGGCTTTTCACCTTCAATGAACAAATCTTCCACACCAAGTCTCGGCATCGTCTCAGCACAAATTGCAACGAGACCTTGGTGCCGTCTGCCCGGCGCAAGTCGTTCAATGCGCTGACCGTCAACCGGCAGCAACTTAACACCTTGCCGCTTTGCCAGATCGAGCAACTCGCGCATCCGAGGATCTCTCCTCGATTCATCAACGTAAATAACCTCGATCAAATCCGCTTGGCGCTTGAGCCGGGCCATGACGGCATGAAAACCCTGGAGTGTCATCTTAAGTTACCTCAAACCTTATCAAGAACGGAACTATCAAGGGTATCCGAGGCGTTGGCATTGGCCTTCGCGCTCTTGATTCGCTGCCGTGCTTTTGAATGGCTGCTGTGCTTTTGAATGGCTGCCGTGCTTTTGATAGGCCTTCGCGCTCTTGATTAGCCTTTGTGCTTTTGAATCGCTGATTACGAAACTCACTTGCCGTTTCGCTTGCGGATGCTTTGCTTACCGCCTGGCTTCTTGCTAGCGCTTGCCGTGCCAGAGCGACTTGGCTTTGCAGCAGCAATTTTTGCCTTGAGACCTCGTCGCTTGCCTTGTTGAGGCTTAACACGACCGCTACTGAGAGGATCGACGGTGACACCTGGCAACAAGGCTTCAGTTCGAAGCGCTTCTGAGTTCGTTTTTACCGAACCGTGGCTGGATCTGGAACGAAATGCTTTCTCAATCAGTCCAAATTCTATACGTCGCGCCTCAAGGTCAACGCGTAGCACCTGAACCATCAACTCATCGCCGAGTCGGAATCGCCTACCTGTTCGCTCTCCTCGAAGCTCGTGACTAACCTCATTGAACTGAAAGTAATCACTTCCAAGCTCAGAAACATGGACCATACCTTCAACATAAAGCGCCTCGAGCGTTACAAAGAGACCAAAAGCGGCAACGCCACTTACTCGCCCTCGAAAGCTCTCGCCAACATGAGTTCGCATAAACTGGCATTTGAGCCAGGCCTCGACATCGCGCGAAGCTTCGTCAGCGCGCCTTTCAGTAACAGATGATGAAAGACCTAGCGCCTCCCATCGCGGCATTTCTTCAGGTCCCTTGGCCACAATCCAGCGCTTGCGATGAATTAAAGCTTTGATAACCCGGTGGACAAGCAAATCAGGATAACGGCGGATCGGCGATGTGAAATGGGTATAAGCCTCATAGGCCAAGCCAAAATGACCTGCAATATGCGGACTATAGATAGCCTGCTGCATTGAACGCAGCACCATGGTTTGCAAGGGTTGCATATCTGGTCGATTGCGAATCTGCTGCAGCAACTTGGCGTAGTCTGCGGATTGGGGCTTGTCGCCACCCTCGAGTTGTAGACCGGCCATTGACAGGTATGCTCTTAACTTCGCAAGCCGCTCAGCACTAGGACCTTCGTGAACACGGTATAACCCCGGATGCTCACTTCGAATAAGAAAGTCCGCGGCACAAAGATTTGC
>Ga0172376_10005540_pt1 | contig 14055 bp, 8 predicted proteins | sample Lak35m_FD_121114 | JGI IMG/M metagenome (GOLD analysis project Ga0172376, IMG submission 121114) | Freshwater microbial communities from Kabuno Bay, South-Kivu, Congo - kab_092012_35m | ecosystem: Environmental > Aquatic > Freshwater > Lake | place: Democratic Republic of the Congo: South-Kivu...
CACCCTCCGGTGCGACCCAAGGCAAAACCCGGACCGCCAAAACCCGGACCGCCAAAACCCGGCGCGTCAAAACTCCGGGACCATGCAGCCGTCCCCGTGGCCGGGTCGGCGTGGACGCGGGCCCCCGCCCCTGCGGGGGTATCCGCCGACCGCCTTGCCTTCCGGGTCCCGGCGGGTGCATGCTCGACGGCCATGCCAACCGTCCAGGTTCCGCTGGGGAACCGTTCCTATGAAATCCAAGTCGGGACCCGGCTCGTCGCGACGCTCGGCGAGCGCTGCCGGCGCCTGAAGATCGGGACGCGGTGTGCCGTGATCACCGACGCGAACGTCGGGAAGCACTACGGTGAGGCGGCGATCAAGTCGCTCAAGGTGGCCGGATTCACCCCGACCCTGATCACGGTCGAGGCCGGCGAGTCGGCCAAAAGCCTGGCGACCGTCCATAAGTGCTATGACCAGCTCGCCACCCACCGGATCGAGCGCAAGAGCTTCATCGTGGCCCTCGGTGGCGGGGTGGTTGGCGACCTTGCCGGTTTCGTCGCGGCCACCTACCTCCGGGGCATCGCCTTCGTGCAGGTGCCCACCTCGCTGCTGGCCCAGGTGGACAGCTCGGTCGGCGGCAAGGTCGGTGTCAACCTCAAGGCGGGGAAGAACCTCGTCGGCGCGTTCCACCAGCCCCGGCTGGTGCTGTGCGACCTCGACACCCTGGGCACGCTCCCGGACCGGGAGTTCCGCTCGGGCGTCGCCGAGATCGTGAAGTACGGCGTCATCCACGACGCGGCCCTGTTCCAGCGTCTCGAGAAGCAGTTGGACCAGATCCTCGGCCGGTCGGCAACCACGCTGTCGGCGATCATCGCCCGGTGCTGCGCGATCAAGGCCGAGATCGTGGTGCAGGACGAGACCGAGACGGGGCTGCGGGCGACGCTGAACTTCGGGCATACCATCGGCCATGCCATCGAGAATTCCTCCGGCTACGGGAAGTTCCTCCACGGTGAGGCCATCAGCATCGGTCAGGTGGCGGCGGCGCATCTGTCGGCCCGTCGCACGGGCCTGCCCGCGACCGATGTCCAGCGCCTGAAGGCGCTTTTCGAGCGGGTCGGCCTGCCCACCTCCATCAAGCTGGCCGAGGACCGGCGCGACAGGCTCTTCTCGGCGATGCGGCTGGACAAGAAGGTCAGCGCCGGCGAGATCCACTTCGTGCTGGCCGAGCGCATCGGCAAGGTGGTCTGGGGACAGCGGGTGCCCGATGCCGAGGTCAACTGGGCCCTGGACCAGGTGAAGGGCTGACCGTTACCCGGCACGTCGCCGCGGCGGCGGCGGTCCCCGGGGGCTCAGAGTTCGGCGATCCTCGCCATGATGGTGTCGGCGACCTCCCGGTAGATCGCCTTGAGCCGGTCCTTGTCGCAGGTCCGTGCCTCGGCCCGGAGGGCGTCGAACTGCAGCGGTTCCCCGACGACGACCCGGAAACGTCCCGGCCCTGGCAACCGGCGGTGGCGTCCCCACGCCTCGTAGGTCCCGTGCAGCCGGATCGGAATGACCGGGGCGCCGGACTTGATCACCGTCAGGCCGATGCCCGACCTCGCGGGTCCGAGCCGCCCGTCGGCCGACCGGGTTCCCTCGGGGAAGAGCAGGATCGCCGACCCGGCCTGCAGGCGGTCGAGGATGGCCTTCAGGCCCGCGCCGCCGCCGCCATCCCGGTTGACGGGCACCGCATTGAGGCGCCGGATGTACCAGCCCAACAGGGGGATCTGGAAGAGCGTGTCCCGAGCCAGGAAACACACCGCGCGCGGCACCGAACCGCCGATGAGCGGGGGATCGGCGAGGCTGGCATGGTTGGACGCGAGGATGACCGGGCCGAGCGGCGGGATCCGGTCCACGTGCTCGACGCGGGTCCGGTAGACCCATCGGGCCACCTGCCTCGAAAGCCACCAGGCCGTACGGTAGGTCGAGGTCATGCGGGCGGCGCGCTCGAGGTGGTCGTTCGCGTCGGCGGGTCGGGGGCTCTTCGGGGTCATGGTCGCGTTCCGGTGCCGGCCGGGCCCGGCTCAGTCGAGGACGATCCTCAGGCCGTCATGGGCCAGCGACACCCCGGGGGGCAGTTCCGCCTGGTCGCGGTCGTGGTCGTAGTGGTGGGTCAGGTGGGTGAGGTAGGTCTGGTCCGCCCCGATCCGACGGGCCGTCGTCAGCGCCTCGTCGAGGCACATGTGCGTGGGATGGGGCTCCGGGCGGAGCGCATCCAGCACGGCCACCTGGACCCGGCCCGCCGCCTCGACCGCGGCCGCTGGCACCTCCTTGCAGTCGCAGTAGTAGGCCAGGCGCCGGGTGCCCCCCTGCTCGAAGATCAGCCCGGTGGTGGTGATCCGGCCATGGGGCAACTGGAACGGCACGATCCGCAGGTCCCCGATCTCGAATGGACCGTCGATGACGCGGGGCAGGGGATGGAAGTAGCTGAAGGGAATGGGGTGCCCGCCGAAGGCGTAGTCGAAGACGCGGCGCAGCGACCGGAAGGTCTCCTCGGTGGCGTGGACCGGCAGCGGCCCCCCGCGCAGGTCGCAGATGCGTCGGCAATCGTCCATGCCCATGATGTGGTCCGCATGGGCGTGGGTGATGATCACGGCGTCCAGGTAGCCGAGCTTCTCCCGCAGCATCTGGGTGCGGAAATCGGGCGTGGTGTCGACCACCACCCGGGCCGACGGGGTCTCGACGTAGATCGACGCGCGCAACCGATGGTTCCTCGGGTTGGCCAGGTAGGCCTCCGGGTACTCCTTGCCGATGAGGGGCACCCCCTGGGAGGTGCCGGTTCCCAGGAAGCGGAAGGCGAACGACATGCCTTCAGCGTGCGAGGGCGGGCGGCGGCCTGTCAAAGGCGGCGAGCACGGACCTGCGGACCGCGTGGGCGGTGGCGATTCAAGTCGTCGCGGGATCCGTCGATGGGATACAGTATATGTCTTCGCGTCCGTCGGGTCGGGGAAGGTGGTCGGTTGCCGTCGTGCTATGGGCGTTCCTCGCGGCCGCAGCGCTCCAGGGCCAGGTCCGCAACCGCTCGCTGGTGGCCTGGGGCGATGGATTCCTCGGTCTGAACCGACCACCGGACCTTCCGCCGGGCGTCACGGCCAACGATGTCGACTCGGTCGTCGCCGGGGATCTCGTCTCCGGGATCGTGCTCCGCGACGCCATCCTCCTGGGTGGGACCAACTATGCGGGGAGCCGACTCCTCCTGCGGGGCCCGGCGCTGCTGACCGGTGGACCCGACGGTATGGTCCAATACGGCCCCGGGTCCGAGGATCACGCCGATCGTACCTCCTGGAATGTCGCCCTCCGGGATGCCGCAGGGCGCATGGTCTCCGACCGCGTCGACTTCGGGAACCTCTTCGGTGCCCTCATCCGCAGGCCCACCAACGCCCCGTCACCGATCCCTTCGGGCCGATTCAGGGACCAGTTCCCCGGCGATCTGGCCTTCTTCGGCGACCGGATCTCGGCAGGGTTGCCAGCGACCGATGCCGATCCCTTCGGCGGGTACGTGGCCGTCTCGGTCAGTTCCACCCATGTCCTGGCCCTGCGTGCCGACGGGACGGTCTCGGCCTTCGGCGGTGACAATCTATTCGGCGAGCGCCTGGTGCCGTCGGGCGTGACGGGCGCCGTGGCGGTCGTGGCCGGCGAGTTCTTCAGTGCCGCGCTGTTGGCCAACGGCCAGGTCGTCGTCTGGGGTTCCGACGCCTCCGGTGTCGTGTCCGTCCCGCTGAACGCCACCAATGTCGTCTCGCTCAAGGCGGGTGCCTCGCACCTGGTCGCCCTGCGCGGCGACGGATCGGTGGTGGCGTGGGGAAATGCCGCCGACGGTCGCACCAGCGTCCCGGCCGGGCTCTCGAGGGTGGTCAAGATCGCCGCCGGCCGGGCCCACACGCTGGCCCTGAAGGATGATGGGACGGTCACGGCCTGGGGCCACAACGGGTCCGGGCAGACCTCCATTCCCGCCGGCCTGGTCAACGTCGTGGACATCGCCGCCGGCTCACAGCACAACCTGGTGCTGGTGTCCCGCGAGCGCCCCGTGCTGGAAGCCGTCCTGGTCCGGGAGACCTCGGCCGCGGGCGTCCGCGACTTCGATCCCGCCGTCCATTTCACCGACCGCGGCCGCGCCCTGACCTTCCGGGTGGGTCTGCAGAACGGCGCGCCTCCGGTCCAGTACCGATGGCGACGCAACGGGGTGCTTGTCCCCGGTGCCACCAACGCCCAGGTCTCGTTGACCGTGGGACCCTCCGAGTCCGGATGGTTCCGCATGGACGCGGAGGCGATCAACGCGTTCGGTGGCGACCTCCGGTCGGTGCTGGTCCGGATCGCCGACTCCCCGGCCGAGGTCTCGATCGATGCCGCCTCGTTCCGGGCGTTGCCGGCCCCCCTGGCCGTGCCCCTGGGCGAGAGTTCCTCCGGGACGGCTCTCGCCGTGGCCGATCCCGCCCTGAGCCTCGCCTTCGTGGTCCGGGCCAAGGGGGATCCCCAACCGACCGTCACGGTCTATGATGCCCGCACCGGCGACCCGGTGTCCGCGATCGACACGCCGGTGACCAACGCCACGGCGTCCGTGCTCGGGCAATCGGTGGTCGTGACCTCACGCCAGCTCGCCGTCGCCAACTCGGGCAACTACCTCGTCGTCGTCGGCAACGCCCTGGGCAAGGCCGTGACCAACCTGGTCTCCGTCGGGATCTTCCCGGAGATCACCACGCCCGCGGTCTCCTCGGCGGTGTCGCCAAACCCGACGGTGCCCTCGTTGCTCGGGCCGGTCGCCGCCGGATCCACCAACGTCGTGTTCTCGGTGATCTCGGCGCATGGCCCGTCGGTGACCTACCAGTGGCTCAAGGACGGATCGGAGATCGCCAGGGCGACCAATGGCACGCTGGCCCTGACCAACTTCAGCTTCGTCCAGATCGGCTCCTACTCGGTGCGGGTCTCCAACCCGTTGACCGGCTCGAGCCTGCCTGCGGACCGTTCCCGGGGCACGGCGGTCTCCGGCGGGTTCACGCCCGTGCTGGCGGCCACCGTGGCGCTGTCCCGGACCAACATCCTGGCTCCGTCGGGCACGGCGGCGTCCCTGGAGATCCAGCTCGCCGGTTCGCTGGCCGGACGGGTTCAACTCCAGCGCTGGGACGATGTCCTGGGATCCTGGCGGGATGCCAGCGCGACATTCCCCGTGACGGTGCCGCCCCTGCCGGCGGTCTGGGCACCGGGGGGCTTTTTCGATCTCGACCTCACCGGCGGCGGCGGCCGCGCGTCGTTCTCGGTGGGAACGTCCGCCCTCCAGCCCTCGATGACCGGCATCTACCGCGTCCGCGCCGTCCAGTTGACCGTTCCCGGTGGCGTCGAGTTGGCGGGCACCGAGCAGATCGTCACCTTCCCGGTGACGGTGAACTCCGCCGCCGACCTCGGTGTCCCGGCCTCGCCGCCCGCTCCGGTCGAGGGAGGTGGATCCTGGGTTCCGGGATCGGTCCCCGGCGTGGACCTGACCATCGCCGCGACCGCCTACTCCACGGTGGACCTCTCGGCCTACCTGACCGTTTCCGGTTTCCCGGCCCCGGTATTCCGATGGGAGCGGCAGGTCTCCCCGGCCTCGGGTGCGGTGCCGGCCCGTTACCAGGTCCTCGTCCAGGCGACCAACTCGCCCCGATGGCTGGTCGGCGCCGTCTCGACCAACGCGGGCATCTACCGCCTCGTGGCCACCAATGCCATCGGTGGCACCACCGGGGTGTCGAGGACCATCGCCCTGCGGGTGGACCGTGTGCTCCGCATGCCGACCCAGACCCTGGTCTACCCGGGCGGCGCCGTGGAGGTGCCCCTTTCCCTCGTCGGCTTCGGCGACGAGTCGGCGGTCTCCTTCACCCTCGCCTGTGATTCGCCGTACCTGGTGACCGACGAGTCGATCCTGACCCTCACCCTCGACCCCGCCCTCAATGCCACCACCACCCTGAGCGTCCGACGCCTCGGCTCGCTGGAGGCGCCGCCGGCCAATGGAGGGGTCGGTGGCAACCGGTTCCGACTCCAGGTGCTGCTGGCCCAGAAGGACCCCACGCAGGGGTTGCCGCGGGGAACGAACCGGATCGCCCGCCTGTCGTTCCAGGCCCAGACGGCCGAGGCCATCGGGATCATCCGCAATCTCGGCACCTCGGGGGTCCCGGTGGTCCCGCCGCTCTGGGTGCCGGTCCGGGTCGTTCCCGATGCCGAACTCCAGGTGACCAACCGCGACCTCGCGTTCCGGGTGGCCTACACCAATGCCACCCAGGCCCCGGTGGCCGCCGAGGGCGGTGGGCTTGCGATCCTGGCCGACTCCGTGGAAGGCGACGTCAACGGCAGCGGATCGGTGGATGTATTGGACATCACCTCGATCGCCGCGCAGTTGGCGGCCGGGACGGTGGACACCAACCTCGTCACCCGCCGGCGCATCGACTGCGCGCCCCGCTCCGAGTCGGGCGACTGGTCCATCAACCTGGCCGACCTGGTCCAGGTGGCCCGCTATGTGGCCCAGTTGGATCCCCTGCAGCCCGCCGCCGATCCGGTCTCGGGCGGGCCAAACTACCTTCTGGACCGATCGCGGGGCTCCGCCGTGGCCAAGTCGCTGCCGCGGAACCGCGCCGCGGAACCGGTGCGCTCGCTGGCGTATGGCTGGAGCGACCTGGTCGCGGGCGAGGAGGCCTGGGTGCCCGTCATCCTCGAGGGCGTCGGCAACGAGAACGCCTTCTCGTTCAACCTCCAGTTCGATCCGGCGGCCCTCGAATTCGTGGGACTCCGAACCCCGGGCAACGCCTCGTTCCTCGAAAACCGCAGGAATGCGGCCGAGGGTCGGGTCGGTGCGGTCCTCTGGAGGCCGGCGGGCGAGGCGGCCCCGGCGGGGACCTCGGTGCTGCTCGAGGCGGGTTTCCGGGTCAAGGCCAAGGCCGGGACCACCGAGCTGCGGTTCGGCACCGTGCCGCTCGATTCGCTCATCGCCACCGTCGAGGCCCGGCCGGTCACCGAGGTGCGCTTCAGCGCGCGCCAGTTGAGCATCGCCCAGCGGCGACGGGTGCTCGGCGGCCGGGTGGTGGGCCAGACCGTGTCGGGCTCGCAGTGGCGCCTGGAGCTGGAGGCCGTGGATTCGTCCGGCAAGGTGGTCTCGGCTCGCGACCGGCGCCTCCGGGTCCGCACCTCGGATTCGCTCGGTGGTCCGGAGGCGTCGTGGCGTGACAGTGGGCTGCAGCCCGAGATCACTCCCACGGGCAACGTCCGTCTGCCCCTGTCGCTGGATCCCACCCGGGCCTCGGGCTTCTTCCAGCTGGTCGAGGAATGACCCGGCGGCGGTTCGCCCCGGATGCCCGGGTTGCCCGGGCCGTGCGGGCCGTGCGGACCGCGGGGCCCGTCCCGTCGGGAACGGGCACCGGAACGTGACTTGCCGGCAAGGACGCGCGCGGGGCACTCTTGCCACGATGATCGCCTTCCGGACGAAGTTCGTCCCGCCGCACCCTGGACGCGCGCCCCGCACGGGGCTCGGGCTGGTCTGCGGGCTGGGTCTGGTCGTGGGACTGGCCACCGGTTCGCAGGTGGTGGCGGGATCCCGCGATGACGAGGGCATGACGCGGGCCCTCCGGAGGATCCAATACGGGATGTCCACGAGCGTCGCTGCGACCCGCGCCTACGAGGCGGCCAAGGCCCTGCACCGCCAGTCGCCGGGCCGGCCCGATCTCGCCTGGGCCTTTGCCCGCGCCTGCTTCGACCGGTGCGAGGCGCTGGCCTCCAAGCCCGTGCGCATCTCGGTCGCCCATGAAGGCGTCGAGGCCTGCCGGACGGCCCTCAAGACCTTCCCGGCCGAGGCGGGGTGCCATTACTACCTCGCCATGAACCTCGGCATCCTCGCCCAATCCCAGCCGCTCCGGGCCCTGGGTCATGTCCGGGACATGGAGTCGGCCTGGCAGGCCTCGCGGCTGCTGGAACCGGCCTTCGACCATGCCGGGGCGGACCGTTCCCTGGGCATGCTGTACGCCGAGTGCCCGCCGCCGCCCCTCGGGGTCGGCAGCCGGTCCAAGGCGCGCCAGCATCTTTCCAAGGCCGTGGAGTTGGAACCGGTCCATCCCGGCAACCGGCTGGAATGGATCGGGTACCTGCTGCGGGACGGGGAGCCCGCGGCGGCGCGGCGCGAATTTGAAGCCCTTCAGCAGGCCCTCCCGGCGGCGCGGGAGCGGTTTGCCGGGGAGGCCTGGCAGCCCACGTGGGCGACCTGGGAGGCCCGGATGGAAACGTTCGGGAAGCACCTGGCCCACGGCCGGACCAAGGACACGAAAGCCTCAGGATCATGAGACACTCCACGATGCGGTGGTGCCTGCCTTTGGGTGCCCTTGGTTCAGGACGAGCCGCCATCTCCCTGCCGAGTCTGGTGCTTTTGGGCGTGTGGGTCCTGATGGACCTGATGGGTCGGCCCAGGCTTCGGGCGGCCAACCCGGAGCCGCCGATGGCACGACTGCCCTATGTCCAGGCCTCGGGGCCCGACCGGGTCCACGTGCTGTGGCGGACCGAGGGGCCGATCCGCCCGGTGCTCCGATGGGGCACCCGTCCCGACCGTCTCGACCGGGTCGTGGGCAAGGACGACCTGGTCGTCCGGGCCAGCCTCGGGGCCGCCGGGCAGGCCGTGCCGGCACGGTGGCAGGCGCTGCGCACCCCGGAGAATCTCGCGCTGCCGAAGCTGCACAGCGCCCCGGTCGGCACCTTCCAGTACGAGGCCCGCATCGACGGCCTCCAGCCGGATGCGGTCGGCTACTACGCGATCTTCGACGGCGACCGGCGCCTGACCCCGGAATCGGCCGACCACCGGTTCCGTGCGCAGCCCAAGGCCGGAACGGTGCGGCCCTACCGCTTCTGGGTGCTGGGGGACAGCGGCACCGGGCGCGAGGCCCAACGGGCCGTGCACGAAGGCATGCTGCGTTGGGTGCGCGAGGACGGCCGGTCGCTCGACTTCTGGATCCACGTGGGCGACATGGCCTACGGCACCGGCCGGGACGTCGAGTTCCAGAGCCGGTTCTTCGAAAGCTACGCGGACACCCTCCGTCACCTGGTCTGCTGGCCCGCCATGGGCAACCACGAAGGCCACACCTCGAAGGGCAGCACCGGCATCGGCCCCTATTACGACGCCTACCTCGTGCCCACCCGGGGCGAGTCCGGCGGCCTGGCCTCGGGCACCGAGGCCTACTACTCGTTCGACCATGGGAACCTCCACTTCATCTGTCTCGATTCCCACGACCTCGACCGGAAGCCCGCCGGCGCGATGGCCAAATGGCTCAAGGCCGACCTCGAGAAGGCCAAGGCCGACTGGTTGGTCGCCTTCTGGCATCACCCGCCCTACACCAAGGGCAGCCACGACAGCGACAAGGAGGCCGACCTCATCGAGATGCGACACCACATCCTGCCGATCCTCGAATCCGGAGGGGTGGACCTGGTGCTGACGGGCCACTCGCACATCTACGAGCGTTCCATGCTCATGGACGGGGCCTACTCCACCAACGCGACCGTGGCCGAGAACTTCATCCTCGATGACGGCGACGGCGACCCCTCCGGCGACGGGCCCTACCAGAAACGTCCCGGCCTCCGGGCCCACGAGGGCACCGTCCAGGTCGTCGCCGGTCATTCGGGGGCCGGTCTCGGCCGGGTGGGCACCTCGCCGGTGATGCGCCGGACGATCCTCGAGCACGGGTCGCTCGTCGTCGATGTGAACGGGGACACGCTCGTGGGCCGGATGATCAACCGGGACGGTCTCGAGCGCGACCGGTTCAGCCTGGTCAAGCGCGAGGGGGGCGGGGTCGTCCGCCGGTTGGCCCTGCCGTGGCAGCCCCCGGAGTACAAGGCCCCCTCCAGGGAACCCAAGACCCCCCATCCGCCCCCGCTCGACTACCGGGTGCTCATCCCCGAGGGCTCGACCTGGAGCCAGCTCGCCTCCGGTCATCCGCAGGGGACCGCGTGGACCCGGGCGGGCTTCGACGCCCCCGGTTGGGCGGACCGACAGCCACCCTTCGATCCAGGCCGGGGCCGGCTCAAGCCTGCGAACCCTTCGTCGACGACGGGTCGGCCCTCCCTCTACGTCCGGCGCGAGTTCACCGTGCCCCAGGCCGACAAGGTCACCGAACTCGGCCTCTGGGTCGACTACGCCGACGGGATCGTGGTGCATGTCAACGGACAGGAAGTGGCCCGCGCCAACGTGGGCCGCAGTTCCGGCCGCAACGTGCAGGGAGTCAAGGCACGCGAGGATTCCGGGTTCGTGTACCTGCCGCTCGGACCGGCCCACCGCCACCTGGTCGACGGCGTCAACGTGCTCGCCATCGAGTGCCATGCCCATTCCGACGGGGCGATCGACTTCGGCTTGGACGCACGCCTCTGGATGGAGGATTGATGCGCCTTCTCGCCGCGGCCCTCGCCGGTTGGCTGGTCCTCGGGGCCCTCGCCCACGAGGGGCCGGAGCACGAGATCGAGGAGCTGTCGCGCCGCATGGCCCAGGGGGGCGAGAATGCCGACCTGCTGCTGGAGCGGGCCATCGAGTACCGGACGCTGGGGCGGTGGGCCGAGGCCGAGACGGACCTGCGCCGGGCGGCCCGCCTGGATCCCGACGATCCGTTGCTGCTCCGGGAACTGGCGCAGGTCCAGCTTCGCCGCAGCCGCGTCGACGAGGCGATGTCGACGTTGCGTCAGGCACTGCGGCGGCCCGGGCTCGCGGGTCCGGAGCGGGCGGCCTTCCTGATGATCCGCTCCGAGGCGCACGCCGCGCGACGATCCTGGCGCGAGGCCCTGGCCGACTGCGACGAGGCCCTCCGATGCGATCCCTCGCTGGTCCCCGCCTACCTGGAGCGCAGCGGGCTCCAGCGACGACTCGGCCGGGCCCGCGACCGGATCGCCGGGCTGGAGGAGGGCTGGCGAAGGACCGGAGCCGGGATCTTGGGGGTCGAGCGCGTGGAGGCGCTGCTGGACGATGGCCAATGGACGAAGGCCCTCGGATGGATCGAGGCCGAGATCCGGTCCTCCCGGTTGCCGGGCACCTGGCGGATCCGGCGGGCGCGGGCGCTGAAGGGTCTGGGCCGGCACGCGGAGGCCGAGGAGGATCTCCGGGCCTCCATCGTCGAGATCGATCGACGCATGCCGGCCGATCGCCCGGAGGTCGCCCTGTTGCTGGACCGGGCCCTGGCCCGGGAACTCCTGGGCGAGACCGAGTCGGCCCTGGCCGACTATGCGGCGGCGCGCGAATCGGGCGGGGGCGAGGCCGCCGTGGAGGGCTTGCGTCGGCTCCGGCCCTCCGGCCCGGCCCGGCCCGTCGGGAGGCGCAGCCCGGGTTCCACTCGTCCGGGTGGTTGACGCCCCGCGAGGTTGCGCGGAGGTTGCCATGAATGGATGCCGCCCTTTGCGGCGTCCCATGGAAGCGCATGATCCGAAGACTCCATTTCCTGTGGCTGATCCCCGTGGCGCTGGCCGTCTGGGCCGGGGCGGCCCGGCAGCGTCCGCGGGCCAACCTCGCCGTGGACCGTCCGGCCGTGGAGCGGCAGTTCCGCGAGGGCGTGCTGCCCGTGCTCCGGGAGCACTGCTGGGATTGCCACGGGGATTCCGAATCGAAGGGCGGGGTGAACTTCGACCGGCACACCAACCTCGTCGCCGTGCTGGGCGACCGGGGCACCTGGGAGCGGGTGCTCCAGACCGTGCGTTCGGGCGAGATGCCTCCCAAGAAACGCAAGGTCCAGCCGACGGCCCAGGAGCGCAGCCACCTGGCCGGATGGATCGACCGCACGCTCTTCCCGGTCGATCCCGACCGGCCCGACCCGGGCCGGGTGACCCTCCGCCGTCTCAACCGCGTGGAGTACAACCACACCGTCCGCGACCTGGTGGGGGTCGATTTCGAGCCCGCGGCCGACTTCCCCCAGGACGACGTCGGTTACGGCTTCGACAACATCGGGGACGTGCTCTCGACCCCTCCGATCCTCCTCGAGAAGTACCTCCAGGCGGCCGAGGACATCCTCGACCGGGGAATCGTCTCCGGACCGATCCCCCCGAGGACGACCCGTTTCGCCCCGTCGCGCATCGAGGGGCATGCCGGCAGCGGGGCCCTCGCCACGCTTTCGACCCGGGGCGAGATGTCGGTGGCCTACCCGGCCCCGGTCGGCGGCGACTACCTCTTCCGGGTCCAGGCCTACGGGGACCAGGCCGGTGACGAGAAGGTCCAGATGGCCCTCAGGGCCGATGGCCGGGAGCTGGAGCAGATCGAGGTCCGCCGCGGACGGGGCAATCCCAAGCTCCACGAGCACCGGGTGCGGCTCGAGGCCGGAACCCATCGCCTGTCGGTGGCGTTCCTGAACGATTTCTACCGGGAGACCGAGCTGGTGCGCACCAACGCGCGGGGCAAGACCTTCAAGGAGAAGAAGATCGAGGACCGGAACCTGCAGGTGGAGTTCATCGAGGTGAAGGGTCCGTATTCCGACGAGGTGCCGCCGCTGCACGCGATGCACCGGCGGATCTTCTTCAGGCAGCCCTCGGCCGGGACCACCAACCGGGTGGCCCGCGAGATCGTCCAGCGGTTCACCGATCGGGCGTTCCGACGGCCCGCCACCACGGCCGAGATCGACCGGTTGATGACCCTCTTCGCGCGGGCGCAGTCGGCGGGCGAGGGATTCGAGGGCTCGGTGAAGCAGGTCCTCACGGCCGTGCTGGTCTCCCCGCAGTTCCTCTACCGGGGCGAGCCGCAGGCCGATCCCGACGACCCGGGGGCCATCCACCGGGTGTCGGAGCATGCGCTGGCCTCGAGGTTGTCGTACTTCCTGTGGAGCACCATGCCGGACGAGGAACTCTTCACGCTCGCCAGGAAGGGGCGTCTGCGGCGCAACCTCGGGTCCCAGGTCCGTCGCATGCTGGCCGATCCGCGGTCGAGGGCCCTGGTCGACAACTTCGCCGGCCAATGGCTGCAGCTGCGGACGCTCGACATCGTCGCCCCCGACGACCGGCTCTTCCCGGACTTCGACCCGCCGCTCCGGGCCGCCCTGCGCGCCGAGACGGAGGCCTTCTTCGAGCACATCCTCCGGAAGGACCGGCCGATCACCGAGTTCCTCACGGCCGACTACACCTTCGCCAACGACCGCCTCGCCCGGCACTATGGCCTCCGGGATCTGCCGGCTCCGCTGGGGGCCTCCTCGTTCGAGAAGGTCTCGCTCGCGGGCACCGGCCGGCGCGGGGTCCTCACCCATGGCAGCGTGCTCACGCTGACCTCGAACCCCAACCGGACCTCGCCGGTCAAGCGGGGCAAGTGGATCCTCGAGAACATCCTCGCCTCGCCCCCGCCGCCGCCCCCGCCCGGGGTGCCCGCCCTCGAGTCCAAGGAGACCCACGGCACGCTCCGGCAGCGCATGGATGCCCATCGCGACAACCCGATGTGCGCCTCCTGCCACGCCAAGATGGATCCGCTCGGCTTCGCCTTCGAGCACTTCGACGCCGTGGGACGCTACCGGGAACAGGACGGGGACGCCCCGGTCGAGACGCGGGGCGAGCTGGTTTCGGGCGAGCGCTTCAGCGACCATCAGGAACTCAGCCGGGTGCTCTCCGAGGCCCGCCAGGCCGATTTCATCCGGTGCCTGAGCGAAAAGGTGCTGACCTACGCCCTCGGCCGTGGCCTGGAATACTACGATCGCCCGGCCCTGGCCGCCATCGAGGCCCGGGTCCGGCAGCGCGGCCTGCGCTTCTCGGCCCTCATCGAGGCGGTGGTCGACAGCGTTCCGTTCCAGTACCGGAGGGGCGATGGCGACCCGGTCCTCAACGCCTGGAAGGACTGATGCCGGCCGGACGATGCCGAAGGTGGCAGGAGTGAAGCCTGAGGCACGGCACTTGCTAGCCGGACTTTCGCTACTGGGCAGCGGTTTTCGCTGATTTGCGCCGATCGACCGGCGGTTTTCCTCGGAAAAGCGACTCTTTGAACTCTCTGGGTCAGCGATTTTCTCTGTAGTGCAGACCTACCCCCTTGTCTCAGCTCCGGGATTTTCGGATAGGATGTCGGCCTGTGTTCCTGCGCTGCCATCGACGCAAGAA
>Ga0172376_10005545_pt1 | contig 14034 bp, 10 predicted proteins | sample Lak35m_FD_121114 | JGI IMG/M metagenome (GOLD analysis project Ga0172376, IMG submission 121114) | Freshwater microbial communities from Kabuno Bay, South-Kivu, Congo - kab_092012_35m | ecosystem: Environmental > Aquatic > Freshwater > Lake | place: Democratic Republic of the Congo: South-Kivu...
TCTATCATCATGATCTGAAGAAATTTCACCGGTTTTTCTGCGAATTTCTTCTTGGAGTGTATCTGCGAAAACATGTGCGGCATTATACCCATATGTCTTCAAGAGATAATTCAATGCAATGACCTCTGCAATGACAGTAACATTTTTTCCGGGAAAAATAGGAAGAATGACACGTGAAACAGGAACATTCAATAGGGAATATGGCTCTTCATCAAGTCCTGTTCTTGTATAATTTCCTTCTTTGTTCCATTCTTCCAATTCGACTACTATTTCCAATCTTTTTTGGAATCGAATCGCTCGGATTCCAAACATTTTCTCAACATTGATAATACCAAGTCCACGAATTTCCATGAAATGCTTCACTAGTGAAGTACCTGTTCCCATGAGAATATTTTCTCGTTTCTTGGTTAACATGATCACATCGTCGGCAACAAGTCTATGTCCACGCTCAATCAGATCCAAAGCAATCTCGCTTTTTCCGATTCCGCTTCTACCATGCAATAATACTCCAACGCCGTAAATGTCCACAAATGATCCATGCACTACTGCTTGCTCAGCAAATTGATCGTCCAAGAAATCTGATAATAATGCAATTGCTTTTGTCGTATCGAACGGCGTTCTGAAGATTGCAATATTACATTGTACTGCAATCTCCAATAGTTCAGAGTCTAATTCATGATTATTTGTCACAATAATACAAGGAATTGCAAACTCAGCAAGCCTGGAAAATGATTGAATTCGTTCTTCGCGAGTTAAAGATTGTAAATAGTACATCTCTGTATTTCCAAAGACTTGTACTCGGTGATAGGTAAATAATCCTACAAAGCCTGCGAGAGCCAATTGAGGTCTATGCAGGCTTTTGTCGGTTATTGTATTGTCCAATCCCACATCTCCTGTCAACTGCGTCCATTGAATTGGGGCTGATAGGAGTGTTCTGACATGTATCATTTCTTTTGAAATGGGATTGAGATGTTCCAATAGGCTCATGAGTTATCCATGTTACATTCTGCGATAATCAGATTGTTTTTCTTTGAGTTTTCGTAATTGTGCCATCATCTTGTCTGTGGCTGAATGTATTGCTTTATCGAAATCAATACCTGTATCTTTTGCACTTAGAACATGATGATTGACATGTACGATGAATTCTACTTCTTTGTCATGTTCTTCTGATAATACAGCTTCAATGCTTGTTACTTGGGCATGTGCTTTTCCAAATTGGTCAGCCTTTGCTTGCAAGGTTTCTTGTAATTCAGGCCAAGCTTTGAAATGCCTTGCTGTTATGGTGAATTTCATGATAGACTCCTGAAATGTTGGTGATTACAAAATGCGCTTTCCCATGCATGATGCAACAATATCAGTTGCGAATGCTGCGCTTGCATTCATATCATCCAAAATTGGATTTACTTCACTTACTTCAAATGATGAAACGAGTCCGCTTTCTGCAGCCATTTCCATGAGTAGATGTGCTTCTCTATAGGACAGACCTCCCGGGACGGGAGTTCCAACACCTTTTGCCACACTGGGATCAACACTATCAAGATCAAAACTAATATGTAAATGATCAACTGTTGATCGCATTCGTTCAAGAGTACGCATGACAATATCATACATTCCATTCTTATCTATTGAAACCATGGTATGAGTTGTTACACCAACCTCTCTGATGAAATCGCGCTCACCTGGATCAATCGAACGTGCACCAATGATGACAAGATGTTCAGGTTTGATTTTTTGGCCGGGATAATGCAAATCAACAAGTTCTTTGGCTCCATATCCCATGGAAATGGCAAGTGGCATCCCGTGAATATTTCCAGATGGAGTAGTTTCAGGTGTATTCATGTCTGCATGAGCATCAATCCATAAGACGCCAAGTGTTTTGCCATGTTTCTTGCAATAACCAGAAATACCGGCAATAGTACCGATGCCCATGGCATGATCGCCCCCAATGATGAGTGGAAAACCATCTTCTTCCAAGACCGACTCAACTTTTGAAGCCAATGCCTCATTTGCTTCTTTAATTGCCGGAAGAAATTTTAATGTTTCACTATGAATATCGCAAGTCTCTTGATTTGCAACGGGTATGTCTCCCTCATCTTTGACAGTATATCCTAAAGCTTGAATCTTCTCCGTAAGACCTGCGATGCGAAGAGCTGAAGGTCCCATATCAACGCCTCTTCTTCCTGAACCAAGGTCCATCGGGAAACCAATTATATGTACGATTTTATCCATGATTTCGGTGTAATAGCTGAAATATGTGGTGAAAGTAACTGCAAGTGGAATTTACGGGAAATGGGTGAACCCTCAAAACCAAACAAAAAACCTTTTGAGTTTGACTATTTTCCATGATATAATTGGCAAAAAAACTCTAATTTTGCAATCCTAAGGCCCGGGTGGCGAAATGGCAGACGCACAAGACTTAAAATCTTGGGTATGGTAACGTACGTGCGGGTTCGAGTCCCGCCCCGGGCACTCAGAGAGGAAGGACAGTACTGCAGTATATAATCCCTCCGGTTGAAGTTCACCTTCAACCGTCTTTGCTATGTTCACCTCTGATTTGATTTAACTATCAGCTGAGTGCTCCATGCTAACTCCAAATAGCGCATATATTGATGATTTGTATGCAGACTTTCTTCATGATCCAAATTCTGTCGGAGAAGAATGGCGAGCATATTTCCAAGCAAGAAAAGATGCAACTATACAATCAATGGGGAAAGTAGAGTACAATTCCCATGAAGACATGATCGAAGTCATGTCAGAGCCAACCCCCGTCAAGACTGAATCCAAAAAAGAAGTGATTCAGCAATCCAGTAAAGAAACCAGCATCCCACTATCATCCACAGATGTTCCGGAAAAACTCTCAAGTATAGGAATGAGAATTGCGGCAAATATGTCACAATCACTCAATGTACCTACAGCGACTTCATTCCGTGTCATACCAGTTAAGGCCCTTGAAGAAAATCGTCGTTTGATCAATAGACATCTCGAAAGAAAAAAGAAGAAAAAGGTATCCTTTACGCATATTCTAGCTTGGGCTTTAGTAAAAGCTCTCGTCAAGTATCCGCATATGAATGATACATTTTCAATGATTGATGGTGTACCGCACAGAATCAAAAGAGCTTCGGTCAATATTGGACTTGCAGTGGATGTCACCCGTAAAGACGGTATGAGAATGCTGGTTGTCCCAAGTATCAAGAATGCACAGCAAATGACATTCTCTGAATTTTGTGGTGAATATGATGGATTGATAGCAAAAGCCAGAACTAATAAACTTACTGTTGATGAATTGTCTGGAGCTTCAATCTCTTTGACAAATCCCGGTACTATTGGTACGGTTTCTTCAGTTCCACGATTGATGGAAGGTCAGGGTTTAATCATTGCCACGGGTTCCATCGAATATCCCGCAGAATTCCAAGCTGTGATGCCGGATGTACTCTCAACTTTGGCAATCAGCAAAGTCTTGACAGTCACGAGTACATATGATCATCGCATTATTCAAGGTGCAGAATCCGGTGAATTTTTGGCTTATGTACATAAACTGGTATTGGGTGAAGAACATTTTTATGATCAAATCTTTGCAAATCTTCATATACCATTTGAGCCGGTTCGTTGGCAGAAAGATAATCGTATCAATCCATTCATGTCACAAGATGAATTGGAATCTCTTGACAAGGAAGCGCGTGTCGCTCAACTGATCAATGCATACCGTGTAAGAGGTCATTTTCTTGCTGATGTCAATCCTTTGGGACTTCAAGCATATTATTATCCTGAATTGGATCCTGCTGCCTATGGGTTCACTATCTGGGATTTGGATAGAGAATTTGACACCGGTGGCATAGGTGGCATAAATAGAGCTACACTTCGGGATATAATAGATATTCTCCATGATACCTATTGTGGAAAGCTGGGTATTGAATACATGCATGTGCAAGACCCGGTCAAAGAAAGATTTATTCAAAAATGGGTGGAACCTTCACGTTTTTCCTATGCATTCTCTAAAGAACAGCGATTACATATCTATAGACATTTGACGAAAGCTGAACAGTTCGAACAGTATTTACATACCAAATATCTTGGATCAAAGAGATTCTCATTGGAAGGTGGAGAAACCACGATTACATTTCTTGAAAAGACATTGGAATTATCTTCCAAGGATTCAATCAAGGGTGTGGTTATTGGTATGGCTCATAGAGGTCGTTTAAATGTACTTGCGAATATTTTAAATAAGCCCTATGATAAAATATTCGATGAATTTGAAGGGAATTATGATCCAAATTCTTTTGATGGATCAGGCGATGTAAAGTATCATCTTGGTGCGACAGGAGTATATACTTCTCGAACCGGAGAAACAGTAAATGTTATGCTCGCTCCAAATCCAAGCCATTTGGAAGCTGTGAACCCAGTTGTTGAAGGTATTGCCAGAGCTTTGGATGATTTGATTGATGATACAGATTGTAATGCACATTTGCCAATTCTTGTCCATGGTGATGCAGCCTTTGCAGGACAAGGTGTTGTACCTGAAACCTTGAATTTATCTCGATTAACAGGATATAAGACAGGTGGTACGATTCATGTGATCATCAATAATCAAATTGGTTTTACAACTTCACCCGATGATGGAAGATCAACTCCGTATGCAAGTGATATCGCAAAGATGTTGCAAGTGCCAATCATTCATGTGAATGGTGATGATCCAGAAGCAGTACGCATTGCTGCAATGTTTGCATTTGAATATCGCCAAAAGTTCAATGATGATGTGATCGTTGATGTATTCTGCTATCGTAAATATGGTCACAATGAAACAGATGAGCCGAGTTATACTCAACCGTTGCTGTATAAAAAAATCAAAGCCCAAGTTCCTGTGAGAATGAAATATGCACAATCACTTACAGCAGGTGAGATCTTCACAGAAGAGGAATTGAATGCAATCGTTGGAGAGGTAAAAGAAGAATTACATTCGGCTTTCTCGGCAAGAAATTCCGTGAATGTGAAAGTGCATGATCCTTATGCCTTTGCTGATATATCTTCTACAGTACATACCAAAGTAGAACCACATGTCTTACATGCTATTGCAAAGGCAATTTCCACGATACCCCAGGGATTCACAGCCAATCCAAAAGTCATCGACCTACTCAATAAGCGCTCACATATGCTTGAATCAGAACAACCTGCAATTGATTGGGCAATGGGTGAAGCTCTTGCATTTGGATCGCTGCTATTGGAAGGACATGATATACGGATGAGTGGTCAAGATTGCGGTCGTGGTACATTCAGTCATCGTCATGCGATTCTCAGAGATTTTCAGACTGAAGAAGAATTGATTTTGCTCAATTCTATTTCCACGGAGCAAGCAAAACTTCGCATATTCAATAGTCCGCTTTCCGAAGAAGCAGTACTCGGTTTTGAATTTGGTTATTCCACAATTTTAGTGAATGGTATTACACTCTGGGAAGCTCAATTCGGTGATTTTGTCAATGGTGCACAGGTCGTTATTGATCAGTTCATAAGTAGTTCTGAGGCAAAATGGGGACAACACTCGAATCTTACTCTGCTATTACCGCATGGGTATGAAGGACAAGGGCCCGAACATTCCAGTGCACGTCTGGAACGTTTCCTTCAGCTGTGCGCGGAGAATAATATGTTCGTGTGCAATTTCACTACACCGGCACAGTATTTTCATGCTTTGCGTAGACAAGTCAAAGGACCTTATCGAAAGCCAATGATTGTAATGTCACCAAAAGAAATATTACGTAAACCGCTTTCTGTGCTCAGTGATTTACTTGTTCCTTCTTTCCGTGAAATCATTCATGATGAACATATCGTCAACACATCAACAGTTGAAAAAGTATTGATATGTTCTGGAAAAGTGTATTATGATTTGATTGCAGAAAGAGCAAAACTTCAAAAAGAACAATCTGTTGCCATCATAAGAGTTGAACAGTTATATCCTTTTAGAGATGATATCGCGAAATCCATTCTTTCGAGCTATTCTTCAGCAAAAAGTGTAGTATGGGTGCAAGAAGAACCAAAGAATCAAGGATCTTGGTTCTTTATAGCTCCAAGACTTATGGAAGTGATTGGAAATGGCCAGATACTGTCTTATGCCGGTAGAGCTGAAGCTGCAAGTCCTGCAACCGGATTCGGTAAGAAACATGAATATGAAAAGCAACAATTCTTGTCTACTGCATTTCAATAATGTCAATCATCTATATGCGGGCAATGTCCGTTTGATTAATTGAAGGTCTCGCAATTGCGAGGCCTTTGCTGCAAAACGGATAATGAAACCTTGATTAAATCCTGTTGGATACCAATTAGCGGATAATTCCCAACAATCCAAATCCTTGATGAGAGAAATACTCGGGGCCACTAGCATTGAATTAATGAAGTCATAACTACATGTGGATCTGATATTCCACGTGGATGTTATACGAATATCAATATCTGCTCTGGCATCAAATCGTCTGGAAATCATGCCTTTTATTGGTTCCCCATAATAATATGTTACACTAGTAGATGCAGACCACGGAAATTGCAAAGGTCCACCACCAATCCCTCTTTCACCGAAATAATCTACATCGTCTCTTTCAGCAATTGTTCGAACAGAAAATCTGTCAGTAGCTGAAGCCCAATTTTCTTGAACATTGGAGTCTGTATCATTATTATCGAATGACATAGAACCCGATGCCAATTGTGTTGAAATATTGATTGATGCATAAGTCAAACGTGCCGGCCCTTTTCCTCGTTCAATCAATAAAGCATTAATCGGAATCATTGCTCCAAACTGATTTGCTTCCTCATCATAAAGTGTAAATCCTGCATTTCCATTGACATTAAATGACCCGATTGATGGGGTTCTGAATGCCATTGTTATTGCACTCCACCGCATTGAATCAAGTGATACAGCATATGATCCCGAAATATCCAATTGTAATAGATCTATGTTCTTATCTGCGGAATCTTGTTGATGTAACTTTGCTTCAAAGCGATTGCTGAATCCATAATTGATAAATGTAGAACCTTTCATTGCTGATCTACCGCCATCCAATTCGAAACGAGAATATTCAATGTCTCGATTTTGTCGTAAATCACGATATACTTTTATATTATCAGATGATTGCGCTGAATATTCCGGCACATAGGAAAGGGCAATTGTGGGAGAAAATGTATGTCGAAAAGCATTGATCCCGAAAATGCGTGGTTTAATGAGCCCAAATAATCGTGTACCAATTCCAAGGGAGGCTTGAAATTGCGTTTCTCGAAGTGGTGAGACACTTGTTTCTGTTGACTCGATAATGCTTGAATCAGTAGGATTCATTGTTCTTGTCAAACTTCTGAAGTACCAATTTTCAGAATATGAAATACTTGGAGTGATAGAAAAATAGCCAAACTTTGGTGAAATACTAATGGATGGATTATGTCGTATGACACTTGTATTCCTCGTAGAAAATACTGTGTCTTTCAGCAAAGGATTTCCAGGATCATTCGCACTGATTGAACGCACTGAATTATGTGAAAAAGCTCCACGAACAAAGTATGAAACTCCAATATCACTCATCCAAGAATTACTTGAAATGCTTCCTTTCAATGGAAAAAAGGTTGGTACATTATATGTAATATTAGGATTGACGGAATATTCTTTTGTTACGATATTTTGCGTGGATGCAATATCAATACCCAGGGTTGTTCCATTGTCGAATGAAGATGAATAACCGGCATTAGAAAATAAGGACTGTGTGAGTCTTTCATTCAATGTACTTGCATATCGATTAATATATGATGATGTAGCAACATTAAATGAAGCTGTGATACGAGATTGGGGATTCAGGGTTTGTTGATGTGCACCGGTCAATCGCCAACTATTCACATATTCCGATTGAGCATCAATTCTTCTATTGCCAAACTCAATGGATACATTTCCATTGATTTTATCTTGTACGGCATATCTCCATACATTTCTTAAGAGATAACCGGTTTTACTAAAGAGATCTGCTGTAAATTGAGCATCTACATAATCACTGATAGCCCAGAAATAACCAAGGTTTTGTGCAACAATACCATCTACTGTGGATACATAAGGGATATTGAATAATAAACCCGAAGTACGACCGCTTTTGTTTGGTACATATACTCCAATTGGAAGTGTGATGATTGGGACATCTTCTACAACAAAAGAAATATTGTCAAGAAATACGCGATCATCGGTAACCACTTTCATTTTTGAAGCGCCGAAGTAAAAATGGGGATGTGGTTTCGTACAAGTTGTATAACATCCATTTTCTATAAACAGTGTATTATCGGAACTCTTTTTGACTTTAGATCCATAATAAAATCCACCTTCATCAGCTTTGCTTTCACCAAAGGTGATGGTACCTTTCTTTGTTTCCAAATTGAATAATATAGTCTCTCCGGTAAATTCTTCGCCATTATCATTAAACTGAGGATACCCAATCTTTCTTTTCATTGAGTCTTTTTTCCCTTGAGCTTTTACGATTGATTCATTGAAATCCACTTCGATCGATTCAGCATTGAGTTTCTGCTTTTTGAGAGTGATTTCTGCATCACCTTTTAAGAGCAAAGTTCTTTTTTTGAGAGAAAAGACTGTACTATCACGAGACGTATAAGTGACTGTTGAGTCAAGTCCGGATCTCTTGGTTTTCATATCGAGTCCGCTTGAATCAATAGCAGATTGTCCATGCACATATGAACTCTGAATCAAAAAGATCAAGAGAAACAGAACTGTAGTAAAATAGGAACGATGGAATTCTTTCATCTATGTTTTCTATTCCATTCGTAATGGTTTGGTTGAAGCCGGAAGTTGGAATCGCAAAGTAGGAAGTGGGGAATTGACGATTATCTTTTCACTGGAAACAGTTAACTGCAATCCTCGAGAAGGAGCGCTCAGTGTAACCACCCCTGGCATTAATACCCCTTCAACTGTGGAATATTGATCATAAATCATCGATAACTCAATAGTGCCATCCACATTTTTTCTTTGATATTCTTTGATGGTTCCATTCTCTTTTGAACAGAGAATAAACTCAGTTGACTTTATAGCTGACATTCGTTTATACAATAACTTCGTGCTATCGGAATATGAGTCCACAAGAATAAATGAGAGTGGATCGCCCGGTGGCTCTGCACGAAACAATGAAGCATAATCTTCAAATGATAATGGCATAAATGTCACTTCTGATAATTGCTCTTGTGTAGGAATACCCTCGATTGCTCGGCCTTGTAACATGTCATGAAAGAGGAAATACTGTTTCTCAGCAAATAAGCGAGCAACACTGATGCCAAATGGACCTGAAATTTCCATTGATAGGGAATCCCTGCCTCCCATTCTTAACATGCAATCAGCTGTATTTGTCTCTCCTTGCATTGTTATGGAAAGTTCAGCTTCCAATTCAATAGAATGTAGTTTTTCTTTCCGAATAATTGCTTGATCACTCAATACACTCTCAAAACTATTTGCATAAGTAGTTGACAATGATAGTAGATGGCTCAATATAATCCAGATTGAAAAGACCGAAATTGGATAATTATGTAAGTGTTTCATGATATGTACTTGATAATAAAAGACTTTGTACGTGAATACAATTCAAAATGCGTAGGTTTGACGTAGAGTTGGAACAATTCTTGGTATGAGACTGTTTCTACAGCTACAATTCTTTACTTAGGAGTCAATTATGGTCTATGTCACAAGGAAAATGCATTTTTCCGCAGCACATCGCTTGTTCAATCCCACTTTTTCTCATGAAAAAAACGAAAAAATTTTTGACAAATGTAATAATCCTCTCGGTCATGGACACAATTATACATTGGAAGTTACAGTTAAGGGTATACCTGATCCTGAGACAGGATATGTTATAGACCTCAAAAAACTACGTGATATTATAGAGGTATTTGTGGTTGATAAAGTAGATCATAAGCATTTGAACTATGATGTGGACTTTCTTCGAGGCATCATTCCAACAGCTGAGAATTTGGCAATTTGTTTTTGGAGCATTTTGGAATCAAAAATACCAAGTGGCACGATGCATTCCATCAAATTATTTGAATCGGATCAGAATTTCGTTGAATACTTTGGTGAACCGGTACGCATACCGGTATATCAACATGAATCCAATACCAATGGAGAAGTTATCATATGAAAAAACATAGTCTACAATCACCACTCATAAAAGCAACCCGTGAAGCAATGGGTGCTATGGATATTTCTGATTCATTGATACATGAATTTGTAAAAGACCTATTTCCAAAGGTGAATGAGCATGGAGCTCCCTTGTTTGATGCAAATGATAATCTCCCGATCAGCAGAGAAGATAGAGATATCATGATTGAGCAAGTCACAGAGAAATTTGGAGACATTTTTAATATTCTTCGAATAGATCGTAATGATCCGAATAGTATGAATACACCGCATCGATTGGCAAAAATGTGGGTGAATGAACTCTTTGCCGGCCGTTATGAACCTGCTCCAAAGATTACTGTATTTCCTAATCGAAAAGACGTTGATGAATTGATCATTAGTCGTAACATTACGGTCATGTCGGTGTGTTCGCATCATTGGCAACCAATTTCCGGAACATGTGCCATAGGGTATATTCCAGGTGATCATGTTCTTGGATTATCAAAACTTTCACGAATCGTTGAATGGTTTTCACGCAGAGGACAAATTCAAGAAGAATTGGGTGAGCAGATTGCAGATTTCATCGAAGACATCATTAAGCCAAAAGCACTAGGTGTTGTCATTGAGTCCAAACATTATTGCATGATTGCAAGAGGTGTTAATGAATCTGAAGATAAGGCATCAATGGTCACTTCGGTCATGCGTGGAAGTCTTCGCGATGAATTACCATTGAGAAATGAGTTTCTCACATTGATTCGCTAATGAAAAAAAACACTTCGATATTCATTCCCGGTAATGAATATGAGCAAGAATATTGGTCAAAAGGTATACTCGTTGCGGGAGTAGATGAAGCCGGAAGAGGTTCACTTTCCGGTCCAGTGGTAGCAGCCGCCGTCATATTTGCTATGGGAACAGACAATGAGTTAGGTTGTAGGGACTCCAAAGTATTGCCACAAGCGAAGAGGGAACAACTATTCCTACAAATACAAGAAAAAGCAATAGCTATAGGCATCGGGATCATTGATAATGATATCATTGATCAAGTCAATATCAGGGTTGCCACAAGAATGGCCATGACAAAAGCTATTGAACAGTTATCACAATCAACCATTCATGCTTTGATAGATGGAAATTATTTTGAGCATCAAAGCATACCTTTCAGTACAATCATCAAGGGAGATCAACATTGTTTTTCAATTGCAGCAGCCTCAATCATCGCCAAAGTCACAAGAGATACGATCATGCAGGAAATCGACTCAAAAGTCGGTTCACTTTATTATTTTGCACAAAATAAAGGTTATGGTACTGAAGCACATCGAAATGCAATTCGGATGCATGGACCTTCAAAGTATCATCGAACAACATTCCTAACCAAGATCATTGATAATGAATAAACATTTCTTTCAACAGATTCGTGTCATTAGTCCACGTGAGAACATCGATATGACATGTAATCTTCTCATTGATGAAGTAGGTCGGATTTCCTATCCTGATGCTTCATTCAAACCGGATTCCGACTATGTGGTGATAGATGCACATGATTTGATAGCATCTCCGGGATTTGTTGACATGCATGTTCATTTACGTGAACCAGGTCAAGAATACAAAGAAACCATAGCAACAGGTACTGCTGCAGCTGCAAATGGGGGATTTACAGACATAGTTTGCATGCCGAATACTCAGCCGGCAATAGATAGCAAAATTACTTTGGAGTATGTGAAAAACAGAGCCCAAGGCAATATTGTTGATGTGCATGTCTGTGCGGCAACGACGATAGGTCGCAATGGTGAACAATTAACTCCAATGATTGAATTACTGGAATCTGGTGCAGTGTTGTTTTCGGATGATGGTTCTTGTGTTGAATCACCTGAAATGATGAGAAGAGCATTTGAGTATTTAGCACCCTTTGATGGATTACTCACTCAGCATTGCGAAGAACATTCCATGACAAAAGATTTTGTTATGCATGAAGGGTATGTATCCGCTGAACTTGGCGTGAAGGGTTATCCATCTATTGCCGAAGAATTAATTGTCAATCGGGATATCCAATTGGCATTGTATTGCGGAAATCGTCGCTATCATGTATCTCACATGAGTACAAAAGGGAGTGTTCAACTTGTTCGGGAAGCTAAAGCGCGTGGCCAAAGAGTAAGTTGTGAAGTCACTCCTCACCATTTCATGCTTACACATGAGGCTATAAAAGAGCATGGAACACATGCAAAAATGAATCCCCCGCTTCGTGAGCAATCAGATATAGACGCGATTCTTGAAGGTTTGGCTGATGGCACCATAGATGCTATTGCAACTGATCATGCACCTCATGCCGAGCATGAGAAACACTGTGAATTGGCTTTAGCGGCCAATGGAATTATTGGATTGGAAACATGTCTTGGATTGTCAATCACACATTTGGTAAAGCCCGGTATCCTATCAATTCAACGATTGATTGAAATCTTGTCCATAGGCCCTAGAAGTATCTTACATTTACAACAACCAAGCTTGATTGAAGGCTCAATTGCTTGTTTGACCATATTCAATCCTGAAGAACATTGGGCTCCAATTCCTGAGAGAAGTCTTTCCAAATCCCAGAATAGTCCATTTTATGGACAAAAAATCATCGGTAAACCACGATATACGGTTAATAATGGTCAGGTTTTCGAATCAATACTCTAACTACTTGTAATTGTTATGGTTGCATTCGGCAATCTGATATATGGCAGAACATTTACGAAATTCACCATACAGGAAAGTTAAAAAGAATATAATTTCTGTTTGGTGAATACTGACATACCATGTATTTTCGTGAGTCTTAGTGTATGCAGCGTCGCTATAGATAAACTGAATACAATTTTACAGATCTATTATGAAGAAATTGTTTCTCCCTTTCTTGTTCATCATTGCTCTTCCACTCACTTCACTACTTTCGGGTTGTAATGTGAAGGGCTTTTTTACGAGCTATGATGATGATCCTATTTATGAATCTCCTGTTACCGAAGCTACATCTGGTGGCGATGCTGGTGGTTCTTCTGCGGATGCCTCACCCGGTGCAAAAACATTCAAAGAAGTTTGCTCTTCCTGTCACCAAACAAAAGGGCAAGGTGTTCCGGGTACATATCCACCGCTGGCGGGTTCAGCATTGGCACAAAACGCAGATGCTACCAAATCCATTCGCATTGTTCTTCATGGCTTTCAAGGAGCCATTGAGAGAAATGGGAAAACCTATAATGGTGTGATGGCTGCATGGTCACAACTCTCTGATCAAGAAATTGCCGATGTATTGACCCATGTTCGTTCTAGTTGGGGAAACTCTGCCGGAGCGGTCACTGTTGACGAAGTGAAAGCAGTTCGTGATCAAACAGCAGGCAAGGTCGGAGCCTATACAGAAGCAGAATTAAACTGATAACAATTATTACTCAACCGTATCTTCGGGCATATAACAATGAGTTTTGATTTTTCTAAAGCGATGGAGTGGGCATATAAAGACATGCTCACGTTTTTCCCGGAAAATGTCAGCACATTTGGTGGCGAGCTTGACAGCTTATTTGCCATGATTTACTATGCCTCAGTTGCAATTTTCTTCATCACCTATGCGATTTTGATAGCATTCATCATCATGTACAGGCATAAAGAGGGAAGAAAGGCATATTATTATCACGGCAATAATCTCATGGAATTCACATGGACATTATTGCCTACTTTTCTTTTTGCAGGTATCGGTCTTTGGAGCGATGATGCATGGACGAAGTCAAAATATGCCTATAAAGTACCTAATCCAGATGTGACCATCGATGTATTGGGTTATCAATCCGGTTTTGGATGGCAATTCCGTTATCCGGGTCCTGATGGAGTATTTGGCAAAAAAGATCGCAATCAGATCAGTAGTGCAAATCCATTTGGGATTGATTCAA
>Ga0172376_10005546_pt1 | contig 14031 bp, 24 predicted proteins | sample Lak35m_FD_121114 | JGI IMG/M metagenome (GOLD analysis project Ga0172376, IMG submission 121114) | Freshwater microbial communities from Kabuno Bay, South-Kivu, Congo - kab_092012_35m | ecosystem: Environmental > Aquatic > Freshwater > Lake | place: Democratic Republic of the Congo: South-Kivu...
AATGTTGACAATACTGGCAAGAATAATAGCGATAAGACCAACAAACATAAACTTTCCGACACTATCCAGGCTTTTCTTTGTGAAGTATCCGTATCCACTCATAACTCCAAATAAAATTGCGGCACCCATAAAGGCACCAAAAATACTGCCCATTTTAAATATTACAAATATTGTGGCAAAACTTAGGCCCATAATAGCGGCAAAGCCATGTAGTAAACCAACTGCTATTGGTTTGCTAGGATTATTGTTTAGCGCATATCCAATACCAAATACTGCTATAAGCGGTAAGAACATAATGATCCACTTCATAATACCTGTAAATAAGAAGGTCATTAATGCTGGACTAGAGCTAACCAAAAAACTTACAACCATACTGGTCAATACGGCTAGCCCCATATGACCATAAACACGCCCCATAGCAGAATTAATTTCTGCCGCTGTTCTCCAACTTGAATTATATGTCAAAGTGTCTGTAGCAAACATTTAATTACTCCTTAGGTAAAAAAGGTTTAAGGTCTGGTGGTGTCCAACCGACGGGTTTCAAGACCTTCCCGTCTTCACGCTTACGAACTTTACCTGTATCTTTATCTACTTTAGCAAAGTTAGACCGCATAACTTCTTTCCATGCTCCTTCGGCACCTGCTCCCATACTGTGAATAGCGCCAATAGTTACAACTAAGATATCAACTAATGCGTCGAGTTGGTCCAGTTGTGTAGTAGCATCTTGTAGTTCTTTATATTCTTCTGTAATAAGACTCATATAAAGTGCGAACTGCCTTCCATTTTGCTCACCCACAGTTTGGTCCGAGGCACGCATAAATTTTTCTTGATCTCTAAATGGATTCATATATTTAACCTAAAATGTATTGTTGTTTGTGGGTATACCCCATTTCATGTAAAACTCTGAAAGTTTTTTCTTTTCTAACACAGCCACAATAGTATACCTGTATCCGTAAGTGTATTGATCGATCATTCTATGAAAAACAGGTTCTTCTATAGAATTTTCCATAACAAACTTGCCTGGGTCTGATTGTTGCCACTCCCATAGCGGTTGTGCTGAGTAGAAATCTGGATCGTCTACATCTCCCATAGCAAAAGAGTGGACCTTGATTTTATGATATTCTTTTATTACCAGTTTATTGTCTTCTAAGACTTCTTTGTAAGTTACTTGGCCCATTTTAATTTATAAAAAACATAATCTTTCTCTGTTAAAGTGGCTGTTACAGTTATCTGTACAGCACTGGGATATCCGCCACCCATATCAATTGCCCAATTTACAGCCTTATGATCTATTTCTAATTCTTTGACAGAGTGTTTTTTCATCCATTGACCTATTTCTGTTTTTTCCCAGGATTCGTATATAAACTGATTTTCTATATCGAGAAAATCGCTTGCTGGAAAAGTATGTACAATAGTTTTGATTAACTTAACCATTTCATATTAAACAATGTTATAAATTTTTTAGCATCTCTTTGATATTTAAAATACCATTGATCCCATGCCATCCTTTTAACATCTGGCCAAGTTATTAGCTGCTCTTCTATCCAAGAAATGTGATCATCGAATCTAACATGTTTATCGGTAGTATCATACAATTTATCATCAATTTGCCAATATTCATGCAATTGTAAAACAGTATATTTTCCTTTTTTTGAAAGACCACATCTATATTGAGGACCGTCTTCCAAGGCATTAACACATTTTAAATATTCTGGATCTAATGAAGAAAGAATATGCTGCCAAGGTATCATACTTTCTTCTTTTTCGCGAACCTTCTACGCCTTGGTTTGTTTTCTTTTAAGACTAGAGGATCATGTTTAGCAAGTTGACCTGATTTTTCTATGGCAGCAAGTATTTGCTCTTGGCTTACTTCATCGTCATCATGTTCTGGAAGCCCATATCCGGTTTTTCTTAATAGTCGGTTTGTGGATTCGAATGTGTCCATGACCTCTCTATACATGCCAATGGGACCATGTTCGTCTTGGCTCATGGTTTCCCATGATCGAATCTCTAATAAATCTTCGATGTGAGTAGGGATGGCAATAACATAATGGATACCATCGTAGCCGTTTATTTCAAATACTTTAACAACACGGCCCTTGCTAAGTTTGTTGGAACGCTCGATACCATAAATCCATACGGTATCACCTACGCTATAAGTTTTTTTAATCGTCATAATATTTTATGCTGTACTTGGAGTACGGTCTTTACTTTTGAGTTCAAGTAGGTCTTTTACGAACTTAATGGCTTTGCGATCTGAATCATAAACATATTCTTGATCATCATCGTCTTCGGTTCGTAGAGTTACTATAACTCCATTTTTAACCTGTCTAATCTCTATGCTTTCAAACAGCATGGTCTTTCCTTTTATTTTGGAACTGACAGATTATAGTTAAAGTGGAAAATACCGATATGTGCTACTTCTCTGCTTAGTTCTTGATCACACCAAATTTCGTAACCTGCTTTTTGGGCCTGTTGACAAAAGAAAATGTCTTCACCAATTTCTAAGTTCTTTTCTGGTACATATTCTTGTAAGTAGTGAGGTTGAGGAATTTTCTCATATACTTCACGTTTACAAAGAACCATACCATGAGGTAGAACATCGATAAGTTCCATTGCTGGACTATTATCTGTAGTTTGAAACTCTTGAAATGATCCGGTAGTTCCTATCATTCCTGTAAAGTTAGGATTAGGAAACCTACGTCTGCGATAGTTTGCGCCTACAATGGGTTTATTTCGTCCTAACAGTCTTAATGGTGCGTCAATAGGAAACTTCATATCACTATCAACCCACCAAATATGGGTAAAGTCTGTTTTTAAGAAAATATCGACTAAGTTTCTACGTGCAATAGTAATAACCGAACCGATATTAAATGCACAGTTGATTTTAATACCGTTAGCAACTAGATTAGCTGCGGCCATGGCTAAATGCTGTGCAAATTCTGCATTAACCATTTCCATAGCAGGAACAGCGATCATAACACTGGGTCTCTGTCCTTGTTGCGGAGCCGGTTGAGGTTGAGGTCTTGCCTGCGCCTGCACAGGTTGACTTCTGTTTGGAATGTTTAGTTTACCTTTATTTTTCATGAATTTCCTTGTTTTATTATTATACTTCTTTTAGGCGATAGGTCAAGTAGTATTTTACTCATCTTGAAAGTTATTACTAATTAAAGAGTTTATATTATCTCCAATATCATAACCCCAATTCCAATTGGTATCATTGGCTTCAATCCATTCATCACTATCAGGTTCTGCATCTATATAGCCCTCTATGCCCTGTGCGAACCAATCAGCAAATATTTCAGGATCTACCCACCCCTCTAAGTCAACAACTCCGTGTTTGGTCAGTATATCACGAATCATTTCTATGTTGCTGGAGCCATCTATACAGGTTTCGATTTCTTCATCAGTTAGTTCTGTGACTTTTTTCATTTTGCAAATACCTCATTAATTTGACGATTAACACGAATAAATGTAGTGCATTTGGGTAATTGTTTAAGAGTTTCAGCACCGACATATGTACAGGCACTACGCAACCCACCTAATATGTCTAATACTGTATTTTTTACAGGCCCTCGGTATGGAATCTCCACTGTGCGTCCTTCTGAGCTACGATATTCAGCCATACCGCCATGATTCTTATTCATAGCAGTTTCACTACTCATACCATAAAAAGTTACCTTACCATTTGCCTTTTCTCCACCTCCTTCATCATGTCCGGCAAACATGCCGCCTAACATTACGAAATCGGCTCCTGCACCAAAAGCCTTAGCAATGTCGCCAGGGCAAGTACATCCGCCGTCAGCAATGACGTGTCCACCAAGACCATGAGCAGCATCCGCGGCTTCGATAATGGCACTAAGTTGAGGATAGCCCACGCCAGTCTGTATACGAGTAGTGCAAACACTACCAGGGCCGATGCCCACTTTAACAATATCAGCTCCACGTAATATTAACTCCTGTGTCATGTCACCGGTTACTACATTACCGGCAATGATAGTCTTATCTGGCCAACGATTTCTAACTGTTTCTACGAAATCGCCAAAGTGTTCACTATAACCATTGGCTACATCTATACAGATAAATTGCGCACCTACGCCTGTGATAATGGTGTTTAAATTACGAAAATCTTCTTCACTAGTTCCTGTGCTTACAGCATAGTTATCACGACAAACTCTAAAGTCTGCAAAATTGTCTATATCTTTATTATAACTCTTAGTAAGGCAAGTAAACAATCTTTGTTTATGTAGTGCCGCAGCCATGCTGATTGTGCCAACTCCATCCATGTTAGCAGCCATAATAGGAATACCTTCATATTCATATCTACTATGTTTAAACTTGTAAAACTTTACTAGGTCGACATCTCTGCGACTCGAAAGAGTGGATCTTTTTGGACGAATGAGAACATCTTTAAAGTCTAATTTAATATCTTCTTCTATTCTCATAGTGTGCCCATTTTACTACGAATGTGATCACCGAGGTTAGTATCCCATATAGGAATATGGTCTACATTGCGAGCACAGGCATCTACAATCATTTTATAGTAAGTCCAGTGCAAGTCGTCTCTAGGAATAGCAGTGGCGTTATCAGGGTTGTAATATTTTTCTCTAAGCTGATTAATTGCTGCTTCGAATATTTTTTCGTGTAGGTTAGTCTTGTCCATGGAATTCTTCGCCAGTATCTACATTGGTTAATTTTAAAGGACCGTGAATCCAATATTCTGTTTCATCGTTTATCCAATCTTCGCCCTCTAATCCTTCGTAATAATCTTCATTCCAGAGTTCTTTGATACGTTCTTGTTCTTCTTCATCCATATCAGGACAACCCATAAAGTCCCAATCGACATAGACTCCATCAATCATTTCCACCATTTCCCAAGCGTAGTCTTCTTGATCTGCATTATCAGGACTCCATCCATCTGGATTATCTAAATCCACTACAGGTTGCTCATCGCTTTCACATTCCCAAACACCCCAACGATATGTTTCTGTTTTTTGAAATTCATCTTTACCTTTACGCCAGGTTTGAATTTCGTCTGCTGATTTTTTACGATAGTTTGTTATTCGCCAAGTAGCCATGTTCACCTCGGTGCAAATTCTTGCTGTAGTTTTATATTATCCATAAATTCTTTCTTTGTGCCTTGGTCGTCTTTAAAGGCACCTTTAAGCACTGTAGTTTGTGTAAGACTACTATGTGCCATAATACCTCTATTCTCACAGCAACCATGTGTGGCCTGTATATAAACGCCAAGATCTTCGGCTCCGGTAGCACGTTCGATTTCTCTGGCTATGTCGTTAGCTAGTTCTTCCTGTAGTGTTCCTCGACGGGCGCACCACTGAGCAATGCGAGCATACTTACTAAGTCCTATAAGTTTCTCAGCGGCAATGATTCCAATATAAGCAACACCGGAAACAGGCTGATGATGATGGCTACACATACTGCGAAGTTCGCTACGAACTACAAGCATACCTTCGTAACGATCCTGCGAGTCGTTTGGAAATGCTGTAGCATCGGGTCTTGGGTCATATCTACCTGCCATAATCTCGTTAAAATACATTTTAGCCAATCTGCGAGCAGTGCCTTGACTATTAGGATCAGTCTGCCTATCTATTAACAGCGTATCTAATACTGTTTCAAAAGCCGTAGTGGCTTCTTTAATAAGGCGTTCCTTGTCATCTTCACTAACAAACTCACTAATATTATCGCCCGCCCAGTATCGTTTACCGGCGGATTTCATGCGAGATCTAATTACTTGGTTTAAAGGGCGGCCTAAGTCATTAAACACTGCGCCTTCATAACCTGGATGATATGGAGCCTCCTCTACTAACTTTTTATTTTCCAACACAGTCTCCGTTATATTGTATTTAGATTGGCCCTCATCCCTGAAGATTATTTTTGCACTGCCCAAAGTACCAGGCATTTCCATTATGTATTTTTCTGTCATCTTAATCCTTGTGAGATGTTACCTTCATGCTAAAAGTATAGCATTATAATAACATTAGGTCAATACCAGATCCAATAATTATTTTTGTAAGGTTTACCCATTTCAGCAAAGGGCAAGTAGTTCTTAACTTTCTTTTTCAATTCACAAATAACTGGATGTGTATGATCATTGTTAAATGTATTTAGGTAATACTTGTATAGGCAGTGTTTTTTTGGTCTTGTACAATTCAAATATTTTTCAATGTCTCTATACCTATTACCAAATCTATCATATAGTTCGCAGGCTATATTAAAACCAAATGCATCGATTTCGTCTTTATTTCCTAGATATGCTTGTTCTCGTCTTTTTTCAATCTGTTCTTCTTTACTTTTGTAATCACTTCTGTATTCGAAGTTTCTTCGCCTATACTGTCTCATATGTATCAATTCGTGTAATATGGTATCTGCTATGTTTTTACAAGTATTAATGAAGTTACAATCTGGCATAGTAAGCCGTTTATCAAATGGACAATAAAGTAGACATATGGTTATGGCTTTTCTATTTTCTTCATCCCATTCGGAATTATACTGTCCTGATATAATAACTTGATTTCTGCCTACATTGTAGTTTGCACGTTTTTCAACTCGTATAGGTGCAAGTTTTCTAATATGATCTGCTAATAGTTTATAATGTTTATCAGCTGAGATTCGTTTGTTAACTATTTTAGTGCTTAAAAGCTGAAGGTAATCATATATTTCTAGTCTTGTTAACGTTGACCAATCGAACTTTTTTATGGGCATATGACAAGTTAATAAACAATCACTCCGTATTTATTTTGCCATCTTTCTGCATCAGCCCACGAATTGACTAACGGCTCACCTTTAATATTAAGACTGGTATTCATAAGAATTGGACAACCGCTGCGTTCATACCAACGTTCTAATAATGCTCTAAACTGCGGGTTGTCATTGTGGTTTACTGTTTGAACACGGCTGGTATTATCGTAATGACATATACCTGGTAGTAGGTCTGGTTGTAGACAATCGGCTGTGAACTGCATATAGGGTGTTTGTTTTACGGGCATTTTAAAATACGTCTCTGCATGTTCTTCTAATACAGCCGGTGCAAATGGTCTAAATGCTTCTCTTTTCTTTAGAGCATTCATTCTTTCTTTAGCGTGTGGACCTCTTGGGTCACATAATAAACTACGATTTCCTAATGCTCGTGGACCAAACTCTGCACGACCGTTAGCAACTGCTACTACTTTACCTGCCATTAGATCGTCGACAATATTGTCTATGTCTAACGGTCTATCTATATTAGTACCTAAGTAAGGACTTGACCAATTTAGTCGTTGCTTGGTTAAAGCGGCAACCGCTCCAATGGCGCTGCCTGCATCACCGGGGTTAGGCATAATCCAAATATTTTCGTAATAGCCCATCTCCGCAATTTTAGTATTAGCCACACAGTTAAGAGCGCAGCCTCCCATTAGCACAAGGTTTTTATTAACATCGCCCCACAAAGTAATATTTGACATCAACCCTAGCACAAATTTTTCATAAATGGCCTGCACACTGGCAGCGATGTCATAATCTGAAGCATCTTCGGGTCTTTCCCACCAACGACATCCTTGATGCAGGTTATAACGTAATTTTAAATTGGGTGGATTCCAATCCTTAAAGAAAAAGTCTTGAATTTCTTGAACATATTTAGGTTCGCCCAGTGCTGCCATACCCATTAAGATGTATTCTTCTTCGTTTGGCTTAAGTCCGAGGTAATGTGTAAAAGCAGTATAAAACAGGCCTATACTATGTGGATACTTAAAACTCCATTGTTTTTTAACCTGGTCGTTAGAACCTTTCCAATAACTAACAGTATCCCATTCTCCTATAGCATCTATCACTACTATATCTGCCTTATCGTACGGGCTTGTGTAATAACCGGCAGCAGCATGACTTTCATGATGCCACACATATTCTACTGGTATACCGCCTAGTCCTACACGTTTAAGTTCTTCTTTGGGATGTTTATACCATGGGCGTTCTCCGCTCCATAGCCTACGAATATTTTTTGGCCAAGGACGTTCGAACCATACTATTTGATCAGGTGATCCATATTCATACATTTCCTTAACCATATCAGTGTTAAGTAGAGGATCATTTTTAATCCTAGTATAGCGTTCTGAATGTGCAGCCCATAATATGTTTTGGCCATCTATTAATGCCATGCTGGCATCATGGTTTTGCCCTGTTATACCGAGGATCATTTATATATGAATGGGTCTCTTTTGCGTAGTTCTTCGATACGTTTTTTAAGTTCTTTCTTACGTTTACGCTCTGCCAACCAGTTTTTAATGAATTTAAATATGTTCATAGTAATATTTATAGAGATAAAAAAGGGGATTATAAAAATCCCCTTTCAAATTTAAGTAAAGCAAGTTGTCTAGCTAACCATAATCTAAATCTTATTCTATCTGATAATTCCGGTTCTACTACAAGTTTTAGTCTGTTTTGGTTACGACCAATACTGTCATCTACCGGAATAATATCATTGTCGTCAAAATCTTGTTTAGGTATTAATGGTAAATCTCGACGCCTGGCTAATATTACTTCTTTGCTTCGGGCTTCTTGTCGTCTTTCTTGGCTTCAGCCTTAGGAGCATCTTTCTTTTCTTCTTTCTTTGCATCAGCAGCAAAAGCAGAACTAATACCAAAAGCAGCAATCATAGTAGCGATAAGATATTTCATGTTTATTTCCTTTTAAAAAAGCACAAATATTTACACTGTATATATACTATAACGCCTAAAATAGCAAATAGTTGACATTTTAGAACGCCGAACCGGGAAAATGTCTACTAAAAAAGTCCAAATTCTGTCTTTCTGGACGTTCATGGTACCATCCTCTCCCCTGATATACATCCAATACCATTTGGAAGTATTCTTCGTATAGAGCACCTACACGCTCTAAACTAAAATTGTTTTCTGCAAAATTACGGCAGTCCTTGGGATTTATTTTTGATATATTCTTTGCAGCCCATAAAAACTGTTCAAATGTTCTACAGCGATATCCAGTCACTCCATTGATATTATTTTCTGCAAATGACCCCCAGTCTGTAGTAATAGTAGGTGTACCACTTAACAACATTTCAATTTGAACACCACCGAAGGGTTCTAAATACATACTTGGAGCAAATGCAGCCTTAGCCTTGCTCATCAATTCTCTTCTGGTAGTGACATCTGCATAACCTATAAATTCTACATGGTCAGGAGTGGTATCATAGCCCATGGCTTTAAGGTTATTTTGTCCTGCTATTTTAAGTTTTACGCCTGCTTTTTCAGCAACTTCAATAGCAATATGTGTGCCCTTACCTGTATAAACTCTGCCCAAATATAAAAAGTAATCTTCTTTTTTATCGTTATAGGTAAAGTCTTCTAAATCAAAGTAGTTAGGAATAACTGCTTCGTACCAGTCTTGTTTACAATTACCTACACCTTCTAGTCCGTAATAAGCATGAAATATAGCGTAAGATTCGAAAATTTTCCAACGTGCCCAATGCCCTCCTGCATAACCTATGCCTGGCTCTACTGTGATTAGGTCTGGGTGTGCGTCACAAACAGGTCTTACGCCATATCCCCAAAACGGCAAAATAAAATCGTGTTTTTGTTTACGACGACCTACCTCACGTATGGCATTAGTATAAAATGTTTGATAAGCATGGTCTCCGGTATCAAACTTAAAAAAATGTTTACGCCAATCATAATCACCATATGCCCGACGCCAATCATCTGCGGTTAATACTGTTACATGTTCGTCACAGATTAGATCAGACTCTTCATGACCATAGTGGATAATTTCGTGACCACGGGCCTTCATCATTTTGCCAAACTTCCATACTTTTTGAGTATAGGCACAGGCATTATATTCTTTGCTGGTTACTGTGTGGGGCAAGCCCAAGATGTGGAATCGCATGTTAATCCTTGGTGCAGTCGGTAGGCTTCGAACCTACAAAAGCGATGTCTAAGACGTTGCCCCATCCTGCCATAAAGGCAGAGGTCTTCCAATTCCCCTCACGACTGCCTAAACATACTAACATAAATACGTTCATCCGTCAACCTTTACAACATCAACTTGGCTTTTTTCCAAAAACTCTACGCCTCGGTTACTTCTGTAGTTTTGTCCAAACCAAATTCTCTTAATGCCAGATTGGTAAATTAACTTGGCACATTCAATACAGGGACTATGAGTAATAAACAAATCTGCCCCATCACCACTTTCGTTAGATTTAGCCAACTTAGCGATGGCATTTGATTCTGCATGAAGGACTTCTGGTTTAGTTTTTAATTGGCTAGAAATGCCATCAACCACTACATCTTCACAATTATTGTCCCAACCTGAAGGCATACCGTTATAACCGATACTAATGATACGATCATCTTTTACTACAACGGCGCCTACTTTTAATCTCCGAGCATAACTTAATTCAGCCACACCAGCAGCAACATTCATATAGAAACGTATAAATTTTTCTTTCATTTTCTTAGTTTAACATTTAGCACAAAGTTTTCAATGATTAATTTACTCATACTGGCTAATAATATTTTAATCTGATCTTCATGGGGTAATAGATTCCATTGTGTGTTATATTGTTCTACCATTTGATTGATAATCATGTTCATTGCGTTGTATTCGTCTATGGCCAACATGCCCCAATCAATTGGATCTTCTGATTCTATTTCTTTTACGATTTCTTCTATTTCTTCGATGGTAACCTTATTCGACATACACGCTACCATCTCGACTATTATATTTTACGTTAGGATCATATCGTTCAAACTGTTCGTAATGGGGTTCATTTGGCAATACACGTTTGCCCACAAAGTATTCCCCAATGTGATTGATTAATGGCTCACCTTGCTCACCTTTAACTTTACCTGCAACAAGATTATGCCCTTCCCATAACACCTTACCAATCATGCCTTCGTTTAGATTAATCTGCCACCAATCGCGATCTGGATAAGTTTGTTTAAGCCAAGCACTATAATCATACCTGACACGATCTATACTGTAAAGACTGGCCATCGGACTGAATATAGCACTGTTCTTTTCATAGCGCCAATGTTTATAAGTCCAGTCTGATCCAAGTGCCTGTGTGGGATGTTCAGTAAAATACCAAGGTTGTCTCTGTAGCGTTATTTGGCTAAGACTAGGATCGCCATTTAGTATGACCAGCATGTCGTCTATTGGTATAGGACGAAGTATTTCTACGTCATCCTCTTGATGCCATATATAATCATAATCTCTTTCTTTTAGTATGTTCCAACATTCCGACCATGTTACGCTAAGGCCTTGGTTTTCTTTATGCAATATTATTTCTTCGTATCCAAATGCCTTGGCTAATGTAGCTATCAATAAGTCATTTCTTCCTTTGGGAAAGTCATCAAAGAATATACTATGCACCTCGTGACCTGAGAAGTCTAGCAACTTTTGAGATTTTAATGTTCGTGTGAGATATTCTAACCTATTAGTAGAAAAAATAACTTTACATATTTTTGCCATCAGTGTCTTTCTGTATCAAAGAAAAATGTTTGGAACAATCTACCATTGTGTAGATTATCACCGAAATAATCCAAGCTGGCATGAAATAGGTCACCACGGTATATGATTAACCTATTATACTTGTTGCCTAGCCGATCAAACAATTCCCATTTTGTATTATCATACCCTTCCCAGTCTTGTGTTACTTTTTTATGCTCACCTGTCCGTTTATGTTTAAACAATCCAGTCCCACCTGATGCTGGGGCGTCTGGTGTAAGATAGCATACGCCTGCCCACATATTATATGGATCACTATGAATCCAAGTTCTGTCCTGTGCTGTAGCAAGTTGAAACGCACCGGTATAACCACTACTTTCGTAGGTGTTAGTTATTTTACCTGCAAACTGCATGTTATACTCTATTGCTTCTTTTACATCGTTTGTAAAGAATGGTCTAGTTCGTGAACCAGGGTAATTTCCTTTTACAGAGAATTCCTGAGACAGTGCAAAGTTTCTTACAGCGTCTGGATTGGTGTAAAAGTTATCAATAATAATAAGGCTTACTTCCATTTAGTATCTCCAAAATTTACCTGTAGCGCCGTCCCAACCGTAGACTATCCAGGTAGTTTCTATAATGTTTTCTTCAAAGGGTCTAGTTAAAAAATATCCTAATGTTTCAATATCTAAGTGTATCATGCTAGGTTGGTCTAACATTGCAGCCATGCCTGTAAAAATATCTAAAAAGTGATCGTAATGACTCTTGCCCCAACCAAACAAAACTGAACAATACTGTCTTAATGTATTAGTTCCTTGTTCTTGGCGCCTATCTACTATTTGATAGTTCCATTCATCACGCCATTGAAACTCTAACGGTCTTTTATAGAATATTTTATCTACATTGTCTGGTGTGCAAATATTGATATCGAAACTTTTGTCTACAAAGTATCTACCACTTAGTTTGAATATGTAATCGAAATCTTTTAGTTCATTCTTAAACTTACGTAAAAAGTTTGACATAATAATAGACTCACAATAGCTCTTATTTGGATGAGTTGTAGCTATTTGATGTATTTCTGGCAAATGTTCTTTTACACTAATAAATTTTAGATTACGTTGATATTGAAATAGTTGTTCAAACGTTTGCCAACTTGTGCTTACATCTAATAGATAAATCGTAGTTTCGTTGTCTCCTATTAGATCTAATGTAGCAATTGAAACTATAGTTTGTCTTAGACGTTCATCTGTGTCAAAGTGACTGCGTTTTTTAGAATAGGTAAGTGGGAAATCGTTATTAACTTCTATAGCACTGGTTATAATGAATGCTTTTTTCATCTGTAAAAGTTTGAATCTCTTATTTTGCTTATGTAATTGTGTAGTTTCTCATGCACTACAGTGTCTTCATAATTTTTCATAGCATAATCGCGGCAATCACTTGGCTTAATTTTATGTATATTATTAACAGCAGTGACAAATTCTCTGAACTCTCTACACCTAAAACCTGTGTAGCCATTTATAACTGTGTCACAAAACCCACCCCAATCCGAAGTTATGGCAGGAGTGCCGCTCATGAATCCTTCCGTTATCATATTGCCAAATGGTTCTACATAATAAGTAGGACCGATAATAGCCTTGGCCTTACTCATAAGTTTTCTACGCTGTTCCGCATCGCATAGGCCTGCCATTTCTACATGCGCAGGTATTTGCGAATATCCTAATGATTCTAATGAGCCCGGGCCAGCAATAATAATCTTATGTCCAGTATGTTCTGCCACCTGTATAGCAAGTATAACACCTTTAGTCTCCATAACACGACCGAAGAATAATAGATATCCGTCCTTTTCTTCACAGTAGTCGAATTCACCGGCTGTCATAGCATTTGGTATTACAGCATCGAACCAACTAGGATTCATTAACATGCCTCTTTCACCGTAGAACATATGCATCTGTGCTGTGCTAACAAATGCTCTATATGGTGCAAAGACTGCCTTAGTGTCATATCCTATACTGGGTTCTATTACTTTAAGATCAGGGTTGTAGTCACATGCACCTTTATTATCTACGCCATGGAAACAGATGATCATATCACCTGTTTGTTTACGTTTGGTTATTTCTGGTCCTGCTCTTCTATTAAATTCTCTAGTGTTAGGTGGACGTTCGGGAAGTATGTAATCATTGCAGATAACATTTTCACAAGGGACTTGACTTCCTGCTGCACTATAATGTATGCAGTTCCAACCATAGCTCATCATAAACCTAATAAACTTAAGTGCTGCTATGGAAAATGGATCAATTCTATTATTAATATGTGTAGGACTGTAAGGAGAGCCTAATATGTGTAATGTGGTCATATATGTTAATTATACTGCTATAAATGTTGAAGTCAAAAAAATAGACCCCGAAGGGTCTATATAGTATCAGGTTGGCGACCTACTTTCTTTTTTCAGTGGTAAACTCGAAAACCCACCTCGTCGACGCGGCTCAGCATATCCTTCACAGGGTTGCCCCTCTGGTTATACCTGCCGAATAAGCCGACTTTTCATCGTAATGTGATTTGCTGTATCCAACCTATGTTAAT